>Ga0114950_10005101_pt1 | contig 10208 bp, 7 predicted proteins | sample N075metaG_FD_83503 | JGI IMG/M metagenome (GOLD analysis project Ga0114950, IMG submission 83503) | Deep subsurface microbial communities from Kermadec Trench to uncover new lineages of life (NeLLi) - N075 metaG | ecosystem: Environmental > Aquatic > Marine > Ocean trench > Sediment | place... | reverse complement strand
TTGTAAGTAAAATTGCCGGCTAATCTACCGTGGATTTCCGTGGGCGGCCGCTTGCGGCGTGTCCTCATCTGCCCCTTTATCTCAAACGTCTCAATTAAGTGCTCGTATTTGTGGGCGGCAGACGCCCTCGTCTGCCCCATAAGCATAAAAGTTGCGACCTGCTGCTCGTATTACCTGCCGGATTTTACGTCAAGTTCGGAATGAAAGCAAGATGGATTCCCGACAACGGCACTCCCCGTGAATAGTTGTGGGCGGCAGACGCCCTCGTCTGCCCCATAAGCATAAAAGTTGCGACCTGTTGCTCGTATTACCGGCTGGATTCCGGAACAAGTCCGGAATGACGGCAAGATGGATTCCAAACCCCCTAAAGGGGACCTGTGGCAAGTTTGGAAAGACAGAGGGAGTTTGGAAAGACGGAAACAAGTCATCCTGAGCCTGTCGAAGGAGTCGAAATACAGGTCAAGGAAAGATGGATTCCCGACAACGGCATTCGGGAATGACAAGTTTAGTGCTCGGCAGATTTCCGTGGGCGGCACGCTGAAGGCGCCTTCATCTGCCGCTTGACTCCAAGAGTCAAATCGTTAAGTGGGCGGCCGCCTGCGGCGTGTCCCCACGCTGTCCTGAGCGAACGGAGTCCCGGGGGAGTCGAAAAATCTGCCCGCTTGGGTGTTTACTGCAGCTGTTTAATCTCTCTTGTTTCTCTTGAGGCGGCTAAGAGTCCGAAAAGAAGCGCCATGACATAGCCGCCCTGTCCCCAGGTCCAGGCGCGCATGAATAAAATAGTTACGCAAAAAACCACCATAGCAATAAATAAGGCAGCGGCAGCCTGATTGTCGGAATCTGACAGTTTCTGCATAAAGCCTCTATAGCTGTGCCTGAGTCCTTTCCAAGAAAGCGTGACCAGCGCTAAAAAACCAACAATGCCGGTTTCTGCCAGATAATGAAGTAGAACATTGTGCGCCGACATGCCGAATATCCACCAGTGTAGTGGCATCAACTTCAAGTCGGGATAGATATGATGGACCAGCCGGAAATTTCCGATACCAATGCCGGTAATAGGGTTATCGAGGAAAGTGCGAATAGCGGTTTCCCACAGAATTAGACGAAGTGCAATTGTCCCTTTGGGGTTGGTCAGCGAGACCAGCATCTCTTCATATCGACTAAAGAGACCAGCAAAAAGGGAGTCTTTCAAGAGGAAAACCAGAGCTATCAAGGCAACTGCCGGTATAAAGATCAGTTTAAGCAGGTGGCCTCTGCTTCTGTTTGATTCTCTTTTGGATTTACGGGCCGCAAAGAAAATCAGCAGTGGCACAGCTATCGCCACCGCCAGCATTGGTCCGCGCGCTTGAGTAGCCACAATGCCAAGACCAATCATGATTGCCAGGCTGCCGTATAATACTCGCTGCTTAGTCGACTGTGCCCATAACATAAAGGCGGCCGCCATCGGCAGCGCCGTCATTGAAAATGTTTCATAGCCTAAATAAGCAGGACCAAAAACCCGTTCCTGTCCGCCCTGCCAGATAAAGAGAGTGATATTAAAGGCCCCGTTTAAGGCTACCAGCCAGAGGTAGACATTTATTATCTTTCTGACACCAATTATTTGTCCGTAGCTATAAACTGCTCTGAAAGCCAGGTAGATAACGAATATTCTGATACAGGGGACTATCGCATAGGAGATGTTATAGGCGAAGACCATAGATATGACAGTAGCTAAAAGCAAAATTATGAAAGGGGCATCAAATGGGCTGAATTTCAAGCCGTGTTTGAATTTAAGCAAATACTCCAGCACAATACCGGCATATAACAAGCCCATTACTAAATCAAAAGGATGGACGGCAAATGTCGTACCAATTCGTTGCGGCGCATATACGAATAAAGAAATTAACAGCAGCCAGAAGGTCAAACGAGGATTAAGCAGCAAGAATGCGACAATAACTGCCAGTGGTATGGCTAAGGCGAACATCGGCTTACCCATCAAAGTCAGCAGAATCATCGGTAAAAGCCCCAATGCTATAATGATTGCATAAGTCGCGTCTATTTGGACGGATGGAAATAATGAGACAGGGCTGCTTTTAGAGGTCATCTGCTAAAATTATAAGAACCGATGTAAATGGCAAGAGTAATTGTCCAAAACAGTATTACCGGTTCAAGACCTTTTTTTCATAAAAGCTGAATAATTCTTCGAATTTGAAAAACATCGCATTGTAAGCCAATTAAGGCTTGAATATTATTTTCAATTTGGCTATATATGTCCGAGAACTTGTGAATTATGGAACAAGCTCGATACAAAGATGTTAATATCTTTATTGATGGTAAACTGATAATATAATATGGTGGCCATTTTTGCTAGCGTCGATTAACAACTATATTCAGCTCACCAAACCTACTATAATGCTTCTGGTAGTATTTACCGGTTCGGCGGCCTTGGTAGTCGAAGGCTCATTTTTAGCAGAGCCTCTGAAATTCCTTTTAGTCATAGTCGGGCTATATATGACAGGTGGCTGTGCTAACGCCCTTAATCAGTACTTAGAGCGGGATCTTGATGCCAAAATGGAGCGAACAAAAAACCGCCGGCCGCTGCCATCGGGACGTTTGAGCCCAGCTAAGGCGCTAATCTTTTCAGTTTCAATCGGAATTGGCGGCGTAATTCTTTTTGCTTATTTCTTTAACTGGCTGACCGCGCTCTTGTCATTGGGCACGATACTCTTTTACAGCCTCTTTTACACCCTGTGGCTTAAGCCAAACACTGTCCAAAATATTGTAATCGGCGGCATAGCCGGGGCCATGGCACCGATTGGCGCCTGGACTGCAGCCACTAACTCCATGAGCGTTATTCCCTGGCTGTTGTTTTTGATTATTTTCCTGTGGACACCACCACATTTTTGGGCTCTGGCGCTGTTTAGCAAGAATGATTACAAGCTTGCCGGGCTGCCGATGATGCCGATTGTAAAGGGGGGAGATTCCACCCGTCTGCAGATTCTTGTTTATACAATAATATTGGTTATTTCCAGTCTGGGGCTGCTGTTTTTCGGGGCCGGCTGGATATATGGGGCAGCTGCTTTAATATTGGGAGCTCTTTTTACGAGAAGAGCGTTTCAATTATATATCGGCAAGACCGATAAGCTGGCCCGCCAGTTGTTTGGGCAATCTTTACTGTATTTGTTTGGTATGTTCAGCGCGATTATGGTTGATGCTTTAATATGAATTGTGGAATTTTTATTGGTGAATAAACTCTCGGAAATCTTTATGCCATTTAATCTTGACATGAATATCCGGAGGTGCTTTATTCGCCACTTCAAAGCGAAGACGGTTTTCAGGTAGGAGAGCTGACTTGCGCTTTTTTTGGAAATGTGCTTGTGAATGTTTGAACAATCTTTTCTCAAGTAGAAAGTAACGTTTGGCCCAAATTTTTCCTAAATGGACCAATTACCTTGGTCCTGGTACTGCATTAGTGGCCGTACTATTAATATCAGGGGGCACCTGGTTTTTTTGGTTCTACGCCTCGCCCTCTTATACTGATGTTGGCTACCGTCCGGTTCAGCCAGTTGCCTACAGTCATAAACTTCATGCCGGAGATTTGGGCATCGACTGCCGCTACTGCCACACTACTGTTGAATTTGCTGCTGCCGCCAACGTTCCTCCGACAGCAACCTGCATGAACTGTCATACGTTAGTTAAGCAAGACTCCGAAAAGCTGCAGTTGATACGTGACAGCTGGAAAGACAAAAAATCTATGCAATGGACCCGCGTACACGACCTTCCGGATTTTGCATATTTTAATCACAGCGTTCATATAAACGCCGGAGTCGGCTGCATCTCCTGTCACGGTAATGTTGCCCAGATGGAAGTAGTTGAGCAAAAAGAAAAACTTAGCATGGGCTGGTGTCTGGACTGCCACCGCGATCCGGAACCAAATCTCCGGCCGGTCTCCGAAGTTACCAATATGGACTGGGTAGCGCCCGCAAATCAGGCTGAAGTTGGCAAGTTACTTAGGGCAAGCAAGAATATTAATCCTCCGAAAGATTGTTCGGGATGTCATAGATGAAAAAGAAAAACGGCGAAATGAAAATAATAGGGAAAGATTACTGGCGCAGCCTTGACCAGCTGGCCGATACACCCGAATTCAACACTTTCCTAAAGCGGGAATTTCCTCTGGGCGCTTCAGAATTTGACAACGGCTGGTCCCGCAGAAAGTTTTTGACCCTGATGGGCGCCTCATTGGCCATGGCCGGTCTGGCCAGCTGCCGCCGTCCCGAAGAAAAAATCGTGCCTTATGTAGAACGACCAGAAGAAGTTGTCCCCGGTGTGCCGCTTTATTACGCCACTTCGATGCCGTTTTCCGACCACGCTTTCGGGTTGGTAATTGAAAGCCACGAAGGGAGGCCGTCAAAAATTGAAGGCAATAAACTTCATTCTTCTACTTTGGGCGCCTCAAGTGCTATAATTCAGGCACAGACGCTCAGCCTGTTTGACCCCGACCGTTCCAAAAAAGTCCTCAAAGGGGAGCAGGAAAAGAGCTGGAATGATTTCGTACTTAACTGGATTAGCGTTTTTGAAAAATTCAAAGAGAATAAAGGCGCCGGTTTAGCCGTCTTAAGCGGCATGTTTTCATCGCCGACATTAGCTCGTCTGAAAAAATCATTTGATAAAAATTTCCCGAAGGCCAGCTGGGTGACTTACGAAGCAGTCTCTGATGAAAATATTTACAGCGGTACCAAAGCCGCCTTTGGTAAAAGCTATCGTCCGAATTATTCATTCGACAAAGCCAGAGTTGTCTTGTCGCTCGACTCTGATTTTCTTTTGACCGAGAGTGACAGTATTAGCAATGCCAGAGGCTTTGCGACAGCCCGAAATGTCGAAACTGAAAAAGATGAAATGAACCGCCTCTATATGGTAGAAAGCGGTTATTCCACAACCGGCGCCAACGCCGACCATCGTCAGGCTGTTAGCTCAGGCGATATTGGTGCCTTCGCGCTTAATCTGGCCAACGCCTTGAATAATCTGGGCAAAAACGTAGCCGGTACTTCCGCTCAATTAGTTTCTGACAAAAAATTTAAGTGGGTCAATGAATTAGCGCGCGATCTGGCAGGAGCCAGAGGCGCCAGTCTGGTTATAGCCGGCAGAAGACAGCCGGCGGCGGTACATGCGCTGGTAGCGGCCATCAATGACGCCTTAGGTAATATCGGAAAAACTGTTGAGTATTCCGAAGTTTCCGATACCAGCTCTTCAGACAGCGTCGGCCTGCAAAGCCTGGTGGCCGATATGAACAGCGGTTCTGTTTCAACTTTGATAATGTTTGCTTCCAACCCTGTTTACGATGCTCCGGCAGAACTCGGTTTTGCGGCAGCCATGACCAAAGTTAAAACTACCATTCATTTTAATGATTACGTCGATGAAACCGGACAGCTTACTACCTGGCATGTGCCTAAAGCGCACTTCTTAGAAAGCTGGGGAGACTGTCGTTCCTATGACGGTACTGCGGGATTAACACAGCCTTTGATTCGTCCGCTTTTTAAGTCAGTTAGTGAATCGGAAATGATGGGACTCTTAGCTGAAGGCAAATTCAGCAAGGGCTATGATCTGGTTCGCCAGACCTGGAAGAACAATAATAGCGGCGGAAACTTTGAGTCGCGCTGGCGAAAAATCCTCCACGACGGCTTACAGGTAAAAAGCACTTACAAATTACAAAGCCCCTCAGTTAAAAATTCAGTCATCTCGAAGTTTTTAAATAATAATCCGCTGATAAATTCTTCAGGCGATAGCGGCATGGAAATTATTTTTCAGTCTTCGCCGAGTCTGTACGACGGCCGCTATGCCACCAACGGCTGGCTTCAGGAACTGGCCCATCCCATTTCAAAATTGACCTGGGATAACGTGGCCTACCTGAGCAATGCCGACGCCAAATCTTTAGGCGTTAAAAACAGCGATGTCGTCAAGCTTGAAATTAACGGTCGTTCACTGGAGCTGCCGGTCTGGATTCAGCCCGGACAGGCCGAAAATTCTGTGGTGGTCGAACTCGGTTATGGCCGTCAGGGAGCTTTCAAAGTAGGTGACGGTGTCGGCGGCAATGTGAATTTGCTCAAAAGTTCAAGCGCCGTAGGTTTTGCGACAGGTCTGAAAGTTACTAAAATGAATCGAACGCATGAACTGGCCTGTACTCAGAACCACTGGAGCATGGAAGGCCGCGCTATCGTGCGCGAGGCTACGTTAGAAGAATACCGTAAGCATCCTAAGTTCGCCGAAGAGGCTGTACAGCACAAACCGCTGGTGTCGGTTTTTGATGAGCATTCCTACGCCGAAGGCTACCAATGGGGCATGACAGTTGACTTAAACTCCTGTGTCGGCTGTAACGCCTGTATGATAGCCTGCCAGAGTGAAAATAATATTCCGGTAGTTGGTAAAGAAGAGGTCGCTAAGGGCCGCGAGATGAACTGGATTCGTCTCGACCGCTACTATACCGGCGATGTTGAAGATCCTGAAACGGTCCATCAGCCGGTATTGTGTCAGCATTGCGAAAACGCTCCCTGCGAAACAGTCTGTCCGGTGGCAGCCACCGTGCATGACGCTGAGGGACTCAACGTCATGGTTTACAATCGCTGCATCGGAACGCGCTACTGCTCAAACAACTGCCCCTATAAAGTGCGTCGTTTCAACTTCTTTAATTACACCAAGGATTACAGCGAAGTTGAAAAAATGACTCAGAATCCCGATGTAACGGTGCGGTTCCGCGGTGTCATGGAAAAATGCACTTACTGTATACAGCGTATTAGTGCGGCAAAAATTGAAGCTAAAATTAACGGCAGAAAAGTGGTCGATGGTGATATCACCACAGCCTGTCAGCAGGCTTGCCCGGTCGATGCGCTTACATTTGGAAATATCAATGATGCCGAGAGCAGAGTCTCCAAAAAGAAAAAATTCAACCGCAATTATGCGTTATTATCAGAGCTTAATGTGAAACCGCGAACAACTTATCTGGCAAAAGTCAGAAACCCGAATTCGCGGATAAAGAAAGCCTGAACTAATTTTTAAGGAAAAAGAATTGGCGGAATTGGCACAGACAGAAACTAAAGCCTTACAAGAACCGGCGCATCACGAACTGCTTATTACCGGTGAACCGAGCTTTGAACAGATTACTGATTCCGTCAGCAGAATTGTAGAAGGCAAAACACCAAAAGCCTGGTGGGTGCTTTTTGGAATTTCATCGTCGGCGACTCTTCTCTTGCTGGTGGCCATTGCCTATCTGTTCTGGGAAGGAATCGGCATCTGGGGTCTGAACGTTCCTGTGGCCTGGGGACTTGCCATTGTAAACCTGGTTTTCTGGATAGGTATCGGTCATGCCGGCACGCTTATTTCGGCGGTTTTGTTTTTGCTGCGTCAGCGATGGCGCACCTCGATAAACCGTTTCGCTGAGGCGATGACTATTTTTGCGGTAATCTGCGCGCTTATTTTCCCGGCTATTCATGTCGGTCGCATCTGGGTTGTCTATTATGTCTTTCCAATCCCCAATCAGATGGGTGTCTGGCCCAATTTCCGCTCTCCGCTTTTGTGGGATGTTTTCGCGTTCGGCACCTACTTTACGGTTTCTCTTTTGTTCTGGTATGTCGGACTCATACCGGATCTGGCGACTCTGCGTGAACGGGCTACCAACAGGATAAAAAAGATTGTTTTCGGTATTCTCTCGCTGGGCTGGCACGGCGGCAATAAGCAATGGAAGCATTATGAGATGGCTTATCTGATACTGGCGGCTATTGCCACCCCGCTGGTGTTATCTGTACACAGTATAGTCAGTATGGATTTCGCAGTATCGCTTCTTCCGGGCTGGCATACCACTATCTTTCCGCCATATTTTGTAGCCGGCGCTATTTTCTCCGGATTCGCCATGGTAATGACTCTGGCTATTTTAGCACGTGCCACCTTAGGCCTTAAAGATATTTTCAATATGCGCGTACTCGAGAGAATGAATTTGATTATGCTGGTGACCGGTTCGATGGTCGGTTATGCCTACGCCATGGAGTTTTTCATCGCCTGGTACAGCGGCAACGAGTATGAGATGTTTGCTTTTGTTAACCGGGCTTTTGGTCCCTACGCCTGGGCTTACTGGATTATGGTTTCCTGTAACGTGATTGTCCCGCAGTTTTTCTGGTCAAAAAGATTACGTACCAATATAGTTTTTATGTTTATCGCCTCGATTTTGATAAATATAGGCATGTGGTTTGAAAGATTTGTGATTGTGGTCACGCTTTCACGCGACTATCTGCCCTCTGCCTGGGGCTACTATACACCGACTTTCTGGGACATTGCCATATTGATTGGCTCGTTCGGCCTTTTCTTTAGTCTCTTCCTGTTGTTCTTGAGGTTCCTGCCGATGGTGGCCATGTCTGAAGTCAAAGGCGTTTTGCCGCAGGCTGACCCCCACTATGCAGGTAATAAACAGGCTCATAGCCAGGCGGCGGGGTAAATTATGCAACTTGTTAAAAAAATAGACAGAGTGATTTTAGCCGAGTTTGGCTCTCCCAAAGAATTGTTAAAAGCTGCTGAAAAAATGCGAGATGAAGGCTATAGAGAATATGACTGCCACTCGCCTTTTCATATTCACGGCATGGATGCTGCTATGGGACTGAAACGATCGCCGCTGGGTTATATAGTTTTTGCTGTCGCTTCCTGCGGACTTATGGGTGCGCTGGGTCTGCAGTACTGGACGAGTGCGGTTGATTATCCTCTGGTGATTTCCGGCAAGCCGTTTTTCAGCGGTCCGGCATTTGTCCCGATTGTATTCGCCCTGACAATTTTATCCGCGGCTATTACAGCCGTTGTCGGAATGATTGCCATAAACCGGCTGCCGCGTTTGAGGCACCCCTTGTTTAATTCCGAAAGGTTCGGCAAGTTTTCCGATGGCAGCTTTTTTATAAGTGTCGAATCGAGCGACAAAAAATATAACGAGGCCCATACTGCCGGTTTCTTAAAAGCTATCGGTGGACAAAACATAGAGATATTAAAAGACGAATGAAAATTTTTGGCAGCACAAATTCTGCAGTAAAGCAGAGCCTGATCTTTCTGGCGGGCGCCTTGATACTTGTTTCAAGCGGTTGTTACCGGGGTAAACCCTCAAAAGAACCGCCGATTCATATAAACCCCAATATGGATGATCAGCCCAGACTTAACGCCCAGAAAGCGAGCGATTTTTTCGAGGACGGACGGGCCATGCGTGATCTAATAGAAAGTACATTGCCGCGCAGCTTCCTGCGTGAAGACGTTATCTACTATACCGGCAAAGACGCCGGTGGCAAACTGGTCAAAAAATCTCCGGTGGCGCCGACTATGGCAGTCTTAAAACGAGGCCAGGAACGTTTTAATATTTACTGCTCGCCCTGTCACAGCCGCTTGGGCGATGGCAAGGGTATGGTAGTGCAAAGGGGCATGTTCCCGCCGCCGACCTACCATCAGGCCAGAATCCGGGATATCGAAGACGGCCATATTTTTGACGTTATTACCAATGGCATTCGCAATATGCCCTCATACAAAAGCCAGATTCCGGTATCGGACCGCTGGGCGATTGTCAATTATTTGAGAGTCCTGCAGCGCAGCCAGAATGCAGAGCTTAAAGATATTCCTGAAAGCGAAAGAGCCAACATTAAGTGAAGAGAATATGAAATTAGACAGCAATACCTATAAGTTTACAGACAAAGGCAACCTGGGCAATATCGCTCTCGTGGTCGGTATCGTCGGGCTGGCTGCTTCAGCGGTTGGCTATTTTCAGGACAGCCATCAGTTTTATTTCTCATATCTGGTAGCGTTTTTCTTCTGGATGACGGTCGCACTGGGAGCGCTCTTTTTTAATCTGCTACATCATTTAACCAGAGCCAGCTGGAGTACGGTGCTTCGTAAGCTGACTGAAAGTATGATGTCTACTATTCCGTTTATGTTTGTGATGATGATTCCGGTTCTCTTAGGCATGCATGAATTATATCACTGGACTCACGAAGATGTACTGGCTACGGATATAATTTTACAGAATAAAGCGGCTTACTTGAATATTCCTTTTTTCATAATCAGGGTGATTTTCTATTTCTCGGTCTGGTCAATTATGACATTGATTCTTACTAAAAATTCGGCCAAACAGGATATTAAACACGAAGATTCCATATTGGCCAGGATGCGCAAATACAGCGCCCCGGGGATGATGCTCTTTGCATTTACGATTACATTTG
>Ga0114950_10005098_pt1 | contig 10211 bp, 11 predicted proteins | sample N075metaG_FD_83503 | JGI IMG/M metagenome (GOLD analysis project Ga0114950, IMG submission 83503) | Deep subsurface microbial communities from Kermadec Trench to uncover new lineages of life (NeLLi) - N075 metaG | ecosystem: Environmental > Aquatic > Marine > Ocean trench > Sediment | place... | reverse complement strand
GTGGTGGGTGCAGGAAGTCATCGCCAATCGAGGTAAAACGACGCGCAACGAGGATTGCACGCCTGGCTACTACAACTTCGAGGGTGAATACCAACGCCGACAGGACGGCAACTACAACGGCGGAGTGATTAAGTACCTCGCCCACATGGAAAACGTCCGGGAGAATATGGCGACGAATTTCACCTTTTCGTAGCCCGAATGTGGATTCAATCGTTCTACGCCTTATGGCCAGCGAAGCCCTCAAGCTCACATAGTCGTGAGCCGACAAGGATTACCGGAACGATTTTCTATTCGGCGAGGTGCGCTCATTCAACAATGGCCCGGAGTTTTGTCAGGCTTTGGGTCTGCAGTTTCGAGAAACTCCTCAGCCAACCTTCACGAATTTGCTGGATAGGCTCCGGATTCAACGAGTACTTCTGGGTCTTTCCGTGGCGGAAAGAAACCACCACACCACACTCTTTCAGTATTCTCAGGTGACGTGAGATTGCTGGACGCGATACCCCGCGAAACTGAGACGCTATCTCCCCCGCAGAAATCATCTGACGTTCTGCCAGCATATTGAGAATTTCGCGCCGGGTGGAGTCGGCAATTGCGACGTACGCATCTCTAGTCTTCGACAACGGATCGCAGCGCCTTCAGATGCTTGATGTCCCACCCCTCTTCATATCCCTGCAGGTTGTCGGGTGCGTCCTCGCCGAGCCGCTCAAAACCATGGTGAAACAATTCAATATGCGTGCCGTCGTAAAGAGGTGTTAGTCGTATCGTCCAAAAAGTGGGTACCGGCCAACTGTGCGGCTCCTGCCACTGGCTTTCGAACGTCACCTCACGCTCGACATCGTAAATCAGAACCTGTCCGCCGAAGAAACGTTGTTCTCCATCCAGCTCTACCGACATGCTCACCTGACCGCCGACACGCGGCTCAAACTGATGCACAACGTGCCCCAAATTGAGCCAACCCTTGACGCGTTCTGTCGATTCAAATTCTTGCCACACTCTGCGAGGTGGCGCATTGATGAAGATGCTCCGCCTGACATGCAGTGTTCCGATCGTCATTCCCATATCCACTCCGTCAATACTGATCTCTATGAATTGAGATTATACGTAACCAGTCGGTTACGCAATATAACCCGACGGAATGTTTGGAGTTCCTTGTTTAGCATACTTGCTAATTAAGGTTCGTTACGACTATGATTAGCGGCAGCGCTAATCAATTAAAAAGACGACATGCCAAACAAAGTGATCTGTCACTATCGCGTGGCCAAGGGCAACGAACGCGAATTTGAAGAGTTGTTGCGCAATCACTGGCCTACGCTCCGTCGGCTGGGTCTGGTCACCGAACAACCATCGCAACATTTCAAGGGTGAGGAACAGGACAACGGGCAACCCATCTACTTTGAAATCTTCGATTGGGTGGACGGTGCGCTAGACCGTGCGCACGAGCATCCCGAGGTAATGGCAATCTGGGAGCCTATGGATCAGCTTTGTGAGTCACGCGGCTTGAAGCCGAACATGGAATTCCCGGCCGTACGGGCTCTGAATGCCTAAACCGAAAACAATCGAAGACGTTGAGATCGCCGACTCGATCTTTTCCGCGCTAGCGCATCCCGCCCGGCGACAGATACTTCTGTCGGTGCACTATCGGGGCACCTGCAACGCTGGTGACATCGCCCGTCGATTTGAATGCAGCTGGCCTACCACCAGCAGACATCTCGCGACGCTGGTTCACAGCGGCCTGCTCGATGTAAGTCGGAACGGTCGTGAACGAGTTTACTCAGCGAACACGAAGCTTCTTCAACATACACTCGTCAAGTGGGCCGCTTACTTCGGCTAAGTTGTGCTTCGGCGGGCGCTCCACCGCGACCAAGTCGATGCGAACCGACCACACCAAACCACGCGCTATCCAGGCATCACGAATTCGTCGGCAAATACTATCGAGCCCTCGGTGTTGTCGGTACGAAGATTGATGATCTCCTGGTATTCGGGCGACTCATACCAGCCCCGCAACGCATCCATCGACGGGAACTTCAGCACCACCGTAACGGGTTTGGGGTCGCCCTCGACCGCCTCGCTCCCCGGTCCGGCCACCAATATCTCGCCGTCGTGGGCGAAAATGGTCGCACCCACCGCAGCGATGTAGCCCTGATAGGCTTCCTCGTTGGTAATCTGGTAGTTCGCAATCAAGTAGCCAGCCATGTTCCGCCCCCGATAGTTGTCGGTGTTCGAACCCCGAAGGATAAACGATGCCCGATGCCGCATCGAATCAACGGCGGCGACTCGGCCGTTACAGACCAAACAGACAGAGCACCCGCATCTCTACGCTCTCGCGTTGCGGGGCATCGGGTCCGACATGGGGATCTCGGAACGCCGAGTGCGGTGTCCAGAAGGGGCGATTCTCTTCCACACAGCGGCTGTCGTAAGTACGGAATGTGACGACCTCGTCCTGGCGCAAATCCGGGAAGGTATACCAGTGATGCGCACCCGGCTCTGCCGGTGGGTAGACGCCGAAGGTCTCGAATTCGAGCCGTACGCCGCCGTATTCCGGGACGATGAAAGGATACAGATGCGAGCGCGGCACGGTGGCCGCATCGCACAGCGCTAACGGGTAGTCGGGCCGCTGTGCGCCAATGTTGCGCCAAAACTGCACCATCATGACGCGCTCGGCGTCAGCGATCTCGTGCTGCATGACCCCGATGGTCTCCAGGGCCGGGGCAAGAAACGCGCCGTAAGGCCGGTCCGGATCCTCGATCATGGCGCGGTAGTCGTCGGTATAATCCGAGTGGACAAACTCGATCGGCGCGTAGTCTGCGATATCGCGCGCCGTTCTCGGGCTGCGCACCAGGGGTGGGTAGACGAGGGCGTGGTCGCAGCCCGTGTACTCGATCGCGAGCTGCTTGATCTCCGCCATGTGAATATCAGCAACCTGCATCGGGTCCTGCCAATCGTCCACCTCGGAATGATGTTCGAGCAGCGTAAAACCACAGCTTTCGTATTGCAGGGCTTCGATCGCTTCGCGCGCGTTGCCAATGGTTACGGCGACCGGTTGCGTGTCTCCGTCGCCATATTTGAGCGTGGTTGTGCAGTAAGGGTGCGTGCTCGGGTTCATGTTGGCTGCCCTAATCGATGTCGTCTCGGGTCCGCCTATCCACACTAACCTGTCGAATTCATGGATTCAAATGTCTCACCAGCGGGCAAACGCCGTAGGGGCCAGGTCCCAGGGACAGCCGATTACAGCAGTGTCGATTTGCCCTTGTGGTGGGACCATTTCGGCAGCTCATCGACGATCTCCATCACCCGCATGGCGTAGAAGATATGGCAGGTAGGCTTGAACGAATCCGGCACCCGTGGCGGCGCTCCGAAATCGAAGAGCGCCGGAAAAGCGAGCCACATGTTTCGCCCCTCATCGGCGATCAGCGTGCCGCACAACGCGCAGGCCACCTTGCACGGTAGGAGTCTTTCATGGCGATCGAGCTCACTGTTGTAAAAGCGCAAACCCTCAACGCCGGCGGTAAACCTGACGTCGCGTTTATGGAAAATCGCAGCCCACTGCATGGGCGCGCCGTGCAGTACCTGGCACGCGCTGCAATGACAGATCTTGGCATCGACCGGGTCGGCGCGGACTTCGTACCTCACCGCCCCGCAATAGCACCGGGCGCGATACTTGGCGATGAAGCTCTCGTTGCTAGGTGACCCATAGCTTGAGCCAAATTCCAACGAGCTGCGAGGGTCCTCGACGCGCAAGGCCAAACCTCCACGGAGAAGTAACACCAATCCTAACGGAAGCGAGGCAAGCTAAACACCTTCGCCCAAGTTCCTCCACAGCGTTTAGGCCGGGGTGCAAATCCTATCGAGAAACGGTTCGTGATGATCAGCCGGAAACTGCTCTGAATGCGAGGGTTTCGTCGATGAGCTGGCGCAACCAGCTCATATAGGGGGTTCCACCGGTCCCGCGCGGGTCGTCGACCCGATCGTGGATGTATTGCTTTGCCCACCCGTAGTGGATGCTTCGAAAGTCTGCGATGGCTTCCAAAGCGGAGTCGAAAACCACCGGGTCTGCATGTTCCTTGATGGTTGGCATCGATTCCACGCGCTCGAGCAGCGAGCGATGTGGACACGGCATGTATTGCCGCAGGTCGTCGACATGGCGGGTCAGCGCGTTCGGCTCGTGCGGGATTTTGAAAAAGGCGACCAGCAAGGGTATCACGCTGCTCTGTGCGCCGGTCTCGCCGCGATAGCTCACACAGCGGGGCGACTTACCTTCGTAGAGGACCTTGTCAAAGAAACGGATGTAAGGCCGAAACGTTTTGAAGTAGAGGTCGGGCGACATGTGCTCCGGAATGCGTCTCAAGACGGCGCCCTGGTCTTGAACAATCTCAGTGATCGTTACGAGCGCGTCATCGATGGGCAACGTCCCGTCGTCATATTGCAGAACCGCGTTGATGATACCGGCAGCCATCGCTTCGATCTCGACGTGTACAAGCACAAACCAATGCTCGTCGTACAGAGAAACGAAGTTCTGAATCGTGTCGATGTTGCCCAGCGCAATTGGACCATTCGGATCCTGGCGATACCAGTTGTACAGCGCATACCCGTCGTAGCTCAGAATTGGCGGCCTTTCGAGCGTGCGGCAGGCGTCGATCAGCGGCTCGGCGATGTTGGCGGGCAGCCGATGCGAACGCTCGAACCCCACCTGGTTGATGTATCCGGATGCGAGAAACCCCAAACGCAGGTAGTAGAGCTGCAACTCCGGCAACGTGGTCGCACCCAGCGGTTGATCCCACCTGGGGATCGACAATCCCTCTCCCCAGGCTCGAAATTCGGGGTCTTCCAGGCGCAAAGGCAGTTCACGGCCGATCTCGTCTAGGATTGCGTAGGGCGAACCATCGGGAAACCGCGGCAGTGGATCCGTGGCGGGAAGGAATCCACGACGGCCATAGAATTCGTCCATGATTGTATCTGCACAAGGCTACAAACCGTGTACCGAAGTATAGATAGCGATGTACGTTGCGCCAGGAATCAGGTCACGAATGGAACTCGGACCCATCCGTACAAGTTCGAGTAGGATTCAGGCAATTTCGGCCGGCATTTGCTGCGAGCAAGCCTAGAGCGCATTCAGCCCGCCGTCGATCAGAAACTCGCTGCCCGTAGAATAAGAGCTCTCGTCGCTGGCCAGAAATAGAGCCATCTTGGCGACCTCCTCGGCTTGCGCAATGCGACCAAGCGGCGTACGTCGAATCAACTTTTCCTTTCCCGGGCCTACTTCGTCCGCCATGGGCGTTTCAATCAGACCAGGGTGAATCGAGTTAACCCGGATACCTTTGCGGGCTAACTCAACCGACGCAGATTTGGTCATCCCGCGCACAGCCCACTTCGATGTGCCGTAGGAAAACGAGCCGGCCGCAGCCCGCATGCCTGCAAGTGATGAAATGTTGACGATTGAACCGCCACCGCTGGCCATCATCGCTGGCGCGACGGTCCTCATACCCAGGAACACGCCCGTGCAGTTGATGTCCATCACCAAGTGAAATTCTTCGGTCGGAGTATCCACCATTCGATTGGCTCGAAAGATGGCCGCATTGTTCACCAGAACGTTTATGCCACCGGCCCTGGCAACCACTTCACCGACCAGATCCGACCATCCTTGCTCATCGGTGACATCGAGATGTCGATACTGGATATCCAGCTCTTGCGCTAGCATCCGGCCTTCTTCATCGAGCACGTCGCAAATCCACACGTTGCCGCCTTCGGCAGCAAACAGCCTCGCTTCTGCAGCACCCTGACCGCGTGAACCACCCGTAATCAAACAAACTTTATCATCAAGCTTGGCCATGCCTGCTCCCCTTCAACCTGGCGCTCCCTTCAAGATACCCTATCTTGAGTTACCGTTCAGTCTCAATGAAGTGCGGACCAGTTCGAATAATTCATTCGCAATCCCAATCGGGTGATCGCAATAGTTTGCTTCGAGCAGTCGACTACCTGCCTGTTAAATATTCAAGTTACGCCTTTTGTAGCACCGCGATGATCGGACAGTCCGGAACGTCCTCCCCGGAGCATTGACTGCACAGGTCCCGTAAGCTGCGCTCCATCTTTCGGAGGTCGGCGATTTTCGATCGAATATCGCCTAAATGTGCCTCTGCGATCGTCTGAACCCGTTCACAAGAAACCTGTTCACGGTCCACGAGGGACAAGAGCTGGCGTATTTCATCCATCGAAAACCCCAGCTCGCGGCTGCGACGGACAAACACCAACCGTTCCACCATCACCTTCGTATACAGACGATGCCCTCCCACCGTGCGGCCCGGCGCCGGAAGCAAGCCTTCTTTCTCGTAAAAGCGGATCGTCTCGATGTTGCAGCCGGTCTGAGCGGCCACTTTTCCTATGGAAAATCGATTGTCCGACATGGGAAGAATATCTCTTGAATCTGTAGTTACTACAGATATTACCATAGCGACATGAGTGAAGTAATCGAACCCCATTCAACGCTGACCTGCCCAGAGTGCAGAGCGGAGATCAAAAGATGGATGAGCGAGCAAAAATTGCAGGAACGACAAATGGCGCCATAGGCCTTAGCGCAATTGCATCCTTCGTTGGCCTATGCTGCATCGGACCTTGGGCAGTTGCATTGTTCGGTGTGTCCGGAGCTATCACCATGGCAAGGTTCGAGTTCCTTCGCCCGTACATACTTGGTAGTGCTGCCATGATGCTCGCCTGGGCTTTCTGGCATGTCTATCGAACCCAGCACATTTGTGCCGAGGGAACCTGCGCGCCGGGTCCATCGGTCTGGCTCAAATCAACGCTGTGGTTTGTTGCTGCATTAACGCACCGACACGCCCTTGGAGGTTAAGCTATGAAACAACCTGACCCGCTGACGAGCGGGAACAGACCCGCTGACGAGCGGGAACAGACACGGCGGAGCCGTGCCGGCTGAAGCCATGCAATCTACGACCACTTTTGAATCTGCTGATCCACACCTGCCGCCATGATCAGCAAGCGAACTCCAGGAGCCCCGCTATGAATTGTTGCTGCCCACATTCAAATTCGGCAGATCGTTTCTTCTCCTTTTTTGCTGGCAGGTACCGCAAGCGTTTTGAAAAAAAGGGGTTTGAACCCTCGCAGCAACAGCTGATGGAGGGACTCGAGAAGGTTGGCTATAAGGGTGCGAAGATTCTTGAAATCGGCAGCGGCGTCGGACACCTTCACCAGACCCTGCTGGAGCGGGGCGCAGCATCGGCTGTCGGTGTAGATCTGGCGTCCAGGATGATTGAAGAGGCTCGTCACTGGGCTTGCGAACGCGAGCTTTCAGAAAGAACCGACTACCTGCAGGGCGACTTCATGGAAATCAAGGATTCTCTCTCCGATGCTGAGGTCACCATCTTGGACAAGGTAGTGTGTTGTTACCCCGACGCGGACGCGCTGGTTCATGCTTCGCTAAGCAAAACGAATCGCGTATACGCCCTGACTTATCCGCGAGACCGCTGGTACGTTCGGCTCATGACGGGTTTTGCGGCATTGGCGTTGAAAATTGTTCGATCTGATTTTCGGCCTTATGTACATGCTCCTGAACGTATCGAGAGTTGGATTGTAGAGGCCGGCTTCGGCAAGCTGTACCAGAACCACAACCTCGTGTGGTTGACACAGGTGTACGTGAAGCAATAGATCAGTGCCGCACGCGCATGCCAACTGCCAGACCGTTCATGCTTGTGCGCCGTTCGGTGCGGCTTTCGCGCCGCGTATCAGGCGGCCAGGCATCGCGCCGGTGGCTTCGCCGTTTTCGAAGGTCACCTCTGCTGCGTTGATCGTCATCCGATAGCCTTGCGCCTTCTGCACCAGGCGCTTGCCGCCCGCGGGCAGGTCATAAACCATCTCCGGTTGATGCAGCTTCAGGCCGTCGTAATCGATTAGATTGAAGTCGGCTCGATAGCCGGGCGCGATGACTCCACGGTCTTGCAGACCATAAACGCACGCGGAATCCTGGGTAAGCTTGTGGACCACGAATTCCAGCGGCATGCGCGGACCACGTTGCCGGTCGCGAGTGAAGTAACAAAGCATGTAGGTGGGCACGCTGGCATCCACCAGAACGCCGCAGTGAGCGCCGCCGTCGGACAGGCCGAAAACGCTCTGCGGATGCTCGATTACCTTCCGCTGGCCTTCTAGATCGCCGTCGTAGCAGCCAAAAAGGATCAGAAGCGGAACGCCTTCGGCCAGGGTATCCATCATCACCTCGCGGGGATCGACGCCCCGCGCTCGCGCCACGGCCGCCACCGTATCTTCGGGACCAGGCTCGTAGCTGAGCGCTGCGTCCATAATGTACATCTGCTCATGGTCGGTGATGAAACGCACCGCATCGCCATTGCGTGGCAGAATGGGTTCTTCGGTCAGCACCCGCTGACGGAAATCGGGGTTCTTCAAGCAGGCCTGGCGTTCGGCGAGCGGCAGCTCATGAATCTCGCGGTAGGCGGGGAACTGCCGCATGGGATTGATGGTCCCTTCCAACATCATCAGGATCGACGCGGGGCGCGCACCTACCTGCGGTCTCAGATTGAATCCTTCGGCGTGCAGCTTCTCCGCCAGGTCCCACACAGGCGCAGGGCCTGCTGTGATCAGCGGGGTCACGGTGCAACCCGTAGTTCGAATGATATCCTCGATCCAGGCCAGTTCTTCGGGATCATTCAAACTATCGGAGACGAACTCCATTGTGCCGAAATCGAGCCCTTTGAAAGCGCTGCAGATCGTTCGCATCTCTTCCGCCGAGGCTCGCGTACCTGGCACCAGATTCCCCGCTTTGTCGAGGTGACCGTAGAAGCGGGACGTGGAAAACCCGAGCGCGCCGGCTTCCAATGCCGTGCGCGTGACCTCGCGCATCTCGGCCATGTCTTGGAGAGTCGCATCGTCGTAGCAACGATCGCCCATCACATATTGGCGGAGGGCGACATGCGGGACCTGAGTACCCACGTCCACGGTGTAAGGGGTGTCGATGGCGTCGAGATACTCGGGGAACGATTCCCAGCCCCAGGGAATGCCATCATGCAGAGCAGTGCCGGGAATGTCCTCTACGCTCTCCATCAATTCGACCAGCTTATCCTCGGAACCAGGCCGCACCGGGGCAAAGCCGACGCCACAATTCCCCATCACAATCGAAGTCACCCCGTGCCAGCTGCTCGGCGTGACCTGCTTGTCCCAACATACCTGGCCGTCGTAATGGGTATGGATATCGACGAAGCCGGGGGTCAGAAGATCGCCCTTGGCGTGGATGACGCGCCGAGCCCGTGCTGGACCGGTGCCTGCGGCCGTGACTTCAACGATTTTTCCATGATCGACCACTACGTCGCCGCTGACGGCGGGGCTCCCGGTACCATCAACGATGGTCGCGTTTTTAATGACCAGGTCGTGCATTGTGTGTCTCCCCCGATCGCGCGAGCGCAACGAACTGCCCGGATACTACCATGCCCCCCTTAGGTCGGATCAAACACCACTCGTCCCTTGGTCTCGACCAGGACGACGCGGCGAAAGTTGCTTGGCGTGTTGCAGCGATTTGAAGGAACGCATGCCTCGCTCACGCGTTCCAGCCGGCTGATGGGACAGTTCTGCCCGGTTGTTCCTCGAGTAGAATTGGGCCATGTTGTTTCCGCCGGACGTAGCCGTCGAACGTGCGGTGAGCAGGAACGGGCAGGCCATCAATACCGGCACATTGGATTGCTAGACATCAGGGAAACTCGACATGAACATGGATTTGGACCCGTCTTCAACGCCCGACCGCGAATTAGATTTGGACGTCAGCGTCGCCAAATCGCTATTTGTTGGTCGCATCACCGAAGAGAATCTCTTTCCCTACCCTCGAATCGGCGCCGACGAAGCCGAGACTTTGGCGATGGTCTCGAATTCGCTAGACAATTTCCTGCAAGATAACCAGGAAGACTTTCCGCGATGGGATCGCGAGTCGGCCCAGCCAGAAGCGTTTCTGAAGAGCCTACGCGAGCTCGGCCTGTTTGGGCTCATCATTCCCGAAGACTATGGTGGAATCGGCTTATCCAATGCCGGCTATACCCGTGTCGTGGAGCAGCTCAGCAGCTATGACAGCTCGGCTGCGCTGACGGTCACCGCGCATAGTTCGATCGGCATGAAAGGCTTGTTGCTCTTCGGCACGGATGAGCAGAAGGCCCGATACCTTCCGAAGCTCGCGAGCGGCGAGATGATCGCAGCGTTCTGTCTTACGG
>Ga0114950_10005090_pt1 | contig 10218 bp, 6 predicted proteins | sample N075metaG_FD_83503 | JGI IMG/M metagenome (GOLD analysis project Ga0114950, IMG submission 83503) | Deep subsurface microbial communities from Kermadec Trench to uncover new lineages of life (NeLLi) - N075 metaG | ecosystem: Environmental > Aquatic > Marine > Ocean trench > Sediment | place... | reverse complement strand
TATTCGGATATCCTTTAACACTTTTTTGACAAGGGCGCTTCCAACACCTAACCGACGGTATTTTTCCAGCACCGCAAATCTTTCGAGTTTTACGCCCTCATTGGTAAATCTCCATCTGGCAGCGCCGCATGGAAAGCCGTCTATTTGTGCTAAATAGAGGAATGAATCTTTTTCAAAATCGTCTATTTCTTCCTCGGCGGGTACCATCTGGCCAATTACAAATACCTGGTACCTGATTTTCAAGGCTTGCTGTAATTTTTTCTTGGTATGGACTTTTTCAACTATTATTGGAGGACTACCTTTTATTTCCTGCAGATCTGTCATAAGCCTTTATTATTTCCTTTACGATCTGATGCCTAACCACATCTTTGTGATCAAGTTCCACGAAGCCAATCCCTTTCACATTTTTCATAATCCCGATTGCATCTTCCAAACCTGATTTTTGATTTGGTTTTAAATCAATTTGGGTTCTATCTCCATTGATTATGAGTTTTGAATTCTGACCAAGTCTGGTCAAAAACATTTTCATTTGCATTGGGGTTGTATTCTGTGCTTCATCCAATAAAATAAAAGCATCACTTAATGTACGACCACGCATATAGGCAAGAGGAGCAATTTCTATTACCCGGTTTTCCTGGTAATATTTTAATTTTTCGCTGGGGATCATGTCATCGAGAGCATCATATACAGGACGCAGGTACGGGTCTATTTTTTCCTGCAGATCGCCGGGTAAAAATCCCAGGTTTTCACCTGCTTCTACTGCCGGGCGTGTTATGATGATCCTTTTGATTTCCTTGTTTTTTAATGCCCGCACAGCAAGCGCGACTGCAATATATGTCTTGCCGGTTCCTGCGGGTCCTACTGCAATGACAATGTCATTTTTTTTTACCGTATCAATGAAGTGTTTTTGGTTTGGGGTTTTTGGTTTTATAGCTGCTCCCCTTATCCCATATATCAACACGTCTTCCATATGTAATTCTACCGCTACATTGCCCTGCTCGATATATGTCTTTACATTGTTGTGTGTGACTTTACCAAATTTATTGTAATGGTTTACCAAAGAATTAAAAAGTTCATTGACGCGCAAAATTTCTGTGCCAGAACCTTGAATTCTAATTTCATTACCTCGGGAAATGATTTTTGTTTTTGGAAATGACGTAGCGACTTCCTTGATATTGCTGTTATCCACACCCAGAAAATCTACCAGGGATATGTTTTCTAGAGTTATTATCTTTTCTACCAAACGTATTATTAATTAGTTGTTTACCCTATCGTTTATGGTTAAAAAATATTTACTTTTGCCACAACAATATTAAGCAATAATTCTCTTCTCTCTATGGCTATCATAACTTTTATGTCTGATTTCGGAATGAGCGATCATTATGTGTCAGCCGTAAAGGCAAAAATACTTTCCATCAACCCTGGCCTGACAATAATTGACATAAGCCATGACATAGAAGTGTTCAACATTGCCCACGCAGCATATGTGTGCAAGGCCGTATTCAGGGATTTTCCAAAAGGTACGGTTCACCTGATTTCCGTGAATTCTCATGGAGAGAAAAAGAATAGATATCTTGCCGCTAAAATTGAAGATCATTTTTTTATAATTCCTGATATAGGTATTTTAAGCCTGATATGCGAAGATGAACCAGGTATGATTGCAGAACTTTTCACTACTGCTGGAAAGCACACAAGTTTTCCTGCTAAAAATATATTGGCAAAGGCAGCGGCAATGTTGGCAAGCGGTTCAGGGATGAATGATGTAGGAGACTTTACCAAAGATTATTTGCGAAAAACTGACAGAAAATTCAGGGCGACAAAAAGACAGATCTCCGGCAATGTGATCAGGGTAGATCATTATGGTAATCTTATTACTAACATTGAGGAAGAAGTATTTAATATTCTACTTAAGGATCGTCCATTTCTGGTTCAGTTTGGCCGTGAAAAAGCTGATAAAATCAATTGCTCTTACAATGAGTTGGATGATGGAGATTGTTTTGTGATTTTCAACAATCTTGGCGTGTTGGAAATTGGCATTAATAAAGGAAATGCTTCGAAGCTACTTGGTCTAAAATATGATAGCCCGGTGAGCATTGTTTTCGATGATCCTGTTAATTAATATTCAAAAATTCAAATAAAAACCCATCAGAAAATTCATGAAAAACGTCCTATTTTTCATTCCTTTCTTTGCATTCAGTGCAACAATTTTAATTGGTCAATCAAATAAAAATTTTGAAAAACCAAACGTACTTATCATTCTAACGGATGACCAGGGTTACTATGATGTAGCAGCATGTGGGGCGAAAGATCTTGTGACGCCAAGTATGGATAATCTGTTTAGTGACGGGATGAAGTTCGAATACTTTTATGCGAATTGTCCGGTATGTTCACCTACAAGGGCTTCACTCCTTACAGGACTTTATCCTGATAAAGCAGGTGTTCCCGGAGTGATAAGAACACACATTAACAATAGTTGGGGATTTTTGGATCCTTCCGCGATTACGATAGCGGATCAATTTAAGGAAGGCGGATATAAAACTGCAATTATAGGAAAATGGCATTTGGGGCTTGAAAAACCCAATATCCCGAATGAAAGAGGATTTGATTATTTCCATGGATATTTGGGAGACATGATGGATGACTATTGGACACATAGAAGACATGGGGTTAACTACATGCGCGAAAATGAAAAAGAAATAGATCCGGAAGGACATGCCACAGATATTTTTACTAAATGGGCAATTGATTATATTAATATTCAATCAGAGTCTTCAAAGCCCTTTTTTCTATATCTGGCCTACAATGCACCACACTCACCGATACAACCACCAGAAGAATGGTTGGAAAAAGTAAAGAAAAGAGCGCCGGATTTAAATGAAAAAAGGGCAAACTTAGTTGCATTTATTGAACATCTGGATCATGGAATTGGCCAGGTGATCAATTCACTAAAGCAAAATAATTTATACGAGAAAACACTTATTGTATTCACCAGCGACAATGGTGGCCAATTACGCTATGCGGCCAATAATGGGCCTTTGAGAGATGGAAAGGGGAGCGTTTATGAAGGAGGACTCAGAGTACCGACTACGATTGTATGGAAAAATCACATATCTTCCGGAACAGTAACAAATCATAAAGCGATAACCATGGATCTTTATCCAACTCTTTTAGAAGCTGTAGGTATTGAAGTAAACCATGAAATTGACGGGATCAGTTTTTTGCCTGTTTTATATGGTGAAAAAACCAGTGATAAGGACAGGGTTCTTTATTTTACAAGGAGAGAAGGAGGAACAAGCTATGGAGGATTGACGATTCAGGCGGTTCAATTAAATGAATGGAAATTACTACAGAACAGTCCTTTTGAATCACAGGAATTATATAACCTTCAGGAAGATCCATACGAAACGATAAACCTTATAGAAAGTGAATCTGGACAATATAGACGGCTTAACAACCTTATGATGAAACAATTGCAATCCGCTGGGAAAGTGCCCTGGCAAAGCCCTTCAAAATAACCGTTCTTTGGCTGCAGTGACCGTTTGTTGAATTATTTTACTACTTCAAATTATTCTCAATATTATTTATCATTTTTAGGCACGTTTTTAAAAGGAGGGATGAACCGCTCAGAATTTTTAAAGAAATTTTTTATGCTCAGAAGATGAGCAATTTAAGTTTTCTGGAAAACTTATGGAACAACAACATAAAAGTTTAAATAACCAACTCAGTATTTTTTCATCCATAGCTGTGATATTGGTATTTGGGCTTCTAATTTATTCACCTGTCGGTGCGCAGCAAATCGACAGCCAACAGGACGAAATATATCAAAAATCATTTGCCAGGGCAGTATCGATCTACGATGCCAGTATTGGTAAAAATTCTATGCTATTTTCTGGAAGAAGCTACTATAACAAGCATGCCGGGTTAAAAGGGCATCAATATTTCAAAGATGACTATTGGGAGCGAGGTTCGATAATTTATGAGGGGCAAGTGTTTGACAGCATTTTTATTAAATATGACATTTACAGCGATCTTTTATTAATTGAGCATTTCAATATAAATGGGTATCCTTCACCTATTCAGTTATACAGACCAAAAGTGCGCTCATTTACCCTTATGAAGTATTATTTTATTTGGCTTGAAAAAGATACAATATCTAACCTGCGAGCTGGATTTTATAATCAAATGTATAAAAGCCATGACTTGGAAGTATTGATAAAAAGAAGAAAAGAAATCGTCAATGCTAATGAGATAAATTCGATCCGGGAAGAATTTGCTGTGAAGGACAGATACTATATCAAAAAAGATCAAATGATTTATCGGGTGAGAAAAATGAGTTCGATAGTAAAGGTACTTGAAGATCGAAAGAAGGAAGTAAAAAGCTTTATCAAAAAAAATCAGTATAGATTTAGGGAAAATCCGGACATTCAATTGGTTGAGGTGGTAAAATACTATGACTCACTTTTGTAAATATATTGTTGATGAAAAAACTTCTACCGCTAATATTTATATTGTTTTACCTAAATCCACACCAATCAATTGGTCAGAATGATGATTTTATTATTTCCGGAAAATATGAGAATACACCTTTTCATCTTTTTGTGAAAGACATCGAAAGGCAAATCCCCGTAGATTTCATGTATCATCCACAAGTGGTTGACAGCTTTTTTGTTTCTTCCATATTTAACAACGAACCCTTAGCCAGAGCACTAACCAAGGTTTTTAAAGGATCACAGATTCACTTTTTTCTAAATGAAAATAACAAGGTTATTCTTACACAAGGGTATGAGATCAGGGCAGACCTGCCTTTCAACTTTTTTGACAGATCGAGCGAGGAGTTGAATGAAACCGATGAGCAGGTCATTGATTTTATGGAAGAAGAAGTAAAGAAGGCGAAACTTCAAAAAACGATAGAGAATACAGTAATAGAAATAGGAATAAAGTCAAGGATCATTGATGGAGAATACACCAATTTGGCAGGGCACATCAGAGATTCGAACACCGGAGAGTCAATAATTGGGGCATTGATTTATATTGATAATCCACGTATTGGTGTTGCGACAGATCAGTTTGGATATTATTCACTTACTATTCCAAAAGGAAAACGTGAATTGCTGCTGAAATGCATTGGCTATAAAGACACCAAAAGGCAAATCATCCTGTATAGTGAAGGGAAATTGGATATAGAGATAATTGAGGATGTTATTCCTTTGAAGGAGGTAATAATAGAAGCTGAAAAAGATATAAATATAGCCGGCATGCAAATGGGATATGACAAGCTGGATGCTCAATCTATGAAAAAAGTACCACCTGTGTTGGGTGAAATAGATATTCTCAGAATAGTGCTCACACTACCAGGCGTACAGTCGGTTGGCGAAGGAGCAAATGGAATTAATGTAAGAGGGGGTACGGCAGATCAAAACCTTATGCTAATAAATGATGCTTCCATCTACAACCCTACGCATTTTTTCGGATTTTTTAGTTCATTTAATCCGGACATAATTAAAAGTGTTGAACTCCATAAAGGAGGTATTCCAGCACAATATGGCGGCAGGATTTCTTCTGTTTTTGAGGTGCAGACCAAGGATGGAAACAATAAGAAATTTGTGGGGAGTGGAGGAATAAGTCCCGTTACGGCTCGCCTGGCTTTTGAAGGGCCGATACTCAAGAACAAAGCTTCATATATCGTTGGCGTCAGAAGCACATATTCCGATTGGATATTAAAGCAATTACCAAAGCCCTCCCTTAAAAACAGCAATGCGGCATTTTATGATCTATATGGTAAAATATCATATGACATTAACGATAAAAATTCTATATATGCTGCAGGTTATTATAGCAAAGACGAATTCAGCCTCAATTCCGACACCGTCTACAATTACTCCAATGAAAATGTATCACTTCAGTGGAAACATATATTTAACAATAAGCTTTATGGTGTTTTTTCAGCGGTTTATAGTGGATATACTTATGGTGTTTCCAGTGAGAAAAATGAAGTAAATGGCTTCGATATGGATTATTCCATACGGAATATAAACGGAAAAATTGACTTTAGTTATTTTCCTAGTTCAAATCATAAAATCGATTTTGGGGCTAGTTCGATTCTATATCAACTGGAGCCAGGTATGCTTCAACCCAAAGGATTAGAGTCATTGATAAACCCAATAACATTGGAAAATGAACAAGGGGTCGAAAGTGCCATATACCTGGGAGATAAATATGATTTTGGTCCAAAATTTTCACTATACGTGGGGTTAAGGTATTCGCTGTATAATTATCTGGGACCAAAGACGGTAAATGAATATGCAGCTGATGGCCCTATTAGTGAGGGCACAATTATTGGTGAAACCACCTATGGTGATGGTGAAAGCATTCAAACCTATCATGGTCCCGAGATTCGATTTTCTGCCAGGTATTCTCTAAGTGATGAAATCTCATTAAAACTGAGTTATAACAGAATGAGGCAATACATACACATGCTTTCAAATACCACATCTATTTCGCCGACAGATGTCTGGAAGCTAAGTGACGCCAATGTAAGACCCCAGTTAGGTGATCAGATATCTTTGGGAATGTATAAAAATTTTAAAAACAATACGATTGAAGGATCTATCGAAGGGTATTACAAGACCATTGATGATTTGTTGGATTTCAAAAGTGGAGCTCAACTGGTGTTGAATGAGCATGTGGAAACTGACATAATTAGTGGATTTGGCAAATCCTATGGAATTGAATTTCTGTTAAAAAAGAAAACCGGAAAATTAAATGGATGGCTCAGCTACACATACTCAAGGGCATTGATTAAAGTAGATGGAGAATACAGTGGAGAATCTGTTAATAACGGAGAGTTTTTTCCTGCAAGCTATGACAAGCCGCATGACTTCACCGTTCTTTCCAATTGGAAATTTTCGAGGAGATTTAGTATTTCAGGAAACCTTACCTACAGCACCGGCAGGCCGGTAACTTTCCCGATTGCAAAATATTCTTATGGAGGCACGGATCGGTTGCATTATTCTGACCGAAATCAATTTAGAATTCCAAATTATTTCAGGTTTGACTTATCGATAAGTTTGGAAGGGAATCATAAAATCAGAAAGCTAAATCACAGTTCGTGGACTTTCGCGATATATAATGTTACCTCAAGAGACAATGTGTATTCCATATATTTTGTTTCCAAAGATGGGGTGGTGAAAGGATATAAGCTTTCGATTTTTGCAGAAGCGATTCCCACGATTTCTTATAATTTTAGATTTTAATGAAATTTTCAACGCATATATTAAATCTGTTCTACCTGGTGTTGCTCTTCAGCAATTGCGTGCAGGAATTTAATCCACCTTCTCAGGGTTATGAAAATGTATTGGTTATCGAGGCATTTTTGACCGATGGGGAAGAGGCATTCGAAGTGAAGCTCTCCAGATCAATACCGATAGATACTTCGGGCTTCATTCCCGAACCTGGCGCTGCGGTAAGCCTTTCGGATGATTCCGGTGAAAAGTTCATTTTGGTGGAATCAAGTGAACCCGGGGTGTATTTTTCCCAGGGAAAAATTAATCCACAAATAGGAAAATCGTATCAAATCCATGTGCAAACAAAAAATGGAAATCAATATGAATCAGCAAGTGTAAGGATGCGGAATACGCCTGAAATCGATAGCATTTCTTTTAAGTATGAGGAAAGGCCATCTGCAGGATTAAAAGGGGTACAGATTTTTATAAATACGCATGATCCGGCAAATGAAACCTGGTATTACAGATGGGAGTGGGATGAATCCTGGATGTTTAGGACGCCATATGATTCTTATCTCATTTGGGAAGAAGGAGAAATAAAAATACGGGATGAACGAGTGCATACCTGCTGGAAATTTGGCCGATCCACTTCTATTGAAATCGCAACTACAAAAAATTTGAATACTGACAGGGTTAATGAATATCCATTGAACTACGTGGCTACAAATACCGACAGGCTACAAATAAAATATAGCATCAACGTAAAACAGTATTCCTTGAGTGAAGAGTCCTATAATTATTGGTTGGAATTGCAAAAGGCCACAGAGAGCCTGGGATCGCTTTTTGATCCACAACCTTCCATTATATATGGGAATATTTATAATATAAATGATGAAAGCGAGCTGGTGCTGGGTTATTTTGATGCTTCATCTGTAAGGGAACAGCGAATATATGTTACCGGTAAAGATATACCACCCACCCGCTTTCCAAATAATTTTTCTCATTGTATAGATTCCATTGTTTCACCAGGAATGGTTGCGGAGATGGTGGATGATTTATGGTGGTTGGTTGAAGAAACGACAAATGAGGTAACTGGTTTTCCGGCATTCTTAATGTCTTCTCTTCAATGCATAGATTGCACCATATACGGCACCAATAAAAAACCTGATTACTGGCATTAAAAGCACTTTATCTTCATGAAAAGCACCTGCCTTTTTTTATTTTTTCATTTTGGACTGTTCGTAAATTCTCAGTCGACATTTGCTTTGGATAGCTTGTCGCAAACGATTCAAAAAATGGAATCCTATTTCCAGGAAAATTACCAGGAACTGATATATATCCAGACAGATAAGCAATATTATCTGGCCGGAGAGCAAATAAGGTTTAAGGTTTTTTGTTTGGAAAGATCAACTTCTAAACCTTCACAATTGAGTAAGGTTGCATATTTCGAAGTCCTGGATATGGATAATATTCCTCAACTCCAGGCTCGAATTCAATTGCAGAATGGCGTTGGCTATGGAGAAGTTTCTGTTCCGACGAATACAAATTCAGGTAATTATATTCTACGTGGATATACCAGATGGATGCGTAACTATGGGCCGGAAACATTTTTTCATTCTTCACTAACGCTTATAAATCCATTTAAGAGATTGGGCTTAAAGCCGCTACCTGCTAAAGATGATATTTCAATTAATTTTTATCCGGAAGGTGGAATAATTATCCATGGAGTAAAAACCAAAATTGTCTTTGAATGTAAAAATTCTATGGATTATCCATGCGATTTTGTGGGGAAACTTTTCGCAAATGATTCGATTTTAATCAAGGAATTTAGGCCTGTAATAAATGGGATCGGTGACTTTGAGATTGTGGCCGATTTGCAATACAAATATCATGTAGAGTTGATGAATGCGGATGGCACAATTGTAAAGCATGATTTTCCCGCAACCCAGGCAAAGGGGCTATCGATGCAGATAACGGAACAGAAAGACAAATATTTGATAAACATTTTTTGTAATGATAATTCGATAGCTGATCCTTCGGCTCATTTATTTTATATAGTCCATCAGGATGGGATGGTCATGGATAAAAATAGATTTTTTCTAAAAGAAGGAAAATCAAAACTTGCCCTGGACAAAACAGTATTAAAAGAGGGTGTTTTTACAATTTCATTATTTAATGATGAAGGGAAACTTCTCATAGATCGGCAGTTGCTTAAATACTCAGGAACAGATGAAATTCCTGTCCTGATCAACAAAACATCATTTAGCCAAAGAGAAAAGGTGACCGTGGATGTATCCAATTTGGTTGATAAATTGTCGTCAGATGGTTTAAGCATATCTGTATCAGCAGCATTGAGACACTCGAAATTTGATAATCAAAACTTAAGCCTTTCTTCATATTTGCTCCTGGGAAATTCATTGAAAAGCTTTGTTTTTGGGTTGGAATCTTTTTTTAAAGGCACAGCATCTGAAGTGTCACACAATATCAATAATTTATTGATCGCCTATTCCGAGGAAACGAATTTGCGGCATAACCTGGACGTATCGACGGAGATAAAATATAATCCTGAGTATCGAGGCCCATTAGTTACCGGCAACCTCACCAACAAATTTACGAAAGAACCCGCAATGTCAATTTATACTTATTTATCTGTGCCGGGGAAAAATATTCAATTTAATTCTGCGAAATCGAAACGTGATGGAAGTTTTACTTTTGAACTCAAAGATTTTTATGGAACGAATGAGATTGTTGTGCAGAATGACTACACAAAAGATACAATTTATTCCATCAATATGGATGATCCATTTTCGCAATTGTATGCTGATATTCACCTTCCGACTTTCGACCTTGATGAACGAATGGAAAATTGGGTAAAACAACAAAGCCAGAATTTACAAATCGAAAATGCCAATAAAAAGTTTCAACCTAAATTGCCGCTACTCACCAAGGTTGATTCATCTAGTTTCTATTATGAGCCAGATTCCAGATATTACCT
>Ga0114950_10005088_pt1 | contig 10220 bp, 7 predicted proteins | sample N075metaG_FD_83503 | JGI IMG/M metagenome (GOLD analysis project Ga0114950, IMG submission 83503) | Deep subsurface microbial communities from Kermadec Trench to uncover new lineages of life (NeLLi) - N075 metaG | ecosystem: Environmental > Aquatic > Marine > Ocean trench > Sediment | place... | reverse complement strand
TTTTTTAAAAAAATAAAAAAAAAATTATTTTTTTTTTATTTTTTTTTTTAAATTAGTAGGAAATGGTCGAGACAAATTGAACTTCTTAAAAAAAGTTTTAAATTTTATTTATTGGGGAATTCAAAAACACTATTAATTACCTTATTATGCCTTAACTTAAATCTTGTTAGACTTCCAGAAGCGGGTGTAGCATAAATTTTTCTGCTACAAACTCTAAAATGTTTTGCTACGTCACAATGCATAATCATATGGGAATACGCTCCCATATTTTTGGGTTCTTCCTGTGCCCAAACAATATCGTTTGCATTTTTATATTTTTTAATTATGTTCTGAATTTGTTCTATGGGTAACGGAAAAAGCTGCTCCAAACGTACCAAAGCAACATCACTTCTATTTAATTCTTCTTTCTTTTCTAATAAATCGTAATAAAACTTTCCAGTTACAAAAACCAGTGTTTTAATATTTTCTGAAATTGCTTCAGCGTCATCTATCAACATTTGAAAGCTTCCGTTTGCAAATTCTTCTTTTGTTGAAACTACTTTTGGATGCCGTAATAAACTTTTGGGTGTAAATATAATAAGGGGTTTGCGATAATCTACTTTCATTTGTCTTCTCAATAAATGAAATAGATTTGCAGGTGTTGTACAATCTGCGACAAACATATTGTCTCTGGCACAAAGCTGAAGGTATCGCTCCATTCTTGCAGAAGAATGCTCTGCTCCTTGACCTTCGTAACCGTGTGGAAGTAACATTACCAGACCATTTTGAAGTTCCCATTTATCTTCTGCAGCAGATAAGTATTGATCTATCATAATCTGGGCTCCATTACTAAAATCACCAAATTGCGCTTCCCAAATCATTAAAGTATTAGGACTTGCCATTGCATAACCATAATCAAACCCTACTACACCATATTCAGAAAGTAATGAATTATAAATATAAAAGTTTCCTTGATCGCCTTTTAGGTTGTTAAGTAATACGATCTCTTCTTCACTATCTTCAACTTTTATAACCGCATGTCGGTGTGAAAAAGTACCTCGTTCCACATCTTGTCCACTCATCCTTACATCATAACCTTCCTTTAGCAAACTCCCATAAGCCAACAACTCTGCCATTGCCCAGTCTAATGCATTTTTTTCGAAAAACATGTTTTTACGAGCTTCAATAAGTCTTGTTGTTTTTCTTATAAACTTTTTATCTTTAGGTAATTCAGTAATAGAATTAGCAATATCTGTTAGTAGATTTATTTCAATTGTTGTATCTACTGGAAGCATCATTTTATCTTCTTTTGCATAATGAAATCCTTCCCATTCATCTTTCATGATTGCCGTGATAACCGCTTTATTATCTTTTCGAGAATCTTCAAGATTCTCCTCTAATATATCCTTATAATCTAATTCTAATTTTTTTACATAGCCTTCATCTATCAACCCTTCTTTCATCAACTTTTCCGCATAAATATCTCTAGAATTTTTATGCTTGGCAATTACTTTGTATAATTTAGGTTGTGTAAAACGAGGTTCATCTCCTTCATTATGCCCATATTTTCTATACCCCAAAAGATCTATAAAAACATCTCTTCCAAATTCCATTCTATAATCTAAAGCAAATAACATCGCATGAACAACCGCCTCAGCATCATCTGCATTTACGTGTAATACAGGAGACAGCGTAACTTTTCCAACATCAGTACAATAGGTTGAGGAGCGAGCGTCTAAATAATCCGTAGTAAACCCTATTTGGTTATTTACAACAATATGTATGGTCCCTCCTGTTTTATAGCCCTCTAGACTTGCCATTTGCACCACCTCATAAACCACACCTTGTCCTGCAATAGCGGCATCACCGTGTACAATAATGGGCAATACTTTCTCTATATTATTCTTATATTTTCTATCCTGTTTTGCCCTAACTATTCCTTCAACTATAGGCCCTACCGTTTCTAAATGTGAAGGGTTGGGTGCAATATTTAAGTTGATTTCTTTTCCGTTTTCAAGCCTTTTTTTAGAAGTCCAACCCAAATGGTATTTTACATCTCCATCAAAAATATCTTGTTCATAATCCTTGCCATCAAACTCACTAAAAATATCTTTAGCACTCTTTCCGAAAATATTAGTCAATGTATTTAATCGACCTCTATGAGTCATTCCCATGACAAATTCTTCAACTCCCTTATCTGATGCTGCCTTAATAAGAATATCAATTGCAGGAATAAAACTTTCTCCACCTTCTAAGGAAAATCTTTTTTGACCCACATATTTGGTATGTAAAAAGGTTTCGAAAGAAATAGCTTCATTTAATTTTTTAAGAATATGCCTTTTTTCATCTTTTGTAAAATCTGGGTGATTAGAATTTTTATGTAATTTTTTCTGAATCCAAAGTATTTCTTCTGGATTTCTTATATACATATATTCTACCCCAATAGATTCGCAATAAACAGCCTGCAGGTGTTTAATGATCTCTTCTAAGGTTGCTTCTCCTATACCAACAATTTTACCTGCTTTAAAAATAATAGATAAATCTTGTTTTGTCAACCCAAAATTTTCGAGAGCTAAAGTAGGCGTATAAATTCTTCGGTTTCTAACTGGGTTTGTTTTAGTAAATAAATGACCCCGAGTTCTATAGGCATCTATCAGTTTTATAACGCTAAATTCTTTAGTAACATTTTCGCTAACCAAATCTTCTTTTGCTTCAATTCCTAAGGCTTCCAAAGAACCATTTTCAATTCCAAAATCAAAGCCCTGAAAAAACGCTCTCCAACTGGGCTCTATTTCATCAGGTGATTTTAAATAAGTGTCGTATAGTTCTGCGATATAGCTAGGATGTACCGCATTAAGAAATGAATATTTATCCATATTTTGGCTCAAATAGCCTGTTTTGTTATAAAGTGTGGCAAAAATACAATTTTTACCATTAGTTTATTCCTAAATTTTATATATTTAGAGTCTAACCTTATTTAGATAAAAAAAATGAAAAAGTCTTTTAATGAGTCCCTCTTTGCACTCTTTATTTTTGCATTTATTATTATTTTTAACTTGAATTGTCAAGCACAAGAAAACCCTCAAAACCCTAAATCTGAGTTTTGGTCTCATGTCATGTTTGGGGGTGGTGTAGGCTTGAGTTTTGGTAATGATTTTTTTAGTGGAACTCTTGCTCCTAGTGCAATTTATAAGTTTGATGAAAAACTTGGTGTAGGTGCGGGTTTAAACATGTCTTACAGTACAGAAAAACATTTTTACGAATCTTATATTTTGGGTACAAGTATTATTGGATTATACAATGTAATCCCACAACTTCAACTTTCTGCAGAATTTGAGCAATTGTATGTAAATAGAGATTTTGAAGATTGGACTGGTTTTCTTGATGAAAGCTATTGGTATCCTGGATTGTATTTAGGTGCAGGATTTAACACAGGGTCTGTGACAATGGGTGTTCGGGTCGATGTTTTATACGATAGGGATAGAAGTATTTATGGAAATGCTTACAATCCTTTTGTGCGATTTTATTTTTAATAATTTTCTTTAAACCATACTTTTTGCCACTCTCGTAATAATATTAAATAGACATTTTGAGTTATTAAATTTAAAGAAGCCTCAACTTTAAGTTGTTTTATTTTTTCTTCGGAAACATCAATGATATAAAGCAAATTAAGGTATTCTGAAAATTGTTCATCCATCAACTTAGCTACTGTTTCGTGAAGTTGAGATTTTAGGTTTTCAGGTGAAATGTCTTCAGAAAAAATTACAGAAAGGTTTGCACGTAAAAAATCTTTATTTAATTGAAGTATCAATTTTTTATATAACGATAATTCTCCAGATTTTATTAAAATCGCCTCTATAGAATCTAATGGGAACATAATTATAATTATTACTTCTTTAAAAATGAACTAAACATTTCGCTTCATTAATTTTTGTCCGAAATTTAATAAGACCTCCCTGTTTTCATCAGATATATTAAGTTTCATTACTATCTTATTTGCTTTTTGAGTATAGTTAGAAATCTCTTTTAAGGTATCTTTTATGGCTCCAGATTTATTGTAAATTTCAAGAACCATATTAATTTTACTTATTGGGTCTTTTGGTTTTTCTGAAAATAATTTTTCTAATAATACGCTATCTTTTTCAGAGCTATTCTGTATCGCTTTTATATATAGAAATGTTTTTTTATTGGCAATGATGTCTCCTCCAATTTGTTTACCAAAGGTTTTTGGATTTCCAAAACAGTCCAAATAATCATCCTGTAACTGAAAAGCGATTCCTAAATTTCTTCCAAAATCATAACTATTCGTTTTACATTCTTCTGAAGCATTAGCAACAATAGCTCCCATTTTCATAGAAGCCCCAAGTAAAACTGCTGTTTTATAATCGATCATTTTTATATATTCTGGGATGGTAACATCATTTCGGGTTTCATAATCAACATCGTATTGCTGACCTTCACAAACCTGTAATGCAGTTTTGCTAAATAATTTAGCCAATTCTCTAAACATAATTGGTTCGTACTCTTCGAATAACTGATAAGCTAAAATTAACATAGCATCTCCAGATAAAATCCCGGTATTTAAATTCCATTTTTGATGTACGGTTTCTTCCCCTCTTCTCAGCGGAGCTTCATCCATAATATCATCATGAATTAATGAAAAATTATGAAATAATTCAAGAGCTAATGCAGCAGGTAATGCATTTTTAAAATTTGCATTAAAAATATCACATGACAGTAATGTAAGTACAGGTCGTAATCTTTTACCCCCCAAAGAAACGATATATTTTATGGGTTCGTATAATCCATTGGGTTCCCTAAGTGTAATAACTTCATCAAGATAGTTTTGAAGTGACCTGCTATATTTTTCTATTCCCTGCATTGATAAAATTTTTAACAAAAATAACATTCCTAAAGAATATGCAATGGTAAAGTGTTAAATCAAAAAGTTAAAACTTTATTAAAACTTAGGAAACTTTTTTTGTTTTTAAAGTTTCCTAATGTATTTTCGCAGTCAAATTAATTGGAGTGAAAGAAAAGATATTACATAAAGCAGGGGAATTATTTTTAACCTATGGGTTTAAAAGCGTTACTATGGATGACATAGCTAATGAAATGGCTATCTCTAAAAAAACAATTTACCAACACTTTAGCAACAAAACAAAACTTGTAGAATCGGTTACCTTGAATCTTTTTGCTAAGATTTCTGAAGAAATAGATTGTTTATGTACTTTAAAAAGAAACCCCATTGAAGAAGTTTATGAAATAAAAAAATTGATTATGAAACACTTAAAAGGTGAAAAGTCTTCCCCTCAATATCAATTACAAAAATATTATCCTAAAATATTCAATACTCTTAAAACAAAACAATTTGAAATCATGAGTGATTGTGTTGTTGAAAATATAGAAAGAGGTATTGAACAAGGATTATATAGAAAATCCCTAGATATAGAATTTGTTGTAAGAATATATTTTAGCGGTGTTTTATCGGTTAAAGACAAAGACTTATTTCCAAAAGAAATGTTTTCAACAGAAGAGCTTTTAGAAAATTACCTAGAATACCATTTAAGGGGGATTGTAACAGAAAATGGACTCTCTAAATTAAACCAAATTATAAATAAAAATTAAACCAATGAATAAAGCATTCATGTTACTTGCGTTTGTTTTTGTAGCAACAACTAGTTATTCGCAACATTCCGATAACTATCGGAGTCAAAAATATAATTTTACATTAGAACAAGCCATAACTTTTGCACTAGACAGCAATTATACCGCAATAAATGCAAGACGAGATATAGCCATTGCTATAAAGAAAAAATGGGAGACCACTGCTTCAGGATTGCCTCAACTAGATGCAAAGATCTCTTATAATAATAATTTAAAACAACCGATAACCTTACTTCCTGGAGAAATAATAGGAGGTGATCCCGGCACTTTTGTCCCAGTTACCTTTGGCACTAAAGAAAGCGCTTCAGCAACGGCTACATTAACTCAATTAATTTTTGATGGAAGTTATTTAGTGGGTCTTCAGGCTGCTAAAACTTTTTTAGATTATTCAGAAAATTTTAATGAAAAAGTACAACTTGAAGTAAGAAAAGGTGTCATTAACGCTTATGGAAGTGTCTTACTTTCTGAAGAATTAATTTCTATTTTCGAATTGAATAAAACCAATCTTGAAAAGAATTTGGTAGAAACCAGAGCCATTTACGAAAATGGATTTACTGAAGAAGAAAGTGTAGAACAATTAGAAATTACACTACTTAATATCGTAACTCAATTAAAAAATTCTAGACGTACATTAATCATTGCGCAACAAATGTTAAACCTCGCTATTGGAATTGATGTTGAAAGCGATGTAACTTTATTAGAAAATCTAGATGACTTAACTCAAGATAACATCAGCTTAGGCTTTTTAGAAGAAACTATAAATATTGAGGATAATATTGACTATAAAATTGCATATAATTTTACCGAGCAAAGAGATCTAGAGATAAAATTAGAAAAAAGTTATGCTATCCCAAATTTATCCGCTTTTATAAATTATGGAACGGCTGCTAATAGCGAATCTTTTACATTTTTTAATAGTGAGCAAATATGGTATCAATCATCCATGCTTGGTATTAATATGAATATTCCAATTCTTAGTAGTGGAATGCGAAGCGCTAGAACTCAGCAAGCTAAAATTGCTTTAGATCAAGCCGAAACTCAATTAACAGAAATGTATCAAATAGTTTTACTTGAAATTAATACTGCAAAAAACAATTACAGATTTGCAATTGAAAATTATAACGACAACAAGAAAAACTTAGAGCTTTCAGAAAGAATAGAAAAAAAGAATCAAGTAAAATTTGTGGAAGGTCTCGCAACAAGCTTCGATTTACGTCTAGCTCAAATACAACTTTATACAGCACAGCAATCTTATTTTGAATCCATGCTTAGCGTAATTACAACAAAAACTGCCCTAGAAACCGTATTAAATACACCACAATTAAGAAACAACTAATCACCAAAATAATACCAAAATGAAAAAACTATTTTCACTTATAATGCTAACTTTAATTATCACCTCATGTGGTAGTGATTCAAAATCGGTTGAATCTATTTTAGAAACCAAAGACATCCAAAAAATCAGAGAAAAACGTTCAGAAATAATTTCAGAACAAACAGAAATCAATCTTAAATTAAAACAAATTGATGCAGCTATATCTAGGTTAGATACTCTTAAAAACTATCCTTTGGTTACAGCATTTAAGGTAAAGCAAGACAATTTTAATCACTATTTAGAATTGCAGGGAAGTGTTGCTACCAAAAAGAACATCATATTATATCCAGAATTTTCAGGATTACTTACCAGTTTAATAGTAGTAGAAGGTCAAAAAGTTGTAAAAGGACAAGTTTTAGGTACTATAGATGACGGTGGTTTATTCCAACAATTAGCACAAATGGAGGTGCAGTTTAATTTATCCAAAACAACTTTTGAAAGACAAAAACGCTTGTGGGAACAGAAAATAGGTAGTGAGATGGAATACCTACAGGCGAAAGCTAATTACGACGGAATGCAAAACTTAGTAAATCAGATGCAATCTCAAGTAGCCAAAACATCTATTCGCGCTCCTTTTTCAGGAATCATAGACGATATTATTACCGAACAGGGAACCGTTGTAAGTGCTGGCACATCAAAATTAATTAGACTAGTTAATTTAGATGACATGTACATTAAAGCAGATGTTCCCGAAAGCTATTTAAGTTCTATATCTAAGGGTAAAAACGTATCGGTTTATTTTCCAGTTTTGGGAGAAACACTTAACGCAAAAGTTAGTCAGGTTAGTAATTATATCAAGCCTGGAAATCGCACTTTTTCAATTACCATAAATATTCCAAATAAAAATAAAAACATAAAACCCAATCTTACCGCTAAAATTAAAATTAACGATTACTCAAGTGCAAAAGCAATTTTAATACCTCAAAGTATTATTTCTGAAAATGCTTTTGGTGAACAATACATTTATATCGCCAATAAAAACGGCAAAAACAATGAAGCTATTGCCAAAAAAGTAATGGTTAAAACAGGGAAAACTCAGGGTGATTTTGTAGAGATTATTGAAGGAGTTGCAAACGGAGATATTATTGTGAATGAAGGTGCTCGAAGCGTTAAAGACGGTCAAAGAGTAACTATTTTAAATGTAGAAAGCAATGAGTAAGAAAAAGAAAAATCTAAATAAAGAGTTTTGGTTGTCCTCTTGGGCAATTAACAATAAAACCACCATTTATGTAATGATGTTTTTAATACTCTTTTCTGGTATATCAGCTTATTTAACTATGCCTCGAGAAAGTTTCCCGGAAATAAAAGAAACTAAAATTTATGTAAGTTCCATTTATCCTGGAAATACTGCTGAAGATATAGAAAAATTAATAACAATACCCTTAGAAGACAAACTTAAAACCATTAGTAATATTGTTGAGATAACCTCAACATCTCAAGAAGATGCTTCTATGATCATCATTGAGTTTGATGAGGATATAGATGTTGATGCTGCAAAACAAAAGGTAAAAGACGAAATAGATGTGGAAACCTCTGGTGAAGATTGGCCTACATTTAACGGGGCTAAAGTAGAACCCAATGTTTTTGATTTAAGCCTGTCTGAACAAATGCCTATTCTTAATATCAATATTTCTGGAGATTATCCTGTTGAAAAATTAAAAGAATATGGAGAATATCTTCAAGACGAAATAGAAAATTTACCAGAAATAAAACAGGTAGATATCAGGGGAGCACAAGAAAAAGAAATAGAAATTGCTGTTGACATTTATAAAATGATGGCAGCCAAAGTAAGCTTCAACGATATCATAAATGCAGTTAAAAATGGAAATGTTACCATATCTGCAGGTAATTTTATAACAAGCGGTCAACGTAGAACCATAAGAATAATTGGTGAAATTGAAAGGCCTTCAGATTTAGAAAATTTTGTAGTAAAATCTGAAGACAATAATCCAATATATTTAAAAAATATTGCAACGGTTTCTTTTAAAGAAAAAGAAAGAACCACCTACGCAAGAGAATTTGGTGATAGAGTAGTCATGCTCGATGTGAAAAAAAGAGCAGGAAAAAACATGGTTGCAGCTGTCGAAAAAATTAATGTAATCGTTAATGATGCAATAGCTAATGAATTTCCAAGTAATCTTAAAGTTACAATTACAAATGATCAGTCTTCAAAAACTACAGGGCAAGTAGATGATTTGGTAAACAATATTTTATTTGGTATCATATTAGTTGTAAGTGTATTAATGTTCTTTTTAGGCTTTAAAAACGCTCTATTTGTAGGCTTTGCAATACCCATGTCTATGTTTATGTCTTTAATGATTTTAAATTATTTAGGCTATACGTTGAACACCATGATTTTATTTGGCCTTATCATGGGATTAGGGATGTTGGTCGATAATGGTATTGTGGTGGTAGAAAACGTCTATCGATTAATGGATGAAGAGGGAATGCCTCGTGTTGAAGCAGCTAAAAAAGGGATTAGCGAAATAGCATTACCAATCATTATTTCTACGGCAACTACTGTTGCTGCTTTTATTCCTCTAGGAATGTGGCCTGGAATGATGGGCGAATTTATGATTTACTTCCCAATTACACTTTCGGTTGTTTTAGGATCTTCTCTATTTGTTGCTATCTTCTTTAATTCGGTATTGGTATCACAATTTATGAAAACTGAAGACACAGATATGCCTTTAAAACGCATTATTACCATTTCAAGTATTATGGTAGGAATTGGTTCACTAATTCTAGTTTTTGGAGGTTCATTTAGAGCTTTAGGAAGTGTCATTATTTTTACTGCTATTATGCTTTGGGCTTACCGTTTTGGATTACGTAAAATAGCGAATCGTTTTCAGAAAATAACAATTCCTCGATGGGAACGTTTCTATGTAAAAGCATTAAGAGGAGCATTAAAAGGATGGAGACCTTATTTAATTAGTGGAGGTACCATTCTTTTGCTTTTAATAGCATTTATTGGATTCGGCGCCTCAATAAAATCACAACGTACAAAAGTTGAATTTTTTCCAGATAACAAACCCAACCAGATTATTGTATATATAGAGTATCCTCAAGGTACTGATATTGAAAAAACCAATACGATAACCAAAAAAATTGAAAAACGGGTTTATTCCATACTTAATGATAATGAATATATGGATGGAGACTATAATTTTCTTGTAGAAAGTGTAGTTTCACAGGTTGG
>Ga0114950_10005086_pt1 | contig 10224 bp, 7 predicted proteins | sample N075metaG_FD_83503 | JGI IMG/M metagenome (GOLD analysis project Ga0114950, IMG submission 83503) | Deep subsurface microbial communities from Kermadec Trench to uncover new lineages of life (NeLLi) - N075 metaG | ecosystem: Environmental > Aquatic > Marine > Ocean trench > Sediment | place... | reverse complement strand
TTTGCATTGCCCGACGGTTTCCTCAACACGGCCGGAGACACCATCAAATTCTGCTCGAACCTGGCTTGCTCTGTTCCAATCGACACGTTCAGCTATGTTACGCCGCTGCCAACCGATGGCGTTACTTCGCTACAGCGGGACGGGCTGGACTTCGCAGAAGTCGTCAACTCGCCGACCAACTTTGCGGGATACACCACCAGCATCGACGTGTCGGAAGAGCCGGAGCCGGATCCGGAGCCTGTACCATCCATGGGCGCCCCCGGGTTCGCCCTGCTGGTTTTGGGCCTGATGCTGGTCAGCATGCGAAACATTCGAATGCCCGCGTTGCAGCAAGCCTGAGCGCGATAGGGCTTTGGTCGGGGTTCGACGTTGGCCTCTGAGGAGGCCCGCTAAAGCACCCCAGCGCGCTTGATCTCGTAGTAGCGATTGATGAGCTGCGCCGCGAGTTCGTCTGGGGTGACGTCCAAAGTCAACACGCCTCTTCGGTGCAGGCGATCTTGCACCTTGCTCCGGTCGAGCTTGTGTTGCCAGGCGCCCTGCTGGCGGAGTGCGTCCGCGAAATCTACGACCGGCTGGCGCAGCACGCGATCGAGCCGGGTTTCGCGCAAGTTCGCGACGAGCACCAGGTGGCGTCGCTTCAGCAACTGCAAGCCCACCAGCAGGTCATCCGTATCTTCCGGGCGCACGTTCGTGAGCAAGATCACTAGCGATCGTCGCGGTTGCCGCCGACAGAGTTCTTCGGCGGCGTCGCTGAAATCGCTGCTCAAGGTGGAAGATTCGAGATCGTAGGTCGCGTTGAGGATACGGTTGACCGTAGCGACGCCCTTCTTTGCCGGAAGCCATCGACTCTGCTCGCCGAAGCTCAACAATCCTACGGCGTCCCCGGCTCGAAGTGCGACGTGGGAGAGCAGCATCATGGCGTTGAGCGCGTGATCGAAATGCGAGAGATCGTCGTCCTTGGCGCGCATACGTCGGCCGCAGTCGAGCAAGAAGATGACGCGCTGGTCGCGCTCGTCCTGGAACTCTCGAGAAATCAGCACTTGCTTGCGAGAGGTGGCCTTCCAGTCGACCTGCCGGGACGAGTCGCCGGGCCGGTACTCGCGCAACTGATGAAATTCGAGTCCCTCCCCCCGCCGCTGCCGGAGCCTGATTCCCAGCTGGGTGGTGTGGTGGTCCATCGCGAGGGCGCCGTAGCGCGCGACGGCGCTGAAATTCGGGTACACGCGAACGGATTCAGCGTCGCCACAGCGCGCGGTAAAGCGCCAAAGGCCGAGAGGAGATTGCGCCACCAACAGCAGGGCGCCGAACTGGGCGTCACCGCGCTGCATGGCGCGCAGGCGATAGCGGCTGCGCACGATCTGATCGGCCACGACCGAAAGCACCACCGGGAGTCCCTCGGACTCTGCCGCGACGGGCAACTCGTCGAAAAGCAGAACCTCGCCCCGGATCGACACATCTCCCGAGACTTCGAGTTGCACCTCCGACCATTCGTGCAACGCCAGGCTCCCCGGCAACGTTCGCTTGACGCTGGGGAGTTGCATGCGACCGAGTGCACTCAAATCCAGCACCGACAGGGTGAAGAGCGCCACCGCCAGGGCTTGCCAGAGTTGTGCGCGGGCATCGGCAGCCAGCAGGTCGAACGGTCCGTCTTCGAAAATCAGCGGCCCCAACTCGGCAAGCAATGCCACCGCGAGAAGCGCGCCGCATAGACGAACGAGTCGCAAACTGGGGCGGCGTTGCAGGGGAGTCATGAACGGGGCGCTTCTACCTGGTCGAGGATCCCGACGATGACTTCATCCGCTTCGATGCCTTCGATCTCCAAATTGGCTGCGAGCTGCAATCGATGTCGCAATACCGGCAGCGCGACGTCTTTGATGTCGTCGGGAGTCACGAAGTCGTTTCCGTTCAATAGTGCCTGGCCTTTTGCAGCGCGGACGATCGCAATACTGGCCCGGGGACCCGCCCCTCGGGCCACGCCGACCCAATTGCGCGTGGCCCTGACGATCCGCACCGCGTAAGAGAGCACCGCTTGATCGACGACGAGGTTCCCGGTCAGCTCCTGTAGCCGGAGCACATCCTGGGCGCTGACCACCTGTGCAACAGAATCGATATCAAAGTCACTGCCAGTGCGGTTGCGCGTCACACTCCCCACCAACGCCTCTTCGCTGGCTTCGTCCGGATAGCCGATCTCAACCTTCATCAAGAAACGGTCGAGTTCGGCTTCGGGCAGCGGATAGGTCCCCTCCTGCTCGATAGGGTTTTGGGTCGCCAGCACCATGAAGGGGCTCCCGACCGAGAGTGCCTGCCCTTCGAGGGTGACCTGTCGCTCCTGCATGACTTCCAGCAGCGCAGCCTGGGTCTTTGCCGGTGCGCGATTGATCTCGTCTGCCAGCAGCAAGTTGGTGAACACCGGCCCCCGGCGCACACTGAACTTTTGGCTCGACATGTCGAAGAACTCATGCCCGGTGATATCACCCGGCATCAGATCCGGAGTGAATTGAACGCGAGAAAACTCGCCGTCGAAACAACGCGCCAGAGCCCGCACGAGTAACGTCTTGCCCACGCCCGGAACTCCCTCGAGCAAAACGTGACCGTCGGCGAGGAGAGCCACGAGTACCTGCTCCACTACCTTTCTCTGGCCGATCACGGCCTGGGTGAGTTGGTCCCGGATGGCGACGACCTGCTCGTGGGCTTCGTGCACCGAATCGCGCCGGGTTGCTTCGTCTTGACTCACAGCGATCTCCTGATCGATTGAAGGGTCTGCATCACGATCGTGAACTCTTGCCGTTTCGAAGGCACCTCGGCGGCCATCGCAAAATCGATTCGATCCGCCGGAAGCCCGCTGATCTCGGCCAGCGCGTGCGCCCGCTCGCCGCGATTCTTGGCTTCGAAGTCTCGGCTGCGCTGCCGTGCACGCTGGCCGATCTCGTCGCGAAGTTCCGCGAAGCTCGCAGCGAGGAGCCTTTGTCGCCAAAGAAAGTGCGCGCTGGCTTCCAGATGCTCGAGCAGTTCGCGCCTGGGTGCTGCGGGGGGCGGCAGTTGCGGACCGATCGCCAGGGAGCGCGACGCCGCCCAGGCGAACAACCAGAGCGCGAAACTCATACACGCCAGTGGCATGGCGCTAAACAGCAACGCGGCGAGCGTGGGGATATCGGGGTCGGCCAGCAGCCAGGTCTTTCCGCCGTGTGATGCGAGGTGTCTGAGCAGAAAGGCGTGATCCGCGCAGTGGATGCGAGGATTGAAGAAGATCGCCAGCGAGGTGGCGGCGGTGACGGTTCCCGATCCAATGGCAACTTGAATCAACTGGGTCGGGGGCTCCTCGAGAAACTCGAGATCCACTTCAGCATCGGCCTCGGAGTACGTCCACACTCCCCGGCACGAATTCAACTCGAGTTCTGCAGCAAGGTTTTCCCCCAGCTTCACTGTGGTCGTTTCTGCATCGTCGTCCCAACACTCGCTGAGTTGTCCCGCGAGGTTCTCGCGGATCAGGTCGCGCAACGTCTTCTCTACGGATTCGGTCGCGTCGTCAAGCGCTTCGTCGACTTCGGGAACTCGTTCGTCCTCCGCTGCTCGTTCGAGTGCTTCGCCGTCCTTACTGTCTTCATTACTGTCTTCATTCTCGTCCTCTGCCTCTTCTGCTTCGGGCGGGCATTCGTCCAGGTAGACGCCGAGTTCGTGAAGCAGACGATCGGGGTTCTTACCGGTCTCCCGGTTGAACTCGTCTTCGGCGACGACGACGAGATGTCCGCCGTCCGCGACCCAACCGGCGAGCGCCATGGTGCGACGTTCACTGAGTGCGCGACGTGTTCCCGTGACGATGAGCACATCCCCGGTCGGCGGCAGATCGTCGAGAAGCTTGAACCCGACCACGGATTCGGCCTCGATGCCCTCGGCCTCGAGAAACAGTTCCGCTGCGAGCAGCGGGTTGCGGCTCGCTTGCTCGCCGTACCCCGTGTCGATGGTCTCGTCGACCCATTCCACGAAGAAGTACACGAACCCCGCAAGACAGAGCGCAACGGAAGCAGCCGCGGCCCAGCGCCGTCGGCGCAGCGTTTGATCGGGATCAGCCGGCACTGTCGCTGTCCTCGATCTCTTCGATCTCATCTCTGGGTTGGAAAAAACTTGGCCAGGTCGAGCAAAGTTCCTCGAGCGTTTCCCGGCCGAGGGGACGATGCGCGTAGGCGAGTCGTTGCCAGTGACGGGTCAAGGACTCGAAGTAGCCGGCGCATGCCGCGTCGACCTGGGCGTGGGTAACCCGCATGCAGTCGCCTTCGGTGAAGCCCGCGCCGAACTCCACCCCGCGATCGCGCATCAGCTCGATCAGGGTCGCTCGGTAGAGAAGTGCCAACGCCGCACGCTGTCCACCTTCTCTCCACAACCGAAGCACCGTTTCGATGACGTCGTCGGGCAGGCTATCGGGGGTTACGTCCATGCCAAACAGCTGGCTGGGAGGCCGGTACGCAGAAGCCCCGCCCCGCTGCAATCCCACCCACTCGGCCAGTTCGTTCCGGTAGCGATGCACCAGATAGACCACGATCGCCATCACCAGGGCGATCAGCGTAAACTCGGCGATGTTCGCCAGGAACACCGCCAGCCAGGCGAACAAATTGATCCACCAGTCGGGAAGACCCGAGGATTCCTGCGACACGTCCCAGTGGAACGGCCAGTCGAAAAGAATCTTCGGAACGCGTACGGTGTCCAGTTCGTGAAACGCATCTCCCTCGAGCACGACCCGTATCGCCTTCTGTGCCTCACTCCACACCTCGACTTCGAGTTCGGCTGCAGGCGGGGCAACGATTGGTTCGTCAAGTGAGCTGGAAGCCTGGACAGGAGAACTCCAGATCGTGAAGCTCGAGAGAAGCAGCCCGGCGAGCATGGCCACGATCGCCCGCCCCCGGGCACGAGATTCGGCGCGCTCTTTCAGTCTCTTTGCAGTGCGGCGAAACACGATCTCTAAATCCCATGCCTCGAGGATGGTTCGGCGATTGATGTACAGCGCAAAGCCACCCCCAACATAAAAAGGTGCGACAACGATCGCCGCGAGCTGAACGCTCAGGTTCGTGACGATTTGGTGAAAAACCGCACTCTCCACGTCGAACCCCAAATACCATCGAACCACATTGGCATCTGTCGATTCGGGGACGAGAAATTGTGCGAGGACGAGCCCGCCCAACAAGATAAAACTCTCCATATGCACACAGACGATCATCAACCAGAGCCCACCGCTCGCGGTATCGCCTCGGCTCACGATCGCGAGACGACGGGTCCGATCGGCTCCGTTCAACAGTTCGAGCTGAGTAACCGGCAGATCCAGTGAACGTGTCGCACTGAAGCGTCGCAGGGTCAACCAGAGGAACCACTGCCTGAAGCCGTAGTCGGGGAACTCGCGCAAGGTATCGCGAATCGCGGGGGTCTCTCCGAAGAGACTGCGGCTCAGAACATGCAGATGAACCCGCTCCCACAGCGGCTTGATCCACCACATCAACACGGCCCCATAGCCCAAGGACTGCCAACACAGGAGCTGGATCAGCACGAAGACAGGCAGAGTGAGGATGCACGACGTCGCGACCATGCGGAAGTAATGGGGACGTACGAGCTTGAAACCCAAGTCGATCGCTTCCCAGTGCCCGCGCGGGCGAATCTCTGCCGACATCTCTTCAAGCTTCACGTCGTCTACCCGCCAATGTGAAGTAGCAGAACACGGCGAACCACAAGCAACCACCCACGCCATACTTGACGCCTTGGGGTATGGTCACTTTCGACGACCAGAACGCCTCGAGAAGCGCAGCCATCACCAACATGACGATCACGCCCATGATCAATTGGATGCTCTCCGAGGCTGCTCGCCGCAGCGCTTCGGCGCGGCTCAGGCGACCGGGGGCGATCAGCGCGTAGCCGAGCATGAGACCCGCACCTCCCGAGATCACGATGGCGGTGAGTTCAACGGATCCATGGCCGATGACAAAGGAAAAGAAGGGACCAGCGAACTCGATGTGAATGACGTGGGCACTGAGCGCGCCGAGGATCAGGCCGTTGAGAAGCAGAAAAAACGCCGAACCAACGCCGCCCAAAATTCCTGTGGCAAAAGTCCGAAAGCTCACGCCGATGTTGTTCGCGATATAGAAGCCGAACATCGATATGTCGCTCTCGGCGGAACGGTTTGTCCCCAGGCGGTGCGAGGCAGAAGGATCGTACATGGCTTCGAACTCGCGTACGCGTTCGGGAGAGAGCACGCTATAGACGAGTTCCGGATGCGCGAGGGTTGCAAGAAATATCAACAGGGCCGGCAAGCAGAACAAAGCGCTCGCAAGCGCAAGCGGGCGCCAGTGCTCGCGCACCTTTTGCGGGAAACCCATCGTCGCGAAGCGCACGAACTGGCCGAGAAAATCGGTGCTTCGCAAATACAGCTGACGATGCCCCCCCAGCGCCAGCAGGTTGAGCCGGTCGAGCAACCGAGGGCTATAGCGACGTTGAGCGGAGACCGATAGATCCCGGCAAATCTCGCGATACAGCCGCGGGAACTCGGCGCTCGGGCGGCCGGCACCCGTGCCGAGTTCAGCCGCACGCGCGCGCCGACCCGCGCTGGAGAACCGCAGGTCGCTGCCGGGCTCGAGGATCTTCAGCTGAGCCTCGAACCTCTCCCAACGCTCGTGATACTTTTCTTCGAAGGCCCGTTGTTTCACGATCGCCCAGCAAGGCCGTTGGCGATGCGGAGAAGCTCGCTGGTTCCCGCAGCTCCCGTACGGCCAGTGAGGGGCTCGAGGATCTCCGCCAGCTCGGCGTTGCGCTCGGCGGAAAGTTCCGCGCTGCGTTCGGCAAAGTTCAGGATCGAGCGCTGTTCCTCCGGCTCGAGCGCAACGGACAGAGCGCGATCCCCCTCGACCTCGACACCCTCGGGTGACTTGCCCGCCCGCTTGACGTGAACCACGAGGGTCCCCGCCGCGAGATCACCCACGCGCTGGAAGTGGCTACTCGTGAGCATGCAGGTGACCCCGAGTAAATAGAAGAACGGGAAGAAGTCTGCGAAGCGCAGCAGGTTGCGAAGAATGGATGCGCTCCAGCCGATCGGCGTGCCGTCCATGTTGATCACGCGAAGGTTCATGGAGCGTTTGCCGGGAGTTTGTCCATTCTCCAGGACTTCGAACACCACCGGATAGAACCACTCGGCCAGAAACGCCACGATGAAGTAGACCCCCAGCCCGGTTCCACCCAGGCTCGCGAGCCCAGCACCGATGAACCCGGCAAGGGTCTGCCGAATCAAGATGTCGAACATCAACGCCAGACCGCGAACGATCGGGCCGGCGGGCACCAGTTGCAGATCGATCCCTTCGGGCGTCTCGAGCCGGTAGGTCGTATCAATGGGGCGACGCAGGGTTGCGGCGGATGAAGTCAGGCGACCTCTCCTTCATACCCAAAGACGTTGCGGTAGGCGACGCCGATTGAAAGAATGAAGAGTGGGAGAAGCCAGATGAGCCCGATGCCAAATGTAAAGACGGTGCCGATCGCGCCAATGAAGCCCAAAGTCAGGAACAGGCCGAAGACTCGAAACCAACAACGAGTGACAGCCTTGCGCGAAGTTTCCATCGCTTCCCAGACACCCATTCGCTTCTCCACCACGAGTGGAGCCGCGAAGATGTAGGAAATGGCCAGATAGATTCCGGGCACGATCAGCATCACGTAGCCCGCCATCATCAGCAGGGCGGACAGCAAACTAACCCCCACGATCGGAACGAACACCCCAAAACACTCGGAGAGGGTATCGAATGAAGCTCCCGGATCGCGGATTGCACGTCTTACGGCATAGAGAACCACGGCCGTGTTGAACGGAGCGGCGAGCGCGCCGCCGACCATGCCGATCAACAACCCGGCCCCCACCGCGGCGGATGGGAATATTTCTGAGAACCCGGCTGTGACGAACTGAGAGACCACACTCACCAGCCCGCCGAGGAAGAAAATACCAAAGATCGTCGCCTTGCTTCCAGCGACCAGCAGCCAGGCTTCAGTAATGATTTCTTGAATATTGAATTCGATCTCGCCCCTCAAGGCTAGTTCGACCGAGCCGAAGCCCGACGGAGAATCACCCGGGTGCTCGAGTCGGCTCTCCGGCGGTCGGTAAAACGAATCGGATCCAGAATCCATGATCTCGGCAATTCCCCTGTTGGTCAAAGCTGCGCAGTGGTTTCGACGTTTGCTTGAGTTTCCAGTTTGTCCAACGATCCAAAGATCTAACGGCTCGAGAATTTAATTTAGAGAAGCTTGAACTCCTTGGGTGGATCCTCGAGCACGCCTGCTTCCATCAATGCGTCGATCTCGGTTTCCGACAGGCCGAGCAGTCGCTGGGCGACTTCGCGGGTGTGCTCGCCCAGCATGGGTGCCGGTTTGATGATCACTTCCGGCAGGTCGCTGCCGAGGAACATAGGCCCTTCGAGCAGAATGGATTCGTAGTCCGGCTGGACGACGAGCTTGGCAAAGCCCCGGTGCGCAAATTGAGGGTCGCCGATGTGATGCTCCGGGTGCGCCACGATCCCGGCGGGCACACGCAAAGCCTGCAGGGTTTCCATCACCGCGCGCGGGGAACGCTGCTGAGTCCATTCGCTCAAGGCCTTGTCGATCTGCTCGTGCCCGGCCCGCCGTCCCTCTACGGCGTCGAACGCCGAACTGGCGGTCCAGTCGGGATCGCCAAGGCCCTTCTTGAGTTGCTGCCACTCGGCGTCGGATCGCACGTTGATCACGCACCATTCGTCATCGCCTTCGCACGGATAGCAACCCCATGGAGCACCGCGGTCGCTGGCATTGCCAAGAGGCTGGACACTACCGGGTTCGAGGCTCTCCTTTGCAAACAGATCCGCCATCAGGCCGATGGGCGTTTCGAACTGGGCCGCGTCGTGATGACTCCCGCGCCCGGTGTGTTCCCGGGCGATCAACCCCGCGAGCACGCTCATGATGCCGAGGCGCCCGACCAGATGATCCGGGTGCACCGCTGTAGAGCCCGCAGGGCTTTCCGCGTCTTCGGGGTAGTTCCACAGATACTGCAGACCGCTCACCGGATGAGTATTGGGTCCATAACCAATCCAGTTCTTCCATGGCCCATAGGTGCCGAGGCTCTGACTCGAAAAACTGATGATTCGGGGATTGATCTCTCGCAATTTTTCGACGCCAAAACCGAGTTTCTCCGTGGTGCCGGTTCCGTTGTTTTCAATGAAGACGTCGGCGTCCCGGATCAGCTGACGAACCAGCTCTCGGCCCTTCTCCCCCGTGATGTCCACCCCAAAACTCTGCTTGCTTCGGCTCGAAGAAAGAAACGAGGGGTTCATGTAGCTGCTCATGATCACCCGGATGAAATCAGGCGCGTCGCTCGACTCGATCTTGATCACCTCGGCGCCATACTCGGCAAACATGCGACCGACCTCGACCCCTACGGCCCCCACCCCGAGATCGATGACTCGCAAACCCCTGAGCGGATAACCGTCTTCGGGCGGGCTCTTCGGGCGATCGAACAGCGTCGCGATCGCAGCGCGATCCTCCGCGTTCGACCAGCCGTCTTCGCCGAGTTCGCCGAGCGCCGGCGGACCGGACCGCGGGCCCGCGCGCTCGCCGTCGATCGTGATGAAACCAGAGGCGACCTTGGCCTCGGTGTTGGGCGAAATGGGAAGCGTGCGGAAAGTCTCGCGCCCCTTGGTGTGTTCGTTTTCGATCACCTCGCCGGGCAACAGCAACGGCGTCGCCGGAATACCTCGGCTCTGGGCGTCGCGCGCGATTTCGATTTTGTTCTTGCCTGCGAAGAAGCGCTCGAGCACCGCCACGATCTTCGGCAGATCCATCAGTCGATTGATGAACTGATCGTACTTCGGGTCCATCAACTCTTCTGGCTTCCCTACCCATTCGAGCAGGGCCCGCCAATGCTTCGGCACCAAGATGATCATGCGGATAAAGCCATCGGCGCAGCGGTAGAGTGTGTAGATCCCCGAGCCCGCGCGATGTCCGAGGTTGGGATTGAGCGAATAGTTGGGCAGCGCCCAATCCGTCAGACCCGCGACCGCGTCCATGGCCGAAACATCGATCTGCTGCCCGACCCCGGTCTGGATGCGCTTGTAAAACGCGAGCAAGCTCCCGAAGGCGCCGGCAATGCCGGCGACGTCGTAGGAGAGATTGCCGGGGATCATCACCGGTGGCTTTTCGGCGATCCCCGCCCGATGCAACATGCCCCCCATCGCAACGCCGACC
>Ga0114950_10005076_pt1 | contig 10230 bp, 6 predicted proteins | sample N075metaG_FD_83503 | JGI IMG/M metagenome (GOLD analysis project Ga0114950, IMG submission 83503) | Deep subsurface microbial communities from Kermadec Trench to uncover new lineages of life (NeLLi) - N075 metaG | ecosystem: Environmental > Aquatic > Marine > Ocean trench > Sediment | place... | reverse complement strand
GGCGCTGCCGGTGGCGGCCGTCGTGGCGACGGCATCGACACTGGTGGTCCTGAAGACTCCATGGAGAGCGATACCCGCGACCTCCGGCGCGCTGATCGCCGCGGCACAGTGGCACCCAGCGCCCGATGAGCCCGTCGTCGTCCCGGAGGAGCCGGCCCTCATCGCGGAGTCCCCAGTGCCCACGCCCGAAGCGACTGCAGTCGTCGACGTGCCGCCGCCCCCGGCGGTCGGAGAGCCGGCCGAGGCTGCCGCGCCGCCTGTCCCCGCCATCCCGGCCACCATGTCGGAGCCGCGGGGGGAGGAAGAGTCGGTGGACTACGCGCGACTGCGCAAGGACGTCCAGGTCGTCACCAGCACACTGGAGCGATTCAATCAGAAGCTGTTGAGAATGATTGCCCAGGCCAGAGCGGTGCAGGCGGGCAGGCGGCGTCCGGCTGCGCCGGATGCGGGCCAAACGGTCGCGCTCGACGCCGGGAGCACCGCGCCGGCATCCTCTGACGAGCTGAGCCCATGAAACATCGTTGTCGCATCGATCCGGGGACTGTCTGCACCCTGCTGTTCACCGTTATGTTGGCGGCCGGGCCGGACTCGCCCGCGCTTGAGGTGGTGGCAGTGTTGACGGAGTCCGAGAGCCCCGATCGCGCGCTCGCCGTGATGGACCGGCCTCCGCCCGCGTCCGACATGAGAGCGAAGGTCGCCTGGTCGTTACTGGCGTCGGGCAGCGACACCGCAGCTTTGCGCCAGTTTGCACGCCTCGCGGGCCGGCACCCGTATGCCCTGATGCCCAAGATCGGGTATTCGCTGTCCGCAGCCGGAATGGGGGATCTGTCCAACGCCGCCCGCGCCATGCGGCGCGTCCTGCGGGTGGACCCCGAAGCCCTGCGTGAGGTGGAGCTCGAACACCGGCTCAGGCTTCGCCTGGAGACGATGCGCACGGCATACCTGCGCCGGCTGGCCCGCTTCGATCATGACTGGGACGGGGCGATCATGCTGGCGTCGATGTGCTACCTGCTCCGTGAGGACGAGACGGCCCGGCACGCGATCCGTTACCTCAAGGCCGCCCGGGCGAATGGCCCCGAGACCAGGAACATGGAGCGGCTCGTTCTCGAGCTCACGCAGCCGGTCGTCGACGAGGTCGTACAAGCCGACGAGCCGGAGGTGGACAAGCCGCTTGACTTCACCCTGGTCGTCGGGCAGATGGCGCCGACGGTCGACGAGACCGCCGCGTCCCTGCAGCCCGTGGATTCCACGCCGGTCATTGAGCCGCAGCGGACGATGTCTCAGGAGCCGGACGTGCTGGACGAGCCAATGGACTTCACGCTGGTCTTCGACAGTGTGGAACCGCCGCTCGAAGAAACCCTCATCACTCCGGCCATGACGGGCTCCGCTCCGCCGGCGACGGTTGTTGCCACCGCGACGCCTCAGGCCGATCCCTGGGCACCCGCCGAAGCACGGACGATCAACGACGCCGCGACCGGGCACCCCGCGGGGACCTTGCCGCATCAGAAGGCGACACGGGCTCCCGCAACGGCTCCGGCAGCGGCCTCTGACACCGCCACGCGCCCCGTGGAGCTCCCGGAGACCCCAAAGCCGCAGCGGGTCCCGATCGACTACGACAAGCTCCGGGAGAACCTGAGTGCAGTGGGAGGGGCACTGGATAGCTTCACGGAGAAGCTCATCCGGATCATCACCGCCGCACGTCATGAGGCTGGTTCTTCTGCTCCTTGAGCGCTCCGTAGAGTCCGGTATGTGGCGAAAACTGCGCGAGGCCCTGCGATTGGCTGAAGTCGTCCCTCCCGCCGGACGACTTATCCAACGGCGGACTGTCTTCGCCGAGCGTTGCATTGAAGGAGCGGAGCATGGACGGCGACCAGTGGACGGGTGAGTCGATGAGCACTGAGACCGACCACGTCCAGGAGCGGGACAGCCTTGGCGAGCAGATCGATCGGGCCATCGGCGACTTGGACACCAAGCTGACGCGTCTCCATCAAGAGTTCGAGCTGAAGCGTACGGAGTTGTCGGATCTCGAGGAGCTCATAGAGACGACCGAAAAGCAACAGGCGAAGGCCTTCAAGGAACTGCTGAGCAGCAACCCGCAGATCAAGAAGTTACTCGCTGGTAATACGAAGCGCAAGTCGTCCGGTCGCCGCCGCAAGACCACCAAGGCCGAGCCGGAGCCGTCCTCGCAGCCGGAGGCGTTGCCCGAGCCGGAGTCGTTCCGCGATCCGGAGCCTCCTACGGCTGAGTTGCTCTAGTTTTTCCGCTCCGTACGGCCCTTCGGGCCGACACTCGCTCTCGTACGCCGCCTCGAAGGGACGGGTGGCACGGTCGACGGAGCGGTAGCGACGTCGCCCGTGGTTGGGCGTCAAACCACGGGGGAGCTTGCTTCGCTCGCTCGACCGTGCCACGCTCGTGCCACCCTCGGTGAACAAGAAAAGGCTTGACTCCACCGGTCGGCGCGGGAAAGCTCAATGTGCGCCCCCTACCGCTGGCGGAGAAAGCCCATCTTGAAAGGCCCATCGACAGGTCGATCCCGCCTGTGCCTGGCGGCGGTCATCGCCACGGCACCCGCTGGGGCCCACGCCGCCGGCGTGGATCTCGCGGCCCTTGACGTCAACACGGGTGCTGCGCTCAACGGGGCCGCCGGTCTGGATCTCTCCGGCCACAGCGTCGCCCCCGCTGGGGACCTCAATGGTGACGGCATCGCCGATCTCCTGATCAGCGCCCTGAACGCAGCCCCCAACGGCGCGGGCTCCGGAGCGTGCTACGTTGTCTTTGGTACCAGTGGAGGGGTCCCGGCGGTCGTCGAGCTCTCCGCGCTGGACGGCTCCAACGGACTCGTGCTCAACGGCGCGATCGCCGGCGATTTCGCCGGCATCAGCGTCGCGGCGGCAGGCGATGTGAACGCAGACGGATTCGACGACATCATCGTCGGCGCGTACGCGGCCGATCCGAACGGTGCCTCCTCCGGTCGCAGCTATGTCCTCTACGGTACGGACCAGGCGTTCCCAGCCACCGTCGAACTGGCCATGCTCAACGGCACCGACGGGTTCGTGCTCAACGGCGCGACAGCGGTTGAGCGGTCGGGCCGTAGCGTGGCTGGTGCCGGCGACGTCAACGGGGACGGGATTGACGATCTGGTCATCGGTGCCCTCAACGCCGCGGCCAACGGGGTGTCGTCGGGGAAGGCCTACGTGGTCTTCGGCACCGCCGCGGGTTTTCCCGCCGCCTTTGAGCTCTCAAGCCTCGACGGCAGCACCGGTTTCGTCCTCAGCGGTGCAAACGCCGACGATCATGCGGGCGTCAGCGTCAGCTCGGCCGGTGACATCAATGCGGACGGTTTCGGCGATGTGATCATCGGCGCCGCGACGGCGGATCCCGCCGGAATCGTTACGGGGGCGGCCTATGTCGTTTTCGGTTCCGACGTCCCGTTCCCGCCCGTGCTGGGGCTGGGATCGCTCGACGGTACCAGTGGCTTTGCGATTCACGGCGCGATGCTTCAGGACAACACCGGTCTCAGCGTGGCCGGCCTGGGGGATGTCAACGCGGACGGCATCGACGACGTGATCGTCGGCGTGGCACGGCTTGACATCAACGGCACCGACGCCGGTGGAGCGTATGTCATCTTCGGATCCGAAGAGGCTTTCCCGCCGGTCGTGGATCCTGCGTCGCTGAACGGCGTCAACGGTTTCGTGATCGTCGGGGCGGCGCCGGGCGACCAGGCCGGCACGAGCGTGTCGTCGGCGGGCGACTTCAACGGCGACGGTGTCGACGACCTGCTGATCGGTGCGCACATGGCGAACCAGGGCGGCGCGGCATGGGTTATCTTCGGGCAGAGCGACGGTGTTTTTGCAAACATGGTCAGCCTCGGCGACCTTGATCCGAGCGCCGGTTTCGCCGTCAATGGAGCTGCCGCCGGCAACGACACCGGGCAAAGCGTCGCTGCCGCCGGCGATGTGAACGACGACGGCATTGCGGACATCGTGATCGGTGCGCCCGGCGCGGACCCCAACGGCCGTCTCTCCGGCACCAGTTACGTGGTGTACGGCCAGGACGCCGACTGCAACGGCAACGACGTGCTCGACATGCTGGACCTGGCGTGCGGATCGAGCACCGACCTGAACTTCAACAATCGCCCGGATGAATGCGACGCGGACATCGACGGTGACGGCGTCGTGACGATTGCAGACATGTTGGCCCTTCTCGCCGCCTGGGGCAACTGCCCGGATCCGCCGGCGCCGTGCCCCGCAGATCTGGACGGCGACGGCTCCGTCGGCATCGTCGATTTTCTCATCCTGCTCGCGAGCTGGGGGTAAAGGGGACAGACCCCTTTGCCAGCAGCCGGTAAAGGGGTCTGTCCCCTTTACCGATGGGTGCGATGTGGCAAACCGGCTGCGTCCAACCCGACATCGGCCGGTCATTGACCGAATCCTGCTCTGGTTGCCGGTCCTGGCCGCAGTGGCGGCGGGCGTTCTTGCCGGTGTCCGCGTTCTGGCCGCTGAGGACCTCGGCTATCACTTGGCCTACGGCAACCGGTTCCTTGAGACCGGCCATCCCCTCGACCACGATGACTTCCTCTATACGTTGCCCGCGACCGACACCCCGGCGATGCTTCGCCCGGAGCCCGGACCCGGTGGCTGGTATGACGAGCAGGGGCGATACCGGTTTGCCAACGCGAACTGGCTCAGCCAGGTCTTCAACGCAGCCGCGTACCGTCTCGGCGGTGTGGCTGGTCTCAACGCCCAACTGGTCAGCCTGGTAGCGCTGTTGTTTGGGCTGATCGTCTGGCTGATGCGCCGCCTCGAGGTGCCGCCGCTTGCCATCAGTGGCGCCGTGCTCGTCCTTGTGCTTGTGAGCTATCCACGTCTCACGCTGCGGCCGGAGCTCTTCGGCTACACCGTGCTGGTCGCGCAGGCGTGCCTGTTGGCCGGTATCTGGCGAAAGGGGCGGCTTCATCGGCCACTGCCCTGGACTGTCGTCGCCGGTCTCATCGGCCTGCAGTTGCTGTTCGTCAACCTGCACAGCTATTTCATTCTCGGCCTTGCGCTGACGGGGGCGATCCTGGTCGGGTCGCTGGCGGATACGGACGTCGCGCCGCCCAGGCGCCTCGCGCACCTCGTGCGTCTTGCCGCCGTCGGTGCGGGCCAGTGTGCCGTGTGCTTCGTCAATCCATGGACGTGGCGTCTGGCATTTCTGCCGCTGCAGACCCTCTGGTTCCTGCACCGACACAACGACGCGGACGGGCCGGCGGCCCACCCGTGGACGAGCATGGGTGAAATGCACCGCCCAGTTCTCTTCGATCAGGGCTGGGCGACGAACATCACGGCGATCGGCTTTGTCGCCTGTCTCGCCATCATCGCGGCGGGTGCCGTGGCGGCGCTTCGGCGCCGGCGGTGGGATTGGCTCCTGCTCATGACGGGCATGACGCTTGTCGGCTTCGCAGCCCAACGCAACACGGCCGTAGGCATGATCGCAGCCGTGCCGTTCGCGCTCGCCGCGCTGACCAGGGCACCATGGTGGCCGGCGGTGATCGCGTGGTGCGGCGGCCAGGTCGCGCGTATCACGTGCGGGCGCGTCTCGGAAACTGTCGCGTACCGGATGGCGGCGATCATTGCATTCCTGGCGGCCGCCGGGCTCGGTCTGTCCATCGTGACCAACGCGTTGTACGTGTCTCAGGACAGCCCGATTCGTTTCGGCGGGGGGCTCTCGAGGCTTCAACTGCCCATCGGCGCGGCGCAATGGATCACCGAGCACGATGTCCGCGGCCGCATCTGGACGTCTCCACTGTGCTCCTCCACGATCTATGGCTTCGTCCAGCCGCAACCCAGGCTGAACATGGTTACAAACACCTGGGCGTACCCGCCCGCGGTGATGCAGAACGTCCTGGTGGCAACGTCCAGCTACGGCCCGCAACCCTTTGGACCGGTCGCCGACCACTTCGACGTGAGCGTCGTGGTGACACAAGCCGGGCTGTTCCTTCATCAGCTGGCGATGGACCAACGATGGGTGCCCGTGCACGTCGAGGGCAGGTTCGCCGTGCTCGTCCGGCGCGACGGACCGGATGGCCATCTCGCCGACCGCTACGCCCTGAAACCGCAGCATCTCGACCCCGAGGTGCTGATCCAACACGCGCGCAACCTCGATCCCGCTCCAGGCCTGTCGCTCTGGCTCGGGGCACGTGTGCTCACGGACCTGGGATGGCACGACGAGGCGCTGGGACTGCTCGCGGCCTCACGGGACGATAATCCGTCGGAACCGCGCGCCTGGATCGCGACCGCAAACGCCCTGACCCGCCGCGCCGCAAGCCAGGAGCCCCGGACCCCCACGGATCTCGCGGCAGTACGTGATGACTTCGCGCAAACAGCCGAGGCGCTCCAGCAGGCGTGGGCGTTGACGGGCGATCCGGAGCTTGTGGGCAACATTGCCGATATCCGCCAGAGGCTGCGATTGTTGGACCGACAACTGGCATCCGTGCCCCAGGTCACACCGGGAGTTCGACCATGAGCGTGTCCGGCCGTCTGTCTCTTGCACCAGCCCTGTGGATCCTGACGGGTTGCGGCGGCCCGACCCCACCCGCCGAACACCACACGGATATCCCGACGCCCGCCGGACCCAACGTCCTACTTATCTCGATCGACTCCCTGCGCGCCACCCACCTCGGCACCTACGGTTACGCGCGACCCACGAGCCCCAACATCGACCGGCTCGCCGCCGAGGGCGTCGTGTTCGAGAACCACATCAGTAGCACGAGCTGGACACTGCCTGCTCATGCGGCCATCTTCAGCTCGCTGCCCGACTCGGTGCACGGCTGCACTGATACCGACCGGATCCTCGCCGAGGAGATCACGACCATCGCCGAGCGCTTCGCCGCGGCGGGCTACCACACCGCGGGGTTCTTCGCCGGGCCGTACCTGCACCCCGCATTCGGACTCGGACAGGGCTTCGAGCACTATGAGAACTGCACGTCGTACGCCCGCGCCCTGGACGAAGCCCCGCCGGAAAGCTGGGTGATGGACATGGACATCATGCACCGATCGCATCGAGACATCACCAACCCGACTGTCTATGCGGCCTTCATCCGATGGCTTCACCGGCCGCGCCCCGGCAGGTTCTTCGTATTTGTGCACCTGTGGGACGTCCACTACGACTTCATCCCGCCGTCCCCGTACGACACCATGTTCGACCCCGACTACGACGGGCCGGTGACGGGAGAGAACTTCCTGTTCGACCCCGCGATCAACGCCGGGATGTCACCGCGTGACCTGGAGCACCTGGTTGCTCTCTATGACGGCGAGGTCGCCTGGACCGACGAGTATGTGGGAAGACTGGTGGCCAGCCTGGAGGCGGCCGGTGTGCTGGATGAGACCGTGATCGCCATCACGGCCGATCACGGTACTGGTTTCTTCGAGCACGGTCTGAAGGGACACCGCAACTCGCTCTTTGACGAGCTGATCCGGGTTCCGCTTGTGATCAGGTACCCCGCGAGAATCGCCCCGGGCGCACGGGTTACCGCTCAGACCCGGGCCATCGACATCGGCCCGACGTTGCTCGAGCTGGCCGGGCTGCCCGCACCCGACCAGGTCATGGGCGAAAGCCTGGTGGGGCTGGCCGCAGGTCGCGAGCTGGACTTCGACAACACCGCTGTGAGCGAGCTCTTCTCGGTCGGCCAGCGGGTCAGAACCGTGCGCACACTGGAATGGAAGTTCTATGACGTCATGGTCTCGGGCAATCGCTACTGGACGAACCTGCTCGCGGACCCGGCGGAGCAGATGCTCCGACCGGTGACGCCCGGGCCAGGCGACAAACTGGAAGCTCGATACCTCGATATCGCCGCCGACCTGTCCCGGCGTCGTCAAGCCCACCACGTGGACCAGGCACCCTCGACGATCCCCCCGGAGATCCGCCGCCAGCTCCAATCCCTCGGCTACGTCGGGGAGTAGTTCGCGACATCCGCCATGAGGAAACGTGGGACAGCAGCCCGACGTTGATCGGCTGCACCTTCAGCGCCAACTGGGCGAGCACGTTCACCCGTAGAGCGCCGACACCGGTCGGGAAGCCCGCGCGGCAGGATTCGAACCTGCGACCTGCCGCTTAGAAGGCGGCTGCTCTGTCCCAGCTGAGCTACGCGCGGTCATTGGCGATTCTACCCACTCTCTCGCCCGCTAACGTCACTGAAACGGGACACGGTTTGCCATTGGGGTCAGCGCGCGAGGTGGCTCTACTTCGGTGAGCAGCCGGGGCCCGAGCTGAGTACTTCGTACAAAGATCTGGCACGGCGAGTTCGCGTCGTCAGCCCCAGCTGGCCAGCAGAGCCAGGAAGTCGACGATGTCCACCGCACAGGATCCGTTCAGATCCGCAGGGCATTCCCAGCCGGGCGTGCAGACGGCGCACGGCCCCCAGGAAGACAGGAGCATCAGGAAGTCGTTGATCCCTACAGCACCGTCGCCGTTGAGGTCGGCGAAGACGCCGACGGATCCGGAGATGAGATAGGCGCGGCCGCGGTTGCTCAGATCCCAGGCCGCCGTCACGAGATAGTCAGCTCGACCGTCACCATTGACGTCGCCGACGCCGTTGGCGTCGAAACCGAACGTTGCTCCCGGTATGTCGTGGGTGAACTCGTGCAGGAGGCTGCCGTCGCAGCCTGAGTAGACGAAGATCTTGCCTGCGTTGAATCCCCCGTTGGGGCTCACCCACGCGGCGAGGACAAGATCGGCGTGACCGTCGTCGTTGACGTCGTCGACGATCTCACCAAGGCCGAAGCCACCGTTGTTGTCGCCCTGGAACACGTGAAGCAGCGACCAGTCTGCGCCGGAATAGACGTACGCGCGGTTGCCGGCAAAATCCCCCACGTAGATGTCGGGAACGCCGTCACCGTCCACATCGCGTCCGCCGTCGGCGAAGAGGTGGCCGAAGTCCACCGCGCCGGCCGGCGTGTCGAAGGTGTGCTGCAGCACGCAGTCCGTGCCATCGAAGCTGTAGACATACGCTCTCCCGCCCCCGGTGGGCCCGGCGTCCTTGGCTCCCACGACGAACTCGTCGCATTGGTCGTTATCGAGATCGCCGATGAAGGCGACGGCGGTCCCGAGCTGATCGTTGGCCGACTCGCCATCGACGGTGCAGAGCACGCTGAAGTCCGTGCCGTCGTATACGTACACGCGGCCGGCGTTGGGCCCGGCCGTGTCATGCATGGTGGCGGTGACGAGCAGGTCCGCATGCCCGTCGCCGTTGAGATCGCCGCCTCCCGCCACACGAAGGCCAAAGCGGTCGCTGAACCCCTCGCCGACCAGGGACTGAATGATGCTGCCGTCGGTTCCGTCGAAGACGATGGCGGCGCCGGTGCCGACGTGCGGTGCGCCGGCGATGACGTCGGGCGTGGTGTCGGCGTTGATCAGTCCGGCGGCCCATGCGGCGGTCCCCAGCCGGCCCCCGACGGCCAGACCGGTCGCCCTCCACAGCTCCTGTCCGGTGGCTCCGGAATAGACATAGATGGTGCCGGTGTTGTTGCCGGCGGTATCGCTTGTCGGGGCCGTGATGACGAAATCGAGCACCCCGTCGTTATCGAGGTCACCGACGGCGTTGGACTTCCACCCGAACTGATCCCCGGCGGCCTCGCCCTCGAAGGTGTGGATGGCCACGCACCCCTCCTGGCACTGGGCGTTGGTGGTCTCGGGGCCCGCGGATGCTGCGATCGCGGCAACAACCGTGCAGGGCATCAGCCGGGAGGATTTCGAACGGGTGCGCATGGGTCAGGAGTCAACTCGGGGAGTGCCCTCTTGTTCTCTCTAGCGCTCCGCCGAGGCTCGCTGGACAGCCAGGCGCGACATTCCCGGAAAAAGCTGGTGCTCTGCACTGCGCAGAGGGCGACGGGCCGAGCTCGTTCGATACGGGCGGTGATCATGGCCTCTGGGTGGCACGGTCCAGCGAGCGAAGCAAGCTCGCCCGTGGTTGTGCGTCAAACCACGGGCGACATCGCTAACGCTCCGTCGACCGTGCCACCCAGAGAGGCTTGAATTGCCGGACACTCTCAATTCAGCGATAGCTCTGATTCACGAGGAGTTTAGTCTGCGGCTTCTGCAGACCCCCGCCAATCAGGGGCACGGGCCCCAGTTGGCCAGCAGCTCCAGGAAGTCGACGATCCCGACGACGTCGTCGCCGTCAAGATCCGCGGCGTGTCCGGGGTTGGGCCCCCATGCCGCCAGCAGGTCGAGGAAGTCGACGATGCCGACCTC
>Ga0114950_10005069_pt1 | contig 10238 bp, 8 predicted proteins | sample N075metaG_FD_83503 | JGI IMG/M metagenome (GOLD analysis project Ga0114950, IMG submission 83503) | Deep subsurface microbial communities from Kermadec Trench to uncover new lineages of life (NeLLi) - N075 metaG | ecosystem: Environmental > Aquatic > Marine > Ocean trench > Sediment | place... | reverse complement strand
TTGGGTTTTGGACGTCGTTGCGATCCGCTCGCGGTACCGGTACCACCTCGCCAATCGCGCCTAGCCAAAACCCAAAGGAATGCCGGTCCTATGAGTCAATAATAACAACCGTTGGTATCACCCGCCGGGTGACACGGGGCTCGCCCGCTGGGATTATAGTATCGCATTGATTCTTATAGCAAAATCGACCAAGCACGTCTCCATATTGGCAATTCATCTGGGAAATCCGGGATTAATCCAGATTGCGGGAGAACCAAATGCCCGCTGTTACCGATAGCATGCAGTTTCATCGGCTACTCCAGGTGGCGGTGTCATGCGCGTCGACAATTGGTCTGTTGTAAGAAGTTGAAATTACGACTATTATTGTTTCATCGACTATGTGCCGATACGGGAGGATGCCATGTCTGGCGGTGGTCAGAAATTTATCAAACGCAACAGACCCCCACGGGTGCATATCACATATGAAGACCCGTATAATGCAGAGCGATTGGTTGAGCTGCCATTCGTGATGGGTGTCATGTCGGATTTATCCGGCAATGCTTCTGAAGTGGAAAAGGCTACCATAGACGATAGAGAATTTCTCGATATTGACATGGATAATTTCGATAATCGCATGGGCGCCATGAGACCTGCGGTGACGTTTCGCGTGGACAACAAACTCGGCGCCGACGGGAATAACGAAAAGCTGCCGGTGAAACTGGAATTCAAGAAGATGGATGACTTCAGTCCGGCTCGGGTCGGGCGCCAGATTCCCGCGGTTGCGAAATTGCTTCAGGCGCGCGAGCAATTGGCCAATTTGCAAAGATACATGGATGGCAAGGTGGCGGCTGAAGATCAACTGAAAGCGCTTCTGTCCGATCCTGAATTGATGAAGGCGTTGAGCGATCAGCGCGCCGCAACGGGGGAGAGCGCCGACGGTCCAGATGAGACCGAAGCTTCCGAAGAGAGTTAATATGACGGCGCAATCATTAATTTAGCTACGAAGCCCGATAAATGGAACCAAAATTATGACAGCTGACACAGAACTGCAGGACCAACAAAGTGTTCAGACGGAAACCCAGGATCCCGGCGCTTTTTCCGATCTGTTGAAGCAGAGTTTCAAGCCGAGAAACGAGAGAGCGGCCTCCGAAGTTGAGAACGCTGTAGCGACTCTTATGGAGCAGGCGCTTGAGGACACCTCTCTGGTAAAGGAAGATATCCTTGACACGATCGAAGAGATGATTGCCCGGCTGGATGAAAAGCTGTCGGATCAGATGAACGAGGTCATCCACGCTCCTGAGTTTCAACAGATCGAAAGTGCATGGCGCGGCCTGCACTATCTGGTCTACAATACCGAGACGGATGCCGACCTAAAGATCAAGGTCTTGAACGTGTCCAAGAAAGAGCTTCGGCGAATTCTCAAGCGTTTTCCGGGCGCGAAGTGGGACCAGAGCCCGATTTTCAAGAAAGTCTATGAGCATGAGTTTGGCCAACTGGGTGGGCAGCCCTACGGGTGCTTGATTGGAGACTATTATTTCGATCATACACCTCCCGATGTGGAGCTATTGCGCGGCTTGAGCAAGGTGGCTTCTTCTGCTCATGCGCCGTTCTTTGCCGCTGCAGAACCATCGTTGATGGGGATGGACAATTGGACTGAACTTTCCAACCCGAGAGACCTCGGTAAGATTTTTGACACGCCGGATTATGCGCAGTGGAAATCATTGCGGGATTCAGAAGATGCCCGATATGTCGGCTTGTGCATGCCTCGGGTGTTATCCAGGCAGCCTTATGGCGCCAAATCGGAACCCGTAGAGGAATTTGCTTTCGAAGAAAACACGGATGGTCACGCGGGCGATCATTATGCGTGGATGAATTCGGCATATGCGATGGCCGTCAACATCAATCGGGCTTACAAGGAGTATGGCTGGACGGTGCGCATACGTGGGGTCCAGTCCGGTGGTGAGGTGGTCAATCTGCCATTGCACACATTCCCGACGGACGACGGTGACGTGGATCAGAAATGTCCAACCGAGATTGCCATTAGCGATCGGCGCGAGAATGAACTTTCAAAATCCGGCTTATTGCCGCTGATCCACAGAAAGAACACCGACAAGGCGGCGTTCATAGGCGGGCAGTCAATTTACCAGCCGCACAAATATGACAAGGAAGAAGCGACGGCTTCAGACAATCTGTCTTCCCGTCTGCCATATATGTTCGCGGTGTCCAGATTTGCCCACTATCTGAAGTGCATGGTTCGCGACAAGATCGGCGAGACGATGGAAAGGGATGAACTTCAGAGATGGTTGCAGGAATGGATCAATAGATACGTCGATGGGGATCCGGCAAATTCCTCGATACAGACCAAGGCTCGCAAGCCTTTGGCGGCGGCCAAGGTCGAATTGTCGGAAGACGAGGAGAATCCCGGCTCATACGGCGCCAAGTTCTATCTTCGGCCGCATTTCCAGCTTGAGGAAATGGAAATCGGCCTGAGTCTTGTGTCAAAGCTGCCGACTGGGAAATAGAGCGATTGCCACTTACAAGAATTGACGTTACGCTATTATTGCAACTGGTGCCGCTGGTAATTGCTTCGTGACCCAGTAGCGAATTCGGCATGACAGCACCCGCCATATGCGAGGGCAACAGAGCGCGACATCGGACTCATAGGGAGGATTCTCAATGCCTGTAGACATATTTTTGAAACTTGACGGTATCGACGGTGAATCTCTGGATTTCCAGCACACACAGGAGATTGACGTTACTGGCTGGGGTTGGGGTATGACACAAAGCGGCACGACTCACATGGGAGTAGGAGCGGGCGGCGGTAAGGTCTCCGTACAGGATCTTACGGTCAGTAAATGGGTCGATAAGGCAACCCCAGCATTGCACAAGCATTGCTGCGACGGCTCGCACATCGCCACGGCCACTTTCACGATACGAAAAGCTGGAGGAGACGCCCCGGTCGAATATGTGGTCATCGAATTAGAACAGGTTATCGTGACGTCCATTATGCAAGGCGGTACCGGAGAGGGGGACAGGCTTACTGAAACTGTAACCTTCAATTTTGCCAAGTACAGGTATAAATATATCCAGCAGATGGAAGATGGTTCTGCCGGACCTGAGAGCGAGCAAGGTTGGAATATTCCCGTAAATGAAACCTGGTAGTCCGACAGGATTATTAGTGCAGCTTGTGCTGTTAGGCGGAAGGGAGGTCTGCATGGCGGCATGAAATTGCGATGTCTGGTATTTGCAACATGCTTGGCGTGTCGACCTGATGGGCCACTCACAAGGATAAACCGGTGAGCGCTTCTGATCGATTTGTGGCGCCTTTCATGCAGGCTTTTCGATCTGCGTTCAAAGAGCGCGATGCCAAGAAGCCCATGGTCATGGTCGACGAAAAAGGCGAGCGGGTATTGTCAGGCAGGCGAAGTACTAGGCGTGGCTCGGCGCTGGAAAGCGGGTTGCGCGAGGATCTGGCACGCGACGTCACATCTCTTTTGAACACGACCAATCTGGGTTCCGCCGAAGACATTTCCAAATATGAATATGTCACGACGTCAATTCTGAATTACGGTCTCACGGATTTGTCGGTACTTTTCATGGATGATGGCGAAGTCGACAATTTGTGCGATGAACTGAGTACTGTATTGCGCGATTTTGAACCTCGCCTCTTGCGGGACAGTATAGCGGTGGAGCGCGACACGAGCGTAGACAGGTCCTCTTTGAGACTGAGATTTCGGGTGTCTGCGGAAATGAAATCGACGCCTTCAAACATTCCCGTTGAATTCGTTGCGGATCTGGAATTGGAAAGCGGCAAGATGCGAATTCATCGTCTCTAGAAGGTCCATAATGGACAGTGAATTTCTCGAACAATACAACCGCGAACTTCAGCTCTTGCATCAGCAAAGCGGCGAATTCGCTGATGAGTACCCGGGTGTCGCGGAACGTCTGGGCGGTCTGATCGAGGATCGCATGGATCCGATGATATCTGGATTGCTGGAAGGTGCGGCATTTCTGGCCGCTCGTGTTCAGCTAAAGCTCAAGCATGAGTATGCACAGTTCACGAACAACCTGCTTGAGCAACTGGTTCCGCATCATCTCGCCCCGTCCCCATCGGTCATTCTTGCGAAAGTGGAAGCGCCGTTTGGCGATCCAAAGCTGGATAATGGAATAGTAATTCCGGCCGACGGATATATGGATGCCATATATATTGAGCGTGAACGTCATATTGCGTGCCGTTTTCGGCAAACCGCGGCCACCACATTGTGGCCGCTGCAAATTTCTCATGCGGAATTCTTTTCGACACCGGCACCGCTGCAAGCTTTGGGTCTGGAGACAAGTTCATCGGTCGCGGCAGGGCTGCAGCTCAGTTTGCGCCGCCGTGTGAGTTCGTCTCTCGACGGTGAGCCAACAGACAAAGAACAAAAAGCCGATGAAAAATTCTGGATTTCAGGATTGAAATTGAATGATTTGACATTTTACATTGGTGGTGAACATGCGAATGCAATCCGCCTGTACGAGATAATTTTTTCCAGTATCAAATCAATTCATTTCAGATTCCTGGATGAATTCGGAAACCCGAAATTCGTAAACTCGCCGCGTGTTGCGGTGGAACAAATCGGATTCGACGCCGACGAAAACCTGTTGAGCAGCGATAAGCAGCTATTTCGCGGTTTCGGGCTGTTGCAGGAATGCTTGTTGTTTCCCAATAAATTCCTCGGCTTCAAACTGACCGGTTTGGCAGATGCTTTCAAGAGTATCAAATCCCGCGACGCAGACATCATCTTCAGTTTCGATAATTCTGATCATCGCCTGGCGTCCGTAGTCGATGAAGCATCGTTTCATTTATACGCCTTTCCCGCAGTAAATCTTTTTGAGATGACGACCGCACGTATCTCGATAAAAGCCAACGAGCACGAGTACCAAGTGGTTCCTGATCGCAGCAAGAATCTTGAGTATGAACCTCATCGGATTTTGAAGGTTTTCGCTCATTACCAAGATGCGTCAGAGAAAGTGGAAATCCTGCCCTTGTACTCCCCAATTGCATCGGATCAGGCCCATCGAGACCAGGCATTCTTCACATCCCGGCGCCTGCCTCGCCGGCGTACCACGGAAGAAAAAAGGTATGGCTCGGCGTCCGACTACAAAGGAACGGACATGTTCCTGTCTCTGGCATTGCCCGCCGAGAGTTCTGAAAAGAACAAGATTGTCGAACTAAGCGTCAGGGCGCTATGTTCAAACCGTCACCTTACGGAGCATCTTCCTGTCGGCGAAAGCGGTGCGGATTTCAAGTTGATTGAAAATACGGAGCTCAACGTTACGTGTATCGCAGGCCCAACATTGCCAAAGCCATCGATTATAGAACGGCACCGGCAGCCTAACCGGGAGAGGGACCATCGAATTGACGTTGCCTGGCAGCTTATTAACGTCTTAAGTCTGAATCATTTGGGCCTGACGGGCCGGGGTACCGAGAATTCGGCCGCCGCATTGCGGGAAATATTTTTGCTGTTCGCCGATGCGAATGACAAGACCGTCGAAAGACAAATTCGGGGCATTACGGCGATAGAGAGCAAACCGGTTACCAGGCGCATCCGGCACAAGTCGGGGACAGGCGTCGCACGCGGTATCGAAATCACCGTGGTTTTTGACGATAACGCGTTCGAAGGTAGCGGCGTGTTCCTATGGGGTGCGGTCCTCGATAGGTTTTTTGCGGAATATGTGCCAATCAACAGCTTCGTCCAGACGATCATCCATACGAGTGAACGGGGCGAAATCATGAGTTGGCCGCCTCGTATGGGCAATCAGGTGCCGCTGTGAAATTTTTGGAAAAACTGGAGGCGGAGCCTCACCGGTTCGACCTGTTCGACGTATTGCGGTGGTTTGAAAGATCCTATCCGCAGTATCCGCGCATCGGGGCGAGCAATGCCCGATCGGAGGAAATTCTGCTACTTGGGCAGGAGCCGTTTCTGGATTTTCCCGGGTGTAACATCAGCCGTTTCGATCGCGATGCGCAGGGTAGGTATCGATTGTTTGTCCGCTTCCTTGGGCTGCTTGGTCCACAAGGTGCCCTGCCGTTGACAACCACCATGGAAGCAAAACACTGGTGCGACATGCGCGATGACTCATTCGCGCGGTTTCTCGATATTCTCAATCACCGGTTCCTTCAATTATATTTTCGGGCATGGGCGAATGCCCGTCCGGTGGCCCAACATGACCGGCCCGATGATGATCATTTCGTCGACTATGCCGGTTCGGCAATCGGCCTGGCGAGTCTGTCATTTCGCAACCGGGATACGATACCTGATATGTCGAAACTGGGACTTGCAGGCATCATGGGTTCCAAGCTGAAGAGCGCATCCCGTGTCAAGAATATCTTGAGCGCATTGTTCGAAGTGGATATCGAGGTTGAACAGTTCATCGGTTCCTGGTTGACTCTTGATAGATCAGATCAGACGAATTTAGGCGGCCCGCATAGCGCCTTGGGTGTCGGCACGATGATTGGCGCCAGCGTCTACAGCGTTCAGAATAAATTTCGGATTCATATATTTACAACTAGCCTCGAACAATTCGAGAATTTTCTACCGTCCGGCGATTTTTGCGAACGGTTGGCGGATATTGTCTTCTTTTATCTCGGAGAGATTTTTGACTATGATGTTCAACTGGGACTTCCCGAAAAGGAAACCCGTCCGCTCAGTATCGGAAAGTTTGGTCGTTTGGGTTGGACCAGTTGGATAAAGAGCCCGACTGCCGAACCAAAAGACGGCATGAGAGGGGATGCAAGATTTCACCCGGCAGAACGGGCGGCCTTGATACGTGAAAGACGCCAGAATGCTCACTAGGGCCTGTTGACTATCCGTGTTGCCGGGTTGGTTAGGCAGGGTTGGTTCAGGTTTGCAGAGCGTGAGGAGGAAGGACATGCTGGCATATTCTATAACGAACATCCCTGAAGACGGGCCCATCCCGTCAATTTGCCTAGATCACGATGACTTTGGGTTGGAACAATCCAAAATCATAAAATTGAGCGGTCCGAAGGGGAAGACCCTAGAGCAAAGGGGTGAATATGCCGGACATTAGTCTTGAGGTCGTCACAGGCAAGCTGAACAGTCTGGGATACGACAGTTTCATGAAGGCCCTGCGGCAAGCCAAGAACGCCGGTAACAGGAATGTCGAACTTGCCCACTGGCTTGCGCAAGTCCTACAGTTCTCCCGCTCCGATCTTGCCATTGCCTGCGACCATTTCAATCTGGATGCAGCCCGCTTGGCTGCAGACATGAACTCGGTCATTGACGGCTTTGCAATCAACAAAACCGAGATGCCCGGTATTTCTGAGAACATCGTCGATGTTCTGGATAGGGCTTGGCATTATGCGACCCTGTTCTTTGGAGAAGCACAAATTCGCACCGGCCACCTTCTTGTGGCGGCCCTGAAAGACCTCAAATTGCGCCGCGCCATGGCAGCCGTGTCCAAGGAGTTCAACAAGATCGACGTGGAAACCTTGGCGGCAGAGCACCGTCAGATATGGAAGGACTCCGACGAAGAGAACCTGCGTCCGATGGACGGGTCGGGACTAGGCCCCGCGCCCGCGCCCGGCACTGAGGCGGCCAGGGCGGCCAAAGGCACAACAGCCCTGGACCGGTTCTCCGTTGATCTCACCGCGCGTGTCGGAACCGATGAGATGGACCCGATTGTGGGGCGGGACCATGAGATCCGGCAGATCATCGATGTATTGATGCGCCGCAGGCAAAACAATCCGATCCTCACTGGCGAAGCGGGCGTCGGCAAGACCGCGGTCGTCGAAGGTTTTGCCCAGCGCATCGTTCAAGGCGACGTTCCACCGTCGCTCAAGGACGTAAGGCTGTACTCGCTCGACGTCGGGTTGATGCAGGCGGGTGCTTCCATGAAGGGTGAATTCGAGCAACGGTTGCGTTCCGTCATCGACGAGGTGCAGAACTCCCCAACGCCGATTATCCTGTTCATCGACGAAGCCCATACACTGATCGGCGCCGGCGGACCGGCCGGTACGGGCGATGCGGCCAATCTTTTGAAGCCGGCGCTGGCGCGCGGCACGCTGCGCACCATTGCCGCCACCACCTGGTCGGAATACCGCCAGTATATCGAGAAAGACCCGGCGCTTACCCGTCGGTTCCAGGTTATTCAAATTGATGAGCCGGGGGTCGCGAAATGCTGCGACATGCTCCGCGGTTTGCTGGCGCCGATGGAAAAGCACCATAAGGTGCGCATATCAGACCCGGCCGTGGTGGCTGCCGTGCAGCTTTCCCATCGCTACATCCCGGCCCGGCAATTGCCGGACAAGGCCGTCAGCCTGCTCGACACGGCTTGTGCGCGGGTTGCGGTTTCGCAATCGTCTACGCCGGCGCTTCTCGAAGACACACGCGTGTTGATCGAGGCCCGCAATACCGAGCTTTCAGCACTTGAACGCGAGCGCGACATTGGCGGAGCGGATGAGGATCGCATTGCTGAAATCAAGCAGGAAATCGCGGAAGCCGAAACCCGGCATTCAGAGCTTGAGCAGGAGTGGGAAAAGGAGCGCGCAATTGTTGAAAAGATCAAGTCGTTGCGCGACCAGATCACCGCTGCAGCGAACGACAATCGGAGCGATGATACACCGGCCGGCGCGTTGGACGGAGACGCTTCGTCCGAAACAGGCGAAAACCAGGATGACGATCCCGGTGCAAAAGCTGCCGCCAATCCAGCCGCTCCGGCCGTCGACATAGACGCCTCGCGCCAGATCCTGCGGGAGCGGGTTGAAGAGCTTGAAGCCATCGATCCGGATAGGCGCATGATTTATGCGCATGTCGATGAACAGGCCGTCGCCTCGGTGGTTTCCGACTGGACCGGTATTCCGGTCGGCCGCATGGTGCGCGACGAGATGAAGACCATTCTCAATCTGGCCGATATCCTCAACAAACGCGTGCTCGGCCAGAGCTACGGCCTGGAAATGATCGCTAAACGGATCGAGACCAACCGGGCGAAATTGGATAATCCTAACAAGCCGATCGGTGTGTTCATGCTGGCCGGCCCGTCCGGCGTCGGCAAGACCGAGACCGCGCTGGCGCTGGCCGAAACGCTCTATGGCGGCGAGCAGAACATGATCACCATCAACATGTCGGAGTTTCAGGAGGCGCACTCGGTCTCAGGCCTGAAAGGCGCGCCACCCGGCTATGTGGGATATGGCGAAGGCGGCCGGCTGACTGAAGCGGTCCGGCGCAAGCCCTATTCTGTGGTGCTGCTGGACGAAATCGAAAAGGCGCATCCCGACGTGCACGAAATTTTCTTCCAGGTGTTCGACAAGGGCCAGATGGAAGACGGCACAGGGCGGACGATCAATTTCAAGAATACCCTGATCATCCTGACCACCAATGTCGGCACCGAACTGATCATGGACCGCGCGCTCGATGCGGAAACCCCACCGGATCCAGAAGAACTCTCCGTCGAGCTTCGGCCCTACCTGTTGAACACGTTCCCGCCGGCGCTGCTCGGCCGCATCGTGACCATCCCCTATTACCCGCTATCAGGCGAGATGCTGGGTGGCATCGTCAGGCTGCAGCTTGACCGGATCGTCAATCGCATCGCCGAAAATCACAGCGCCGAATTCGTCTATGACGATGCCGCCGTCGACTATATCGTGTCGCAATGCAACGACCCCGATTCCGGCGGCCGCATGATCGACAACATCATCACCAACACCCTGCTGCCGGCCCTGTCCCGCGAATTCCTCAAATTCGCCATCGACAAGGAAGAGGTGTCGAAGGCGAGTGTGACGGTCAAGGACGGGCAGTTTGAGTATGAAGTAGTGTGAACAAGGAATATTCATAGACGATTGTTGATGGCGAAAGGAAAGATGCAATGAAGTACGATGTTCCATTAATTGCATGATCCACGAATTGTTCATGTTGGGCGGCGTCAATCGTTATGATTATTGGTTGGCGAAGACAAATTTGCATCAAACCTGAAACTATTGCCAGAAACATTGGTGGCTTAGACTACATGCCTTCCTTCAGCGAGACGGGTCTGGATCCAAACGACACTAATACCAACGGTTGATATTATTGACTCATAGGACCGGCATTCCTTTGGGTTTTGGCTAGGCGCGATTGGCGAGGTGGTACCGGTACCATGAGCGGATCGCAACGACGTCCAAAACCCAAAGGAATCCGGCCTGCGGTGGAAGAAAATAGCCCACCGGACAGCGTTGCTCCGCTTGTACGATGCCCCGTATCGCACTTTGCGAAGCGCCTAGC
>Ga0114950_10005067_pt1 | contig 10239 bp, 11 predicted proteins | sample N075metaG_FD_83503 | JGI IMG/M metagenome (GOLD analysis project Ga0114950, IMG submission 83503) | Deep subsurface microbial communities from Kermadec Trench to uncover new lineages of life (NeLLi) - N075 metaG | ecosystem: Environmental > Aquatic > Marine > Ocean trench > Sediment | place... | reverse complement strand
TCGTCCAGTCCATGGACCTCGATTACATGATGCCGATCAAATCGGCGGCGGGCGGTATCGAGGTCTTCAAGCAGGAGTTCGACGCCATGTGGGAGTACGGCGGCTTGTGGATCGGCGTCTGGCACCCTTTCGCCACCGGGCGCTTGGCGCGCTGGCTCGAAGTGGTGAAACTGATCGAGTATAGGCTCGAGAAAGGCAACGTCTGGCTGGCGCCCATGGAGGAGATCGCCGGTCACGTCAAAAAGTGCATCGATGACGGCAGCTATACGCCGCGGGTCGATCGCCTTCCCTATTACGCGGAGCGGGTGTCGGTCATGCCCCTGGCCGGCCGCGGCAAGGTGTAATACCAAAGGTCCTTAATATTGACCCATAGACCCCATGTCCGATCTGGGCTGGGTGACCCGTCTCACGGTATGCAGGTGTCGAGGGTTGCGCCGGATGGTCCGGTGCCTTGCCTCATGCATAGGAGAGGGGTCATGGAAAGGACTACCCACGTTCGTGGGCTTGGACGTTCACAAGAAGAGCATTTCGGTTGCCGTTGCCGCCGGGGGTTTGCGCGGCGCGGGGCGGTTTGTGGGAACGATACCGAACACGCCGGGCGCCTTGAGCGAACTGGCCGGGAAGTTGGCGGGCACGGGGGCCAAGGGAGCTACGCTACGCTTCGTTTCTGCTATGAGGCCGGGCCGTGCGGTTACGGGGTCTGGCGCCACCTGAGGGGTCTCGGCCATGACTGCGTGGTGGTGGCGCCATCGCGGATCCCGCGCAAAAACCGGCGACCGGGTCAAAACCGACCGCCGCGACGCCCTGGGTTTGGCGGAACTGGACCGGGCCGGCGTCTTGACGCCGGTCTGGGTGCCCGACGCCGATCATGAGGAGATGCGCGATTTGGTCCGTGCCCGGGCCGCCGCCGTGCGTGCCTTGCGCCGGGCGCGCCAGCAGCTGACCGGGTTTCTGCTCCGCCACGGGCAGCTTCGCCATGGCCGGAATTGGACCCTGGCGCGCAGACCCTGGCTGGCGAGGATCCGGTTCGGCCATCCGGCCGGATAGATCGTGCTGCAGGACGCCATCCATGCCGTCGAGGACGCCGAGGCCCGGCGCGACCGGCTGACCGGGCAGATCGAGGAACGGCTCCCGCGTTGGTCCATGGCGGCCACGGTCGCGGCCTTGCAAGCCCTGCGTGGCGTCGCGCTCATCGCCGCCGTCACCTTGGTCGCCGAGGCCGGAGATTTGAGCCGTTTCGACAATCCCCGTCAGTTGATGGCCTATCTCGGTCTGGTGCCCGCGGAGCGCTCGAGCGCCGAGCGCCTGCGCCGGGGCGCCATCACCAAGGCCGGCAATGGCGAGGCCCGCCGGGTCATGGTCGAGGCCGCCTGGAGCTACCGCATGCCAGCCAGGGTGTCGCGAGCGCGTCTCGGCCGGATGGAAGGGCTGCCCAAACCCGTGCGTGACATCGCCTGGAAGGCCGAACTCCGGCTGTGCGCCCGCTATCGCCGGCTCACCGCGGCCGGCAAGCCGGCCAAGCTGGTGACCACCGCCATCGCCCGCGAGATTCTGGGCCATCGCCCGGCACGTCAAGCCGCAGCCAACCATCTGATCGCACCGGAGAGAAACCAGCAAAAGGGAGAAGCGCCAAGCACGATATCCCGCCGGCGTCCATGCCTGGAGGCGAGACCGCGGCCAGGGGAACCCTCGAGATCTCTATGAGCGGAACACCGTTCCCACACTCGACCATAGACCGAGGCAGCCCCGCGACGAACCCGGGGTCATGCGGTTCCAACCCGCGCATCAGAGAGTGATCGACCGTCGTTACGATGGTCTCGTCTCCTGTCATGTGCGTCGGCTACAATCGAACACGGCACCGCAAAAAACGGTGGGAGGAATATCTTGTCCGAAATCTTGAAATCGGACATGAGAGCGCGCGACGAGTACCGCCAGGCCGATGACGATGTATAGAACGGTCATGTCCGGACTCCCTATGGCATTGGAATCGCAGCTCCCGGCAGTGCTGCGCCCGAGCCTTTTACCATTGGTTAACTTTCCCGCCCCGGGAAGACGGCGAGCACGGCGAGCGCCTCGTCGATGTCGGCGACCGTGTGGTCGGCGGAAACCTGGAAGCGGATCTCCTCGCCGCCGCGCGGCACCACCGGATAGTTGAGCCCGGTTGCCAGGATGCCGTGCGCGCGCAGATGCGCGACCAGCTCGGTGGTCTTGGCGGTGTCGCGCAGCATCAGCGGCACCACGGGGTGCGCGCCGGAAATGGTTTCGTAGCCGAGCGCGGTCAGGCCCGCTTCGAAGCGTGCGGTCATGGTACGCAGGTGATCGAGCAGCGCCTGGCCGGCCGCAGAATCGACGATGGCCACCGCTTGGGACGCCGCCGCCGCCTCGCCCGGCGTGATCGGATTGGAATAGATATAGAACGGCGAGGTCTCGCGCAGGTAGTCCACGATGGTTTGGCTCGCCACCACGTAGCCGCCGTTGACCCCGAAGGCCTTGCCCAGGGTCGCGATCAGAATATCGACGGCCTCGCCGCCGCAGTATTCCTCGGTGCCGCGTCCGGTCCGGCCGATGGCGCCGACGCCGTGGGAATCGTCGGCCACAACGACCACGTTCTCAGGGTAGGCGCCGTCGTGCTTGCGCGCGATCTCCACGATCTCATCGAGCGGTGCGTGGTCGCCGCGCATGGAGAAAATGCCGTCGGTAATCACGATGGCGCGCGTGCAGTCGGCCGCGCAGGCTTCGAGCTGGGCGTCGAGTTCGGCCATATCGAGGTGGCGGTAGATTTCCTTGCGCCGGGGCCGGGACAGCCGCAACGCGTTGATGATCGAGTTGTGGTTGAGCGCATCGCTGATGACCGCGGTGTCGGGCGTGATCAACGGGGTCAGCGCCCCCACCACGGACGCATAGGCGGAGCTGAAGATCATCGCCGCCCCCCGGCCGTGGAAGGCGGCCAGGCGGGTCTCCAATTCGATGTGCGGCGCCCAGGTGCCGCTGATGAAGCGCACCGCACCCGGCCCGGTGCCGCAAGCGCGCACCGCGGCCTCCTCGGCGGCGATCACCTGCTCGTTGAGGCCCAGCCCCAAGTAGCTGTTGGAGTTCATGCGCAGGAAGGGACGCGCGCCTTCGCCCACGAGCCGGCAGCGCGGTCCTTTGCCGCCCGAAGCTGGGATCATCCCAGAGATGACGGTTTCACGCCCCTTGCGGGTGCCGGCCTCGCTCAGCTTATCCAGAGCAGTGGCGAGCGCGGCCTCGATACGGTCGTGGGGCATGGCGGTTATCCTTCGCGGTTAGGCGAAGGGTGACCGATGGCGCAAATAATTCAAGCCCCCCATTCACGCGTCGTCGTAGACGGCGTGCTTGAGTTCCTCGACCTGTTTCTGGAAAGCCAGGGCTTCCGGCGCGAAGTCGCTGGCCCAGGCCGGCTCGGGCCGGAAGTGCCCGTAGCGGTCCCGGCCGCGCACCAGAGTCGCGCTCTCCCGGTCGGTCCGGGTTTGTCGCATGGACGGGTCCAGGTACTGAAGGGTCAGCCCGATGCGCCGCTCCGCGCTGGGATTGGGGGCCGAGGCGTGCAGTGCCCAGCCGTGGTGCAGCGATGCCTGGCCCGGCGCCAGCACCATATCCACCGCCGCGTCCTCGTCGATCCCGGCGACCTCCTGGCCGCGATGCAGGATGTTGTCGTCCGCGTAGGTATCGCGGTGGTCCTGGGCGCCTGTCTTGTGGGAACCGGGGAGATAACGCATGCCGCCGTTGGCGGGCGCCGCCCGCGTCAGCGCGACCCAGGCGGTGACCAGCTTGTCCGAATCCAGGCCCCAATAGCTCAGGTCCTGGTGCCAGGAGACGTGGCGATGGTCGTGGGCTTCCTTGATCACATAGCCCGAATCCCAGAGCAGGATATCGGGCCCCAGAATGTCCTCGACCGCATCCAGCAAAACCGGGTTGTGCGCGATCTCCCGGGCCGAGGAAAACACCAGATAGGGTTTGACCATGTAGTGCAGCGAGCCGCGTTCGGCCTCGGCCGCCTCCAGTCGCTCGCGGTGCGCCCGCGCGTCGTCTTCGGACAGGATGGCGACCGGAAAGACCGCGCCGTCGCGGCGGTAAGCCTCGATCTCGCGCTCGGATAGCTGCTTGGGCATGCCGCCAATCTGGACCGGCCCGGGGCCGGGGAGTTGACCTCATGGGACGCGGTCTTGTCCGGAAAAGACCTCGGGGCCCGAAATTCAGGCGAGCCGCGCCTCGATCCAGGCCAGCGCCGCCTCGGCGCTTTCGGCGGTCTCGCTTTCGGGCGCGGGCGGGCGTTCGATCATCACCACGGGAAGGGCGCGTTCGCGCGCCGCCGCGATCTTGGCCGCCGCGCCCGTGCCGCCGCTGTTCTTGCTGACCACAACGTCGATTCTGTGTTCCCGCAGGAGTTTGATTTCGGCCTCGACTGCGAAGGGCCCGCGCCCGAGCACCAGGCGATAGTCGGCCAGCGGCGGCGGGGTCTGCGGCGCCTCGACCAGGCGCACCAGGAACCAGCGATCGTTCAACCCCGCGAAGGCAGCCAGCTCCTGGCGGCCGATGGCCAGGAACGCGCGGTCCCCCAGGCCCGGCAGCATGGCGGCAGCGGCCGCGGTATCGGCGGCCGGGATCCAGTTATCGCCGGCTTGCGCCGTCCAGGGCGGCCGCGCCAGCAACAACCGCGGCACGCCGGCTGCGTCGCAAGCCTGGGCCGCGTTGCGGCTGATTCGCGCGGCGAAGGGATGGGTCGCATCGACCACCAGACCGATGGCTTTTTCTCTCAGATAGTCGGCCAGCGCCTCCGGCCCGCCAAAGCCGCCGACCCGGACCTCGCCCGGCACCATCGCCGGCAACCGGGTGCGCCCGGCCAGCGAAGTGATCGCGGCGACGCGGGCATTTCCGGCGAGCGCCCGCGCCAACCCCGCCGCCTCGGCCGTGCCGCCGAGGATGAGAATTTTCATTGGACCGATTTGAGCGTTCATCGCGCCTTGTCGCGCCAAGCCTCCCAATCAATCGCGGCTTTTTCTTCGATGTCGATCTCATCCAGGTCCACAGAGTCTATGAACAACACGAGATTGAGACAATCCCACCGCGCGCTTGGCACGATTAGACCGTCAAACCCCATGAACTGCGCGGCATCGCCGATCGCCTGCGTACGGTCGTAGAGGACCTCTCGATACCGTGCCTCTTCGATCCCGAGTTCGAGCAGTGCCTTTATGTTGGCGAAGCGCAATGTCTCTTTGGTTTTGACGCTGAGTTCGTACAACCAATATCGAAGCCGGGACGGAAAAACCGGCTGACGAGAGAGGTGAAAGTAGACCTCAGCGCGCGCGCCGTCCGGCTCAAGCGATGTATAGGCAACATCGAAGTGTCCCGGACTCCATCGGCCGCGGGCGCTTGAACCTTCCAGGGGCCGGCGGCCGTCTCGCACGGCGCGCCACACGCTGCCCTCGAACGGCTCCGGCTCCAGTGTGCCGAGGGCGTCGAGCAACTGATGATCCCGTGCGCGGCGCCCTCCGGTCATGTTCAGAGATAGGTTCCGCTATCGAGTTGCTCGATGACTTCCAGAACTTCGCTCGTGCGGCCCTCGTTGATGAGGTCGATGGCACGCTCGCCTTTCAGAAGCGGATGGGCGGAATGAAGCCAAAGACGCGTCTCATCCGGTGTATAAAAGTCCGAAAGACGTTCGGCGACCCAGCGAAGTTCCGCGATGACGGCTTGCTTCTGGATAGAGGGCGCCCCAACACCCTTGCTCCAACGCGAGACGGTCGGCGGCGACACGCCAACGATATTTGCGACGTCTCGCCCGTTCAGACCGCCATACCTCTTCAGGTCGTCTACGAGCCTCGCGACGGCCGATTGCTTTTTTGCGACCGCGGTCATGTGAAGCCATATCCTCATCAAAGATTATTGTCTTAATTCAAGGGGAAAATTACATTTTTATTTCATTTACGTCAAGCTGTGAAAGTTAAATGGAACATAACGAGTTCACGATTACCGACCCCCTCACCCATCCGCCCGGCCCACCATTTCGCCCTGGCGGTTGAAGATCAGCACTTCGACTTGGGTTTCGCCGTCCAGGACTTCGAGCGCTGCGGCGCGCGCCCGCTCTGCCACTGCGTCGCCGAGGGGCAAGTCCGCCTGGCGCGCCAGTTCGAGGACCTGGTTGGCAGTGTTGGCGCCGCGCACCTGGTCTTGCAGGCCGGTCCCTGCGCCGAGCTCGCCCAATCGCTCGGCGAGCCAGTCGAGATCGACTTGGCTGCGCCCGGAATGCAGGTCCAGGTGCCCCATGGCCAGCTTGGAAATCTTGGCGAAGCCGCCGCCGAGCGTCAGGCGCGGCACGGGATGGCGGCGCAGGTACTTGAGCAGGCCGCCGACGAAATCGCCCATATCGAGCATGGCCTCGTCGGGCAGGCCGGTGCGTTTTTGCACCGCCCGCTCGGAGGTCGAACCGGTGCAGCCGGCGACGTGAGCCGATCCTAGGGCGCGGGCGACATCGATGCCGCTGTGGATCGAATGAATCCAGGCCGAGCAGGAATAGGGCACCACGACCCCGGTGGTGCCCAGGATCGACAGGCCGCCCTTGATACCCAGGCGCGGATTCCAGGTCCGCTCCGCCATCTTCTCCCCGCCGGGGATCGAGATTTCGATTTCGAAGTCCGGCGCGGCGCCCTGGGCGGCTGCGACTTCTGCGATGGTCTCGGTCATCATCTTGCGCGGTACCGGGTTGATCGCCGGCTCCCCGACCGCGATCGGCAGGCCGGGCAGGGTCGCGGTGCCGACGCCCTCGCCGGCCTTGAATATGACCCCGCTGCCGGGCGCGCCGCGCCGCAAGCGGACGATCACCAGGGCGCCGTGGGTCACGTCCGGGTCGTCGCCGGCATCCTTGACGATGCCGGCCAGTGCGAAATCCGGCCCCAACTCCTCCCGGGCGAGCGCGAAGGCCGGCCGCTGGCCCCGGGGCAAGGTAATGGTCACCGGATCCGGGAAGACGCCGGTCAGCAGCGCGGTGGCGGCGGCGCGGGTCGCGGCGGTGGCGCAGGCGCCGGTGGTCCAGCCGCGGCGCAGGGGAGCATCGGGTTTGCCAGATTTGCGAGCCATGGGGCGTATTGTAGAGGGCGACCGGTTTCCGTGGCTAGGCGCGCCTGTGCCCGGCGGTTATGATTTATCCATGGAAGAGACGTTTCTCGATCTACTGCAAGCAGAGCCACACGGCAGGATAGACCGGTGGCCCCTGGCCTGATCATCGCGGCGCCGGCCTCGGGCAGCGGCAAGACTCTGGTGACGCTCGCGCTGCTGCGTGCCTTGCGCGAACGCGGAGTTGCGGCCGCCTCGGTCAAGGTCGGGCCGGATTACATCGACCCGGCGTTCCATGCCGCCGCCAGCGGCCGGCCTTGCTTCAACCTGGACTCCTGGGCGATGCGCCCCGAAACCCTGGCCGCGCTCGCCGCGCGTGCGGGTGACGGCGCGGAGATCGTGATCGGCGAAGGCGTCATGGGTCTGTTCGACGGCGCCTCCGACGGCAGCGGCACCACCGCCGAGGTTGCGATCCTGACCGGCTGGCCGGTGGTCCTGGTGGTCGATGCCAAGGGTATGGCGGCCTCGGCCGCGGCCTTGGTGCACGGTTTCACCGATTACCGCCCCGAGGTGCCGGTCGCAGGGGTCATTTTCAACCGGGTCGGGAGCCCGCGCCACGCCGCGCTCTTGACCGAGGCCTGCGCGCCCTTGGGGCTGCCGATCCTGGGCGCGCTGCCCCAGGCGCCGGAGTTGGTCCTGCCGGATCGCCATTTGGGCCTGGTCCAGGCCGGCGAGCACCCGGAACTCGACGCATTCCTGACACGCGCGGCGGAATTTGCGGACCGCCACCTGGACATCGAGGCCCTGATCGCATTGGCGAGGCCCTGTCGTTTGGCGCCCGAAACTTTCACGCCGGTCCTGCCGCCGCCCGGCCTGCCGCCGCTGGGCCAGCGCATCGCGGTCGCGCGCGACCTGGCGTTTGCGTTCGCCTACCCCTTCGTGCTCGACGGCTGGCACGCGGCCGGCGCGGAGATCGCCACGTTCTCGCCGCTCGGCGACGAGGCGCCGGATTCGGCGGCGGACGCGGTTTACCTTCCCGGCGGCTATCCGGAGCTGCACCCGGGCCGGCTCGCCGCGAATACCCGCTTTCTCGCGGGCCTGCGCGCGGCGGCGGCACGGGGGGCGGTCATTTACGGCGAGTGCGGTGGCTACATGACCCTCGGCCGCGGCTTGGTCGATGCGGAGGGCGTGCGCCACGCCCTGGCCGGACTATTGCCGGTCGAAACCAGTTTCGCCGATCGCGGGCTGCACCTTGGCTACCGCGAGGCCGAATTGGTTGCGGCAGGGCCGCTGGGCGCGGCCGGCGCGCGCTTCCGCGGTCACGAGTTCCATTTTGCGCGTTTGATGTCGGGCGAGGGCCCGGGCGTTGAGGGTGCGGCGCCGCTGTTCCGCTGCCGCGACGCGCGCGGGGCCGAGACTGGAACCATGGGCGGCCGGGTCGGAACGGTTATGGGCTCGTTCCTGCACCTGGTCGATGCGAGGGCGGGCGATGGGAAATTGGAACGGCGCGCGGACCGCAGCGAGACCGGTTAGGCGTCCTTGCCGGAATCCGCCGAAAGCGATTCCAACTGGGCCACCGGTTCGCGCAGCACTTCGACGTTCTTCTTCGCCTTGTTCTCCTCGATCTGACTGTTCTGGTGGTGCCTGAGCGCATTGGCGAGCTGTTCGGCCATATAAATTTGCGGGTCTATCATGGGATCCTCGCAAGTGTCGATCGGAGTTGCCCGTTGGTTTTGCAGGACTTTGGCTAGGGAAGTGTTGACGCCGCGCCGCCGGCTCACGACGGCTACAGTCCAGCCCGCGGCCCAGCCCGCGCGGCCCAGCCCGCGGCCCAGCCCGCGGCATGATAAGTCGCAAGGTCGACGGCGGTTCGCCGCAAGAATCGTGCTTTTTGTGCGGTCATTGCGGTGAGTCGCTTCTCCTGGCGCCCGGGGGGGTGTAGGATGCCCGCCAGAACCCCGCAGAAAACAAAGCGGGGCGAAGATCAGTGGGAACCATGCCGAAACATTTCATTCAGACACGCCACAACTGCGCGACCGGGCCAAACTGCGGCGCCGGAATCTCAGGGCGGCGGCCTTGGGAAAGGGGTGGCGTATGGCTGGCTATCTGACCGTGAACGGGCAGGCGGTGCCGGTCGAGACCGAGGAGCAAAGTGGGCTCTATGCCGACGAGCCGCGCGGCCAGCGCTATCGGATCAAAATCGGCCAGCGATTCCACCGCGCCGGCTATACCGCCGTGGTGTGGCGGGCGATTTCGATCTACCGCGACACCCAAGGCCTGGAGCATGTGAATCTGGTGGACGAGGCTGGCCGGCTCGACGAAAAAACACTGTCGGCTTCGGTGCTGCTCGATCGCTTCCATTACCGGCTAATCTGATCGCGGCATTACCTTTTCGCGCGGCCCAACGCCGGCAACACCAGGACCACCGCCAGCGCCGCGCAGACAAAGGCCAGCGCGCCCAATTCGCGTACGCCAATCGGTTCGCCCAACACCAGACCGCTCGAAAATACCCCGACGATGGGAATCGCCAGCGTGCCGATGGACGCGATCGCGGCGGGAAAAATGCGCACCACGGTGAACCAGGCCCAGTGGCAGAAAACCATGGGCACCGCCAGGACGTAGGCCAGCGAGACCAGCGCCGGCGTGCTGAGCGCGGTCAGGTCCGGATAGTCACCGAAGGCGAGCGCCCCCAGGGTGATCGGCACGGCCCCGATCAGCAACTGCCAGCCGGCCAAGGTGGTGACCGGGATGGTCCAGAGGACGCGCTTCATCGTCACTGTGCCGAGCGCCCATGAGATCGCGGCGCCGAGCATGAGCGCGGCGCCGAGTGGGGCTGCGCCGAGGCTGTGCAGGTCCGGCCCGATCAGCACCGCCAGGCCGCCGACGCCCAGTGCGAGGCCCAACAACTTGGGGCCGGTCAAGGCTTCGCCAAGGACGAATCGGCTGAACAATACCGCCCAGACCGGCATGGTGAAGGCGATGATCGATGCGCGCCCGGCCTCGATCATGGAAACACCGTAGCCGGAGAGCAGGTGCCAGCCCAGGATGTTGAAGACCACACAGACCAGCAGCGGCTGAATCTCGCGGCTCGGCACCCGGATCGAACGGCCGCGCAGCCGGGACAAGAGGAGCAGTGCGCTGCCGCCGACGATCAGGCACAGGCTGCGG
>Ga0114950_10005064_pt1 | contig 10245 bp, 8 predicted proteins | sample N075metaG_FD_83503 | JGI IMG/M metagenome (GOLD analysis project Ga0114950, IMG submission 83503) | Deep subsurface microbial communities from Kermadec Trench to uncover new lineages of life (NeLLi) - N075 metaG | ecosystem: Environmental > Aquatic > Marine > Ocean trench > Sediment | place... | reverse complement strand
GGCGTCGGCTGTGACGGCGCTATCACTATTCTGTTGCAGCGTTTGCATAGTAGCGACGGCTTTGAACCACTGGCCACAATGGTCAGGCATATTGAGCGGGAGGAAGCGATCGTATCGGCAGCGGTCGTTGCGACAACGGATGACAGCACACTGCTCGGTGCCAGCACCCTGGTTGGTGCCAACTTTCAGAGTAATTACGGCATTGGTGATCCGTTTGCTCAACAAGTTTCAGCCCACGCAGCAAAATTCCTTTCTGCAAACTCAACGCCTGCTGAAACTGCCAACCACGAATCTGAGGGTACATCGCTAAGCGTGCTTTACAGCCGTGTCGATCCCCCGCCCCGAATTCTTGTACTCGGTGCGGGTCCTGATGCATTGCCGGTTGTACAGTTTATTTCCCAACTGGGCTGGAGCGTTACGGTCGTTGATCACAGGCCTGCGTACCTGGACCGAATCAACGTGGATTCTGTCTCGAACAAGTTGTTGCCGTCTCCCGCAACATTACACAGCGATGTAGATATGAATACGTTCGCCGCCGCTGTAGTGATGAGTCACAATCTTTCAGCCGATCGACAGTATCTAAGCCAGCTTGCGGCAAGCGAAATTCCGTTTATCGGGCTTCTTGGCCCCAAAGCGCGCAAGACGCGACTGCTGGACGAGCTCGGCGACGCCGGGGCCAGCTTGCCCCGGCGTATACACGGCCCGGTTGGCTTCGATATCGGCGCAAACACGCCCGAGTCGATCGCGCTGTCAATTGCGGCGCAGGTTCACGCATCAATAAGTTCAAAAAGCGGTGAACCACTGGACGATTCCGCCAGACAATGATCAGGCGCAGGTATTTTTTTGCCATGCTTGCTCTGTGCACGTTTGCGGAGGCGGCAGCTCAGCCAGCGGATGAAGATGAACTGGACGAGCAGCCATTTGACACGATCATTGTCACCGCAACACGCATGAGTAAATCTGTTAAGAGTATCGCCGGCGCAATCAGCCTCGTTGACGGTGACTACGTGCAGCGTGCCCAACAGCAGCTCGCATTGGATGAGTCGCTCGCTATCGTGCCGGGCGTATTTTTTCAGAATCGATACAACTTCGCCCAGGACCTGCGAATTTCGATTCGCGGTTTCGGTTCTCGATCAAGCTTCGGTGTTCGCGGCATCAAAATTCTTGTGGATGACATACCGGAAACACTTGCTGACGGTCAAACGCAGGTTGACAGCATAGACCTTGGTTCCGTTCAGCAGATCGAGGTTCTCAGAGGATCTTCATCTTCACTGTATGGCAATGCCGCTGGCGGCGTCATAAACATTCGGTCCGAGCACGGCGATACAGACGCCTTCGTCGAAGGTCGATTCTCATTCGGCGACTACGGATTCAGCAAGCACCAGATCAAGGCGGGCGGTGCGACCGGTCGATTCGACTATTTCATTAACGTGTCAGCACTTGAGATCGATGGATATCGAGATCACAGCGAAGCGAAAAATACGCAATTGGGTGGCAAGATTCGGTTCAAGCCTGATGACGTATCGATGTTGTCACTCGTTTTCAGCCACACGGACCAGCCAGTCTCAAATGACCCCGGTGGACTGACACGGACTGAGGCCGAAACCGACCCAAGCCAGGCGAGAGCGCGCAACGTCGACTTCGATGCCGGAGAAGACCTCGATCAACAGAAAGTCGGGCTGGTCTATTCGAGGACAACCGCCAATGGCGGCGAGTTCATGATCAGGAACTACTACCTGTGGCGTGATTTCACCAACAAGCTGCCCTTTACTGGCGGCGGCGCAGTCGCTTTCGAACGATTCTTTACAGGAGGCGGCCTTAGCTACGTTCATCCAGGCGAAATTGGCGGATTTGGCAATCGCATCATCATCGGTCTTGATCTGGACCGGCAGGATGATGATCGACGCCGATTCGACAACAACCTGGGCACGACAGGCAACCTCACCCTCGATCAGAATGAAACCGTGACCAGCACCGGTTTTTTTGTGCAGGACGAACTACGAATAAGTGAAAAGTTTGAATTGTCCTTAGGCGCGCGCTATGACCGGGTCAAGTTTGAAGTGCAGGACAACTTCCTCGCGGATGGCGATGATTCGGGTTCACGCGTGTTGGACCAGATCAGCCCGATGGCAGGCTTTGTTGTCGATGCGACACCGGCGCTTACTATTTATGCAAACATCTCGACCTCTTTTCAAACACCGACGAGCACCGAGTTTGCCAACGCCGACGGAAGCGCCGGGTTCAATCCGGATCTCGAGCCGCAGATCGCCGTCAATTACGAAATCGGCTTGCGCGGCTCGATTGGCGATAACCATCGATACGAAGCCGCTGTATTCACCATTGATGTGACCGATGAACTAATACCGTTCGAGGTCCCAACAAACCCCGGCAGGAACTATTTCGCTAACGCGGGAACATCGACCCGCAATGGTATCGAGCTTTCGTACATGGGCGCGCTTTCGGAGCACTGGCAACTGAATTTTGCCTATACCTTCTCGGATTACTCTTTCGACGAGTTCATTGACGACAACGGCAACGATTTTTCCGGCAACAAGATTCCGGGCATTCCGGATAATGTGCTCTTCGGCGAAATCGCCTTTGATCATCCCTCAGGTTTTTACGGGGCAATTGACGTGCAGTTCGTCGATGAACTTTACGCCAACAATGCAAATACGGCTTCAATTGACAGTTACACCATTTCAAACCTGAGGCTGGGATATGACGCGGTCATCGGGTCATTCGACTTATCGCCGTTCGTCGGCATTAACAATTTGTTCGATACGAGTTACACCGCCAACGTCCGGCTGAACGCCTTTGGTGGTCGTTATTTTGAACCCGGTCCTGGGCAAAACATCTACGCCGGCATCTCAGTGCGATATCGATTCCCGGGCACTTGAAACCGTTATCTTTAGCCCTATATCGAAGCACCGCCGGCCATTTTGGCCTGCAGAAACAGTTTGAAGATGGAGAAATACGATGTCAGAGCAGAACGCCCAGGCCCTGGAGGTAACGGATGAAAACTTCGAAGCCGCAGTGCTCAACGCAGATCACCCGGTCATGGTCGACTTCTGGGCTGAATGGTGTGGCCCCTGCCGCACACTGGGTCCTGTCATTGAGTCGCTGGCTGGCCAGTACGAGGGCAAGGTCAGCATCGCGAAAGTAGACGTTGACAGTAACCAGCAGATCGCGATGAAGTATGGAATCCGTTCCATCCCGACCGTCATGCTGTTTGACAAAGGCCAGGTCGTATCAAACTTTATTGGTGTCCGCCCACGCGGTGACTATGAGCAGGCGATCGACGAAGTCTTGAAAACCAGCACCGCTTGATCTGTGTGGCGGCCGTGGCGGCCGACTATGTCATTCCCGCCAGCTCGATCGCATCCGCCATCTCCTGGTGCATGCCGGGCGCCATCAAGTGAACACCGGCAACGCCATTGATTTCCCTGGCTTGCTGAATCAACTCTGCGCAAATACGGATGCCCTCGGTACGTGGATCCCGTGCGGCATCCATGCGCCTGATAATGCCCTCCGGCATGATGGTTCCGTACAAATTATCACGCATCCAGATCGCAGCATTCGCTGTGCGCAACGGTCCTAAGCCAACCATGAAATAGCACTTGTCCGTCAAGCCGTGATCCGTTAACCGCTGCATGTATCGGCTGAGGACGTCCATGTCAAAACAATATTGTGTCTGAACAAATCGCGCGCCTGCGACCACCTTGGCCTGCAACGCATCGGGCACCCATTCCGGCTTTGGGTCGTGTGGGGAGTCTGCCGCCCCGGCGAAGAAGTTCGGTGACGTTGACAGCTCACTTCCGGATACGGTCTTGCCTTCTTCGGTCATGGTCCGCAATGCAACTAACAACGACCGCGAATCGAAATCGAATACGGCCTTTGCATCCGGTTCGTCGCCAACACCGACACTGTCCCCGGACAACACCAGGATGTTGCTTACGCCGAACGCAGCAGCGCCCAGCAAATCACTTTGAATTGCGATTTTGTTCCGGTCGCGACAAGTCACCTGCATGATGGGCTCTACGCCCAACTGCTTCAGATGAATCGAGGCGGCCAGGCTGGACAGACGCACTCTCGCGCCCGCACCATCTGTCAGGTTAACCGCCGACACAGCTGATTTTAATATTTTGGCGGCAATCGTCAAGGCGTCGAAATCCGCGCCTCGCGGCGGCGTTAATTCAGCCGTAAAAGCGAAGTGTCCGGACTCGAGACTTTTTCGTAGTGGGTTTGGCATTGTCGCCCACTACGATGGTGGATCGGAAAGATCATTGCAAGCCGGATCGCGCCCGTAGAGGCGCTCCAACAGGCCTTGTTGGAGCGCCTCTACAGGCGCGATTCGAGGTGAATTACTTCATCACCGGCATCGAGAATTCAGCACCGGAGCGGATGCCTGTCGGCCATCGCGATGTGACGGTTTTCAATCGCGTGTAAAACCGAACGCCTTCCATGCCATAGATAGACATGTCACCAAACAAGCTGCGTTTCCAGCCGCCAAAACTATGAAACGCCAGTGGCACCGGAATGGGAACATTGATACCGACCATGCCAACCTCAATGCTCGCCGCGAAGTCCCGCGCTGTATCGCCGTCGCGGGTAAAGATTGCGGTGCCGTTGCCGTATTCGTGATCATTAATCAATTTGACCGCGTCAGCGAAAGTATCAACGCGTGTCACGGTCAGGACCGGACCGAAAATCTCTTCTTTGTATACGCGCATTTCCGAGGTCGCGTTGTCGAACAGCGTTGGTCCGAGAAAATAGCCCGGAGACGATGTAATCTCATGCTTGCGGCCATCGACCAGCAAGGTCGCGCCTTCTTCTTCGCCCAGATCGATATACGATCGGACCTTGTCACGATGCTCCGCGGTAATCAGCGGCCCCATGTCATTGTTGTTGTCTGTTCCCGGCCCTACTTTCAGCGCATCAATCTTGGGTAACAATTTTTCAAGAAGCGGCTCTGCGGCATCGCCCACTGTCACGATTGCCGAGATTGCCATACATCGTTCTCCGGCAGAGCCGTATCCGGCCCCAACCAATGCATCGGCTGCCTGATCCATGTCGGCATCCGGCATGACAACCAGGTGATTCTTGGCGCCGCCCAGGGCCTGCACGCGTTTGCCGTTGGCCGCTGCGGTTTTGTAAACATGCTCTGCTACTGGTGTTGAGCCGACAAAGCTCACGGCGGCAACGCGCTTGTCGCCCAGCAATGCATTGACCGCCACGTGATCGCCCTGGACGACGTTGAATACGCCATCCGGCAGACCTGCCTCTTTCAGCAATTCCGCCCATTTGATCGAAATGCTTGGGTCCTTTTCGGACGGTTTCAGAATAAAGGTATTACCGCAGGCGATCGAAATCGGAAACATCCACATCGGAACCATGGCCGGGAAATTGAATGGCGTAATGCCAACGCAGACGCCAAGTGCCTGGCGCATTGAGTAGGTATCCACTCCGGTACCTACCTGGTCGCTAAACTCACCTTTCAGAAGTTGTGGTATGCCACAGGCAAATTCGACGACCTCAAGACCTCGTTGAATTGAGCCGTCAGCATCATGCAAAACCTTGCCGTGTTCCTGGGTAAGCAGTGCGGCAATCTCCCCGCGATCGCGCTCGATCAACTCGCGCAATTTGAACATGACTGCCGCGCGTTTCAGAATCGGTGTTCGCGACCAGGCCGGAAACGCGGCCTTCGCCGACGCAACTGCTTTGTCTACGTCGGCTTCGCTCGACAATGCAACGGACGCACATTGTTGCCCGGTCGCAGAGTCAAACACTTCTGCTGAGCGCCTGGATGATGTTTCCACCAACTGGCCGTCGACCCAGTTTGTTACATTTCTGATTGGATTAATTGCTGCCGCTTTCTCAGCCATTGTCTTCGTCCTGATTTCGTTTGGAATTTAATTTATTGATTACGCAATGCCGTTTTCACCGTATCCACTATGAGATCGATCTGCTCTTTCTCGATAATGAGCGGCGGTGAAAAGGCCAGCGTATCCCCGGTTGTACGAATAATGAGTCCATTGTCATAGCACTCGCGGAAAATCTGCATCGCTCGTGCCGTCGGTTGACCTTCAATGCCCTGCAATTCTACCGCACCGATCAAGCCGATATTTCGAACGTCGATGACATTTGGCTCGCCCTTGAGACTGTGCAGTGCATCCTCGAAGTAACCTTCCAGGGAGCGCGCCCGCTCATACAATCCTTCCTCGCTATAGACATCCAGTGTTGCGCAACCTGCAGCAGCGGCCAATGGGTGTCCCGAGTAAGTATAGCCGTGGAAAAACTCGATGGCTCCATCGGGACCGGTCATGAAGGTGTCGTAGATTTTGCTCTGCGCCAATACCGCGCCCATTGGCACTGTGCCACTGGTCAAACCCTTTGCGGTTGTCATCAGATCGGGCGTAACGTCAAAGCGGGTCGAGGCAAACGCATCGCCGAGACGGCCGAAGCCACAAATCACTTCATCAAAAATCAACAGGATCCCGTGCTTGTCGCAAATCTCCCGGAGTCTCTTCAGGTAGCCCTGTGGCGGTACAAGTACCCCGGCCGAACCGGCTACAGGCTCTACGATGACAGCCGCGATTGTTGACGCGTCATGCAATGCGACAATATTCTCAAGTTCATCAGCCAAATGAGCGCCCCACTCCGGCAATCCGCGGCTAAACGCATTGTGCTCCAGGTTGTGGGTGTGCGGCATGTGATCGACACCGGGCAACATCGCCCCGAACATCTTTCGGTTAGGTGAAAGGCCGCCGACCGATATGCCGCCAAATCCAACGCCGTGATACCCCTTTTCCCGACCGATGAAACGGGTGCGCTCGCCCTGGCCACGCACGCGGTGGTAGGCCAACGCCATCTTCAACGCCGTGTCGACTGCCTCGGAGCCGGAGTTGACGAAGAACGCGTAGTCGAGACCATCCGGCGCAATGCCGGTAAGTTTGTTCGCCATCTCGAATGCTTTCGGATGACCAAGCTGAAACGCCATCGAATAATCGAGCGTCTCCGCCTGTTTTTGAATAGCCTCTACGATCTTCGGATGACAATGACCGGCATTGCAGCACCACAAACCGGCAACCGCGTCCAGCAGCTGCTTGCCGTCGTGCGTGTAGCAATACATGCCCTGCGCACGATCGATGATGCGCGGGTTATCCTTGAAATAACGATTGCCGGTAAAGGGCATCCAGTAGGATTGCATATCAGGCAGATCGCTATGCAGTTGTCGTACGGTATTGTCAGTCATCACTTCACTCCGAAGCTCGAAACATTAAAGAAGTTCTTTCAACCGGAAGTACATCATCCCCAGCGCCAATGCCGGATTGGCGAACAGTTTTCCGCCCGGCAGCTTCCAGTGACGTACTTTCGCGAAAACATCAAATCGTTCACTGTCACCGCTGATCACTTCGGCCATCACCTGGCCAGCTATGTGAGTCGGCGCCAAACCGTGACCGGAATAACCCTGTGCGTAGTAGGTATTGCCTTTGATACGACCGAATTGCGGAATACGATTCATGCTTATCGCAATATTGCCGCCCCATTCGTAATCGATTCTTGCGTTTTCAAGTTGCGGAAACGCCCTGATCATTTTCGGCCGAAGTACGCCGCTGATGCTTTTGGGTACTCGACCTGAGTAATTGCAAAGTCCGCCAAACAACATGCGCTTGTCAGCGGAAAGTCGAAAATAGTCCAGACCAACGCGCTGATCACAACACGCCATGTCTTTCGGCAACAACTCGGCGGCCATATCGTCCGACAGTGTTTCGGTCGCAATGACATAGGTTCCGGCCGGGATAATTGCGGACGAGACTTTCGGCTCGGCTTTGCCAAGGTAAGCATTGCCCGCAAGAACAATCTTCGACGCGTTTATTGCGCCTCTATTTGTCTCGATGCGAGGTTTTTCGCCATGGCGAATTTTGACCACGCGCGATTGCTCAAAAATCTGTACGCCCAGGCCTTCCGCCGCCCTTGCCTCGCCAATGCACAAATTCAACGGATGCAAATGACCGTTCGCCTCGTTGGTCATGCCCGCAATGTATCGCTCGGAACCGATGTAGGAACGAATCTCCTCCGGCGGCACGAATGATATTTTGTGCGGGTAATTCTGTTGTCGCTTGCGCATGATTTCCGCATGAAAATAGTCGATGTCAGCCTGATTCATTGCAAGGTCGAGGTAGCCGAATTTAAGGTCGCAATCGATGTTGTATTGCTCAATGATTCGCAGGACAACGTCCCGGCAGCGGATGCCCATTTCACGCGCAATTTGCGCTTCGTGAAGGCCAAATCGTTTTTCAAGTTTGTCGATGTCAACCATGCCATCGATCAACTGCCCGCCATTTCGGCCCGACGCACCCCAGCCAATACGATTGGCTTCAACGAGAGCAACTTTGTAGCCGCGCTCCGCCAAATGCAGCGCGCTGGACAGCCCCGTAAAGCCGGCACCCACAACGGCAACGTCCACGGTGTGCTCACCCTGGAGGCTGGGGTAATCCTTCCGCCCGAGCGCCGTCGCGGCGTAATAGGACGCTGTGTGTTCGGTACTCTCAGACATAGCCATTCAGGTTACTCCTGCCATGATAAGTTAACAATATTTAAACTAAAAATAATAACTGTATGATTTTATTGACATATGCCTTACTTTTGTTAATGATATTTAACGATTCAACAATTGGAGCTTCACCGTGGACAACCTCGGCCCAAGATTGAAGACCCTGCGCGCCCACCAGGGCTTGTCGCAGCGCAAACTCGCCTCCCTTTCCGGTGTCTCCAACGCAACCATTTCGTTGATCGAGCACGGCCGGACAGATCCTTCGATGGGTATGTTGAAACGAATTCTCGACGCAATGGGCATGTCATTTGCAGAGTTCTTTTCAGCAGACGATCGCGAGGCCAAAAAATATTTCTACACAAAAGATGAATTGTCTGAAATCAGCAGCGGCCCGATATCCTACCGGCAGGTGGGTAACGACCTGAGCGACAGCCAACTGCAAATCCTGTTCGAACGTTACAAGCCAGGCGCTGATACCGGCCAGTCGATGCTCAGTCACAATGCTGAAGAAGGTGGCATCATCTTAAGCGGCCGGCTCGAACTGACCGTTGGCGAAAATGTGCAGACCTTGTCGGCGGGTGACGCCTATTTATTTAACAGTCGTATCCCACATCGTTTTCGTAATACCGGCAGCATCGAATGCGTGTTGGTGTCTGCTTGCACACCTCCTTCGTTTTAGTCGGATTCGCCAGGCCTCGACGCAAACAAACACAGCATTTCGATCGCGATATGCGAACCCGCAAGTGCGGTTATCTCGCCCACGTCATATGCCGGCGCGACCTCCACAACATCAGCGCCAATAATATTGATGCCACGCATGCCACGAAGAATAGCCATCGCCTGGTATGTCGTCAGCCCACCGCAAACCGGCGTGCCAGTCCCCGGCGCATAACTGGGATCAAGACAATCGATATCAAAGGTGACGTAAACCGGATTGTCACCAATCACTTTTCGGGCTTCGGCGACAACGGCATCGACACCGTTTTGCTGCACCCACGGACCATCAAGAATATTGAATCCCATGGTGTCCGGGTTGTGTGTGCGAAGGCCGATCTGGACCGAACGCGACGGCTCCACTATCCCCTGTTTCGCCGCATGGTAAAACATGGTGCCATGATCGATGCGCCCGTCTTCGTCTGCCCAGGTATCGCTGTGCGCGTCGAAATGCAGCAATGACAACGGCCCACCGTGTTTCTTCACGTGCGCCTTGAGTATCGGATAAGTAATGAAGTGATCGCCACCGAGCGTTAGTAGTGAAGGGCCTTGATCAATGATGCCCGACGCATGCGCCTCTATCTCGTCCGGCACTTTGTCCGGATAACCCCAGTCGAACAGGCAGTCTCCATAATCGATGACTGCCAGTTTGTCGAGGGGATCGAATTCCATGCCATAAGGCCGTTCCCAAGCCATGATGGATGATGCCGCTCGAATGGCTCTCGGCCCGAGACGGGTCCCCGGACGGTTGGTCGTAGCCGTGTCAAAGGGCACGCCGGTAACGACAACGTCGACACCTGCCAGGTCGCGCGAGTAGTTGCGGCGCAAAAATGAAAGCGCACCGGAAAAACTGGGTTCCGGCCTAGTGCCGTATAGATCGTCTCGAGTAAACGCACTGTCGTTTGATGGTTTTCGCATGGCTGTTTCCCTTCAGGAAATCGCGGCCTGGGTCAAATCCAGGCTCTTCCAGGTCTTCT
>Ga0114950_10005062_pt1 | contig 10246 bp, 10 predicted proteins | sample N075metaG_FD_83503 | JGI IMG/M metagenome (GOLD analysis project Ga0114950, IMG submission 83503) | Deep subsurface microbial communities from Kermadec Trench to uncover new lineages of life (NeLLi) - N075 metaG | ecosystem: Environmental > Aquatic > Marine > Ocean trench > Sediment | place... | reverse complement strand
TGGCAGGAACTGTACGGCATCCGACTCGATGTGCTGCCTTTCCATTCCGACGTTTCATCCGATGATTGCGAGGCCGTCCTGCTGATCGGCGACAAGGTGGTCAATCATTCGCTGATCCACTTCGATATCGAGACCGACCTCGGCTCCGCCTGGAAGACGCTGACCGGACTGCCGTTCGTATTCGCCGTGTGGACCGCACCAAGGAGCGTGGAAACTACCAGACTGGCTACGAAACTCGCAAGAGCCCGCGACACAGGCGTGGCGACGGCATCCATGATCGCCGCCGACCTAGGTCCGGGCATGGGATGGCCCGTAGCCCTTGCGACACGCTATCTCACCAAGCGACTCAAATTTTTCCTGGGCGAGCGTCAACGCGAGGGCATGTTGCGCTTTCTGGAATTGGCCGAGCACCAGCGTCTGATTCCCGCCGCGCCGGAGATTGTCTACGCATGACCGTCGCCATACCCAACAATATCTCGCATGCGACGCGGATCAGCGACGAAGACGCATTGGCCATCTACATGGAGTGCTCGATTCATGAACTTGGTCGGCGAGCCCATGAAATCACAAGGCGGCTACATCCCGAACCGTATCGCACGTACGTCGTCGATCGTAACATCAATTATGCCAACTACTGCACCGCGCGGTGCATTTTTTGCAATTTCAAAGCCGATCCACCCGGAATGGACAGTGGCCGGAAAGACTTGCCCACCGGCTATGTTCTTTCGCTGGACGAAATCGATCGCAAGATCGAAGAGCTGATCGAGATCGGTGGTACGCAGGTTCTCATGCAGGGCGGGCTGGTTCCAGCGGAACTGCTACCGTTCGACTGGTACCTGGATTTATTGAGCCACATCAAACGCCGATTCCCAGAGATTCACTTGCACGCCTTCAGCCCACCGGAAATCCACGCGTTCCACGAAGTTTTTGGGATGCCGGTGCGCGACGTGCTGTTGCGATTGCAAGACGCAGGACTGGACACCATTCCTGGGGGCGGTGGAGAAATTCTCGTCGATCGCGTTCGCAGCAGAATCGCACAGGGCAAGACGACGGTAGACGAGTACCTGAACGTGATGCGTCAGGCGCATAAGATTGAAATGCGAACGAGCATCACCATGATGTTCGGCCACATCGAGACGATCGAAGATCGCATCACGCACCTGCGAAGGATTCGTGATCTGCAGGACGAAACAGGGGGCTTCACGGCCTACATTAGCTGGACGTTTCAACCGGGAAACACCCCGTTGGGTCGCATGAAGCCGTTTCCGCCGGACTATCGCGGCATGCCGGACGGCGTGCACCTTCGCCTGGCCGATGCACACGAATATCTCCGCATGACGGCCCTTGCCCGAATCTATCTCGACAATATCGCCAACATCCAATCAAGTTGGGTCACGCAAGGTGTTAAGATAGGTCAACTGGCCTTGTACTTCGGCGCCAACGACATGGGCTCAGTGATGATGGAAGAAAATGTGGTGTCCGCGGCTGGAACAACCTACTGCATGTCCGAAGCGGAGATTCGTCACGCGATCGTCCAGGCCGGGTGGCAACCGCGTAAACGCAACTGCTACTACGGAATCATTGAAGAGTAGCAGAATTCTGAGCCGATACGCGGATAGTCGTGGCGTACCCGATTCCCGGTTCGTTTTTTTGTGGTAATGCGCCGGGGTTTTTTGCTAGACTGCCGTTTAGCAAGGAAGTGAGTGCCCCGACTTGGGCGGATTGGTGGCGTGGTCGGATTTTTTTGAGCGATCGAAAGCACGGCTGCTATTATCTTTGCGACCCGCTGAGTCGATAGAGGCGGATGGGAAAGGGCTGTTCAACAGGTGGTGTCATCATTGTAGCAAGTCCTGAGCGGTACGCCTTGCTTCCGGAGTAGGCGCTTGTCCCGCTCCAATCAGAGGGTAGCGGATAAAATACGCAGTGCGATGGATGTAGAGGCGAATGCCATGTCGGAGCTGGATCGGGTCTGGCAGCGGGCCCGTTCGGACTTGATGGTGGCCACAGTAACCGGTGACGAGGATTCGTTCCTGTGGGAACATTCTTTGCGGATCGCTCGCGCCGCCTGCGCCATTGCACAATTCAAATGCGTTCGGCTGCTCAACCCGGACCAGGCGGCCGTATCAGCCGCCGCACTGTACCACGATGCAGGATGGGTGGTCCGGTTGCGCGCCTGCGAGATAGATCGTAATGAAATACTTGTTAGGCCGCCATCGGAAACACACCGCGATCAGGGCGCTCTGATGATGGAGAACCGTCTCGCCGATCTGTTGCCACGGGAATCGATCCGCCGTGCCGCACTTGCCATTCGATCAATGAATCGACGTACTTCGAACTCGATTGAAGGCCGGATCGTGTCCGACGCCGACAATCTCGATGAATTCGGGCCGCTGGCGCTATGGCCGACCGTTCGCCGCGGAGCGATTGACGGCAAAGGCATCCAGGCGGTGATCGACACATGGCACCGGCGGCGCGAATACCAGTTTTGGTCGGCTCGACTGAATGACTCGTTCCACTTCGAGCCCGTTCGCGGGATCGCAGAAAAGCGTCTCGCCGCATACGAACGGACGATGCAAGAGGTTGAGAGCCATCTTGCCGTGGCCGATCTGGAATCGGCCGTAGAAGCCGAAGCGGGCGACGAAAGTTCACCGAGAATGTTGCAAAAATAGCGCAAACGCAGCGGGTCTTTCTTCGAAGGTCTTGCGTTACGATCACCGATCTAGCGTAGGAATTCGGATGATGACTTCAGAGCGTCGTCTCAGGAGCTATATTGGGCCTCTTTTTAGTTAATGGAAAGTCCCGTCGCGGAACGAGGATGGGCGTTGTTTTCTTCACGGAATGAAAGGAATAATCATGGGGCAATTCATGTGGTTTCTATTCGTCGCGGCAGTGTTTTACGGTGTTCTCTTTGGATTCCTTCTCGAACCGGCCGCCACGTAATCGTCGGCCGATCGATCGCCGCTTTCAGCCGTTTGGAAATGGCGTTGCGCCGCTCAACCGCGACGCCATGCTGGCGTTCCTTGGGAGGTCGGCAAGAATGTTCCGTCGCGAAGCCGTAAACGCTTCGGTTCGATCCGTGTGGCAACACGGCGTGGCGAAACCGCTTGACTCCTCCGACGGCGTTCTGCCTTGCGATTGAGGTGAGCGCGCATCGTGTCGGCAGCGAAATTTGCGGAATTGGATATCGTGAAGCTACGTCCGTGGCTGGATGTGCGGTTTGCGCGCAGCTCGGGCCCCGGCGGTCAGAATGTCAACAAAGTCTCTACTCAGGTCACATTGTTGTTGGATTTCGAATCGTGCACGCTCTTTTCAAGGGGGCAGCGGCGGAAAATCCGGATGCGCTGGGCGAAGCGTCTCGGGCATGACGGCAGACTTGGTGTCACTCGGCGTCGCGAACGATCGCAAGCCAGGAATCGACGGTTGGCGGAAGCCAGCCTTCTTGGAATGCTTTTCGAGGCATTCCAAACGAAAAAACCCCGGATTCCAACCTCGCCGACTCGTACCGCAGTGAGAAAGCGTCTCCGTGACAAGCGCCAACGAAGCCAAACGAAGTCCTTGCGATGTATCGTGCAGGAATGAACGTCCCCCTCTTGCAATTCGACGCTTGGGATCTTGGAAGGCGGCTCGATCGATTCCAATTGGGAGGTGGGGCTTGCCAGACGGTTGACAAGCCAAGATTGTTGGCCTAGCTTACCGTCTAGCTTGGATTTGGCGCGCATTCTTGCTTGGCCTGCTTGGTTAGGTCTTGGTATTTTTTCGACTCGCACTGAAATCCGTGGATAGAGCATGGTCCCAGTAAAAAAGAAGTCAAAGTGTCGCACGCGAACGAGGCGCGCCCATCACGCGTTACGTTCGATCACGCTTAGTGCCTGCCCAAAATGTGGCAAACCGAAACTTCCGCATGCCGCCTGCGGCACCTGCGGGTACGTGAGTTCCAAGACCGTCCTTCCCGTCAGCGAAAAGGAACTCTGATGCCCATCCCGGGCGTGCTTCATGCAAGCAGCAATCAGATCGTCCGCGTTGCAATGGTAGGTGCCGCGTCGCTGGTACTTCCAGACCTGTATCTCCTTTGGCAGCGAAATGTTGCAAATGCATCACATCGCCTGTGTTGCGGCCCCGGCGTCGTACCGGACGGTAACCACTTGGCCTTGCATGTTGATGTGGTCGATCGGAGCTGCGTGGCTATCGCGAAACTGTAAGTAGAGAGGACTGAGCGCAATCCTATGAAGGTACAGTTTCCCATCCGAATCTGCGGCACCGGTGCATACTTGCCTGAGGCTGTCCGGACGAACCAGTACTTCAGTGACTACTTGGATACTACGGACGAATGGATCACGAGCCGTACCGGCATTCGGGAGCGCCACGTCGTCGCCGACCACGAAGCCACTTCGGATCTGGGAATCAAGGCGGCGCGGGACGCCCTGGATGACGCTGGACTAACAATCGACGACATTGACTTGATTGTTTGCGCCACGGCGACGGGAGACCACCAATTCCCCGCAACCGCGACATTTATTCAGGGGGGTCTTGGTAGCAAGCATCACATTCCGGCCTTCGACGTGTCGGCAGCATGCGCCGGATTCCTGACAGGCACCACGGTGGCCGTGGGCATGATCTCATCCGGCATGCACCGGCGGGTGCTGGTCGTGGGAGCGGAGGCTTTGACTCGTTTTGCGAACGACGAGGATCGAACGACCGTCGTCTTGTTCGGCGACGCCGCAGGCGCGGCGGTCTTCGAGAAATCCGAGGTTCCCGAGCAAGGTATCCTCTATTGGGATCACGGATGCGACGGTTCTCGAGCGAAGGATATCATCGTCCCGGCCGGAGGGTCACGTCTTCCGGCGTCCGCCACTACAGTGGCCGAACGATTGCATTTTCTGCACATGAAGGGCCGAGAGGTCTTCAAGTTCGCCGTCAAGAAGATCGAGAAGCTAATTGACGACGCCATGCAGCATACGGGATTGTCACCTTCCGATCTGAAGCTCGTGATTCCCCATCAGTCGAACATGCGAATCATCGAATTGGCACGTAAAAGAATGGGCTTGCCGAAGGAAAAAATGGTCCTAAATATCGATCGATGCGGCAACACCTCAGCTGCCTCCGTTCCCCTCGGGCTGAACGACGCAAGACGAAACGGAACGCTCCAAGAAGGCGACCTGGTCCTGATGGTCGCGATCGGCGCCGGCCTCGTATGGTGCGTCATGCTGATCAGGATGTAAACCCGCTTTGAACTCCGGCGATGTGCATCGGGGTGGTGAGAACTATAATAGTGACCGATACTGCCGTCTTGTTTCCAGGTCAGGGTTCCCAGATCGTCGGAATGGGACGCGACGTCATGGAGACAAGCGAGCATGCCCGGAAAGTGTTCCACCGCGCCAACGAGATTCTAGGAATCGACTTGGCCACGATGTGCTTTGAGGGCCCGGCCGAGGTCTTGGAGCGAACGGACATTCAGCAACCGGCGATTTTCGTAACAAGCGTGGCCCTTTGGGAAGCGTTTTTGGAAGCCGGTGGCCGACGTGATGTTTTCGTGAGAACTGGCGGTCTCAGCCTGGGGGAATATACAGCGCTTCATGTGGCGGGTGCGGTCGGTTTTGAAAGCTGTCTGAAACTCGTTCACCATCGGGGCCAACTGATGCAATCCGCGGCGATTGCCTCGCCCAGCGGTATGGTTTCATTGATCGGAGCAGATGAGACAGTGGCTCGGGAGGTTTGCGATCGGGCCCGCGAGGCGGATGTGCTCGCACCCTCGAACTTCAATTGTCCGGGGCAGATCGTTATTTCGGGATCGGCGTCGGCTTGCAAACGGGCATTGGCCATCGCTCAGGAGGTGGATTGCCGGGCCATCGAGTTGCCGGTCGCGGGGGCGTTTCATTCGCCGTTGATGGCATCTGCGGCGGAGGGTCTATGGCCGACATTAGAGGCGACCGATTTCCAAACACCCCAGATTCCGGTCATCGCCAACGTCAATGCTGAGAATCACGGTGATCCTTCGACCATCCGTGAATCGCTCAAGAATCAGATCGTCCAGCCGGTTCTGTGGCAGAAATGCGTGGAGAAGATGATTGACGACGGTGTCGATCGCTTCGTCGAAATCGGTCCGGGACGAGTGCTCACAGGTTTGATGCGAAAAATCGACCGCAAGAGGATTTCGATTAACATGAGCACGGCGGCTTCCATCATGGAAGCGATGGAATCGCTCAGTGCCGCCTAGCGGAAGCGGGGAGGATCGACCGCCATGAAGGGAAAAATTGCCGTCGTCACCGGCGGAAGTCGGGGGATTGGTCGAGGGATTTGTTTGGCGCTATGCGAGCGCGGCGCGACGGTTGTAGCCTGTGCACGCAGCGAACAGGCGCTGCAAGAACTGGCCGACGAGGCCCGAAAGCGGGAAGTTGCCGGATCGATCATCCCACAAGTGCTGGATGTAACCGATCAGGGGGCCGTCAACGGATTGGTCGAGTCCGTGCTGGACACGCATGAACGGATCGACATCTTGGTCAACAACGCCGGGATCACGCGAGACGGACTGTTGATGAATATGGACGACGACCAATTCGAGGATGTCTTGACCGTGAATCTCCGATCGGTCTTCTGGTTGACACGGGCCGTCAGCAGGATCATGGTGCGTCAACGGTACGGTCGAATTGTCAACATTTCGAGCGTAGCGGGCGTGATGGGCAATCCCGGGCAGACGAACTACGCAGCGTCCAAGGCGGGGCTGATCGGTTTTTCCAAGGCCGTTGCGAAAGAACTCGCGAAACGCAAGATCACGTGCAATGTGGTGGCGCCCGGGTTCATTGAGACGGATATGACTTCCGGACTTCCGGAAAAAGTAAAGTCTTCGGCAAAGGATTTCATTCCTTTGGGCCGTTTCGGCCGGGTTGAGGAGGTCGCGGAAATTGTGGCCTTCTTGGCTAGCGATGCGGCTTCCTATATCACGGGGCAGGTTGTCGTCGTTGACGGCGGCATGCATATGTAGTCAAGTTCCTTGAGACAGGCCAGATGCTGTCTCAGGGTTATTAATGTCGTCGCGAACCACGTCTCCGGTCTAAGGTTGCGTGGGCTCGGTGGGAGTGTCAACCGTAGGTTGCACGGTTCGCCCTTCCCGCTTAGCATAGCGAGGTAGATCGCGGGTTTGAATTGGTACTTTAGAAGATCGCATCAGGAGGATGATATGGTGGCGACTGTTGCGGAAATCGAAGAAAAAGTCACTCAGATTGTTTCCGAGCAGCTTAGTGTGGACAAGAGCGAACTAAGCCGTGAAACGTCGTTTGTAAACGACTTGAACGCGGACTCGCTGGATACTGTCGAGCTCGTCATGGAATTGGAGGACGAGTTCGATCTGACCATCCCCGACGAGGATGCGGAAAAATTGAAAACCGTTGGAGAGGCCATCGACTACATTCAGAAGAGCCTGAGCGAAAAGTCGTAAGCGCACGCCTCAGTCGAATTCATGTCATATCGTCGGGTTGTCATTACTGGGATGGGTGTCGTTTCGCCTTTTGGCGAGACGGTGGATGCGTACTGGGATGCGTTGGTAGAGGGGCGTAGCGGAATTGGACCGGTTACGCTCTTCGATACGTCGCAGTTCTCCGTTCGCATAGGTGGAGAGTGCGCTACTTTTGATCCCACCCAGCATCTTGATCGAAAGATCATCAAACGGCTCGACCGGTTCATTCAGTTGGCGCTGGTGTCGTCCGATGAAGCGGTTCGCGATTCGGGATTGGACCTCTCCCGTGAAGATCTCGGCCGCATGGCGGTCATCCACGGTTCAGGCATCGGTGGTCTTAATACTCTTGAGGAGCAGCATGGCCGTTTGGTGACAAAGGGCCCGGGCAAGGTATCGGCGTTCACGATTCCTCGATTGATGGTCAATGCGGCGGCCGGGAATATTTCGATCGCCCACGGGTTGAAGGGACCGAGCTTCGCCGTGTCTAGTGCATGTGCATCAGCCACCAACGCCATGGGTGAAGCGCTGTCGTATATTCGCAAGAACATAGCCGACGTAGTGCTTACGGGGGGTGCTGAAGCCGCGTTGACGCCGCTGGCGTTAGCGGCTTTCGCGTCGATGAAGGCGCTGAGCTCTCGCAATGACGATCCGGCGCACGCATGTCGGCCGTTCGACCGAGGTCGCGACGGCTTCTTGCTGGGTGAAGGTGCCGGAACCTTGATCTTTGAAGAGGCGGAGCGCGCCAAAGAACGCGGAGCGCAGATTCTCGGCGAGGTGATCGGCTTTGGGTGCACGTCGGATGCTGACCACATCACGCAGCCGGTCGCAGACGGAGCAGGGGCCGCTACCGCCATGCGTCTGGCGCTGAAAGACGCCGGCATCTCCCCTTCGGATGTCGACTATATTAACGCACACGGCACAAGCACCCCGATCGGCGATCTTGCCGAGACAAGAGCTATCAAACAGGTTTTCGGCGATCATGCCAGCAAGTTGATCATCAGCAGCACGAAAAGCTGTGCCGGTCACGCGCTGGGGGCTAGTGGCGGAATGGAACTGATCGCAACGATTCAAGCCATGAAGTACTCAGCCGTACCGCCCACGATGAATCTCGATGAGCCCGACGACGGCTGCGATCTGGACTATTGCCCCAACGTCGCACGCGATCGGAACATCCGGATCGCGTTGAGCAACTCGTTCGGGTTCGGCGGACATAATGCTTGCATCCTTGTTGGTCGGTTCGAGTAGCGACAACACACTAAGAACCGCTTTGACCTAGGTGACTAGGCCAGGCGGCCGATTCCGGACTAATCTCATCGCGACAAACCGTCGATATCAAAGCAAGGAGCGCGGGGGGTCCGCGCGGTGGACGGACGGCGAGGGTGGGACCATCGTGTCAGAGACGATTGGCGGCGTTATTGCGGCGAGTGTTCCTTCTCCAAGTCGCGGGCAGGTTGAACGCGGTTTATCGACGGACGAAAAGCTACGAAACTTGCTTTCGCTGGCTGTCCCCATCACAGTTATTCTCGCCGAGCGTGACATGAACATTGAATCGATTCTGGCGACCAAAGTCGGCACAATCATCGAGTTCGACGTGCCGTTCGACTCCGACCTCGTTCTTTATGTCGCCAACGAAACGATCGCCCACGGTCAGGCAGCCAAAATCGGTGAAAACTTCGGAATCCGCATCACAGCCATCCAATCGATCAAAGACCGCGTGAACGCTCTCGGCCGCGCTTAGTCGCGTGCTATCAAGCGCACTAAGGCCAAAGCTTCGTCTTTGGTCGAAATCTCTTCGTTTCTTTGTGCATGATAGACGGCATCAATAATCATACCGAACTTCGGGCCGGGCCTGACACCGACGGCCAAGAGATCATTACCGGTGAGAAGAGGTGGGGGGGCTACCTGTTCCGGTGCGATAGCGTCGACACGCCGCCGGAGAGACTGAAGGCCGTCCGACCCTTCACCTTTCGCGATCATGTCCGCCTCGAGCAGCAAGAGCAGGTTGTCCCATGCGGAGGCACTGACAAGCTGTTTGAGATCGGCGAGATCGAGATTCTCGTGCCTCGCCGCAAGAGGTAACGACGACAAGAGCCATACGACCGTTTCCATCTGCCGGTTGCTCAGCCGCAGCGCTTGGCAAACGGCCCGTGGACGATTAGGCATACAGGCCGCGAGCGCCAGGGTCGGATCGATGACCAAGTCGGGAAGAGCGGCAAGCCGTTTCGAGGTCAGGCGGTCCTGCTCGTCCGAGGCGGGCCACGCCTTGCACAAGTGCGGTCGTAGGCCTGAGTCGAGGAGCAGGACCCATCCGACGCCACGTGTCGGTGCAGCCAAAATTGCGGACAGTTCGTTCCAGATTCTTTCCGAGCTGATCCTGGGCAGTTCTGAGGCGTGCTGCTGAATCGCGGCGAATGTGCCTGTATCAATGGAAAATGCCAATCTCGAGGCAAAACGCACGGCGCGAAGCATTCTAAGGTGGTCCTCGCGGAATCTTTGGGTTGGCTCCCCGATGGTCCGCAAGACGCGGGCCTGGAGGTCCGCCTGTCCGCCTACGAAATCAATGACCCGCTGCTCGATCGGATCGAAGAAGAGTCCGTTGATGGTAAAGTCACGTCTTTGGGCGTCGTTCTCCGCCGTTCCGAAGGTAACGTCGGTAGGATGCCGACCGTCCAGATAATCCCCGTCCGTTCGAAAGGTGGCCACTTCGGTGTCATGACCGAATCGACGAACCAAGACGACTCCGAACTTGGCCCCGACTTGTCTCGCTCTCGGGAAAATCGCAATCACCTGGTCCGG
>Ga0114950_10005061_pt1 | contig 10248 bp, 21 predicted proteins | sample N075metaG_FD_83503 | JGI IMG/M metagenome (GOLD analysis project Ga0114950, IMG submission 83503) | Deep subsurface microbial communities from Kermadec Trench to uncover new lineages of life (NeLLi) - N075 metaG | ecosystem: Environmental > Aquatic > Marine > Ocean trench > Sediment | place... | reverse complement strand
TAATGAATTGCTTAAGTTCTAAGGTCTTATTCGATGCTGCCGCCAGCTGCCTCAATGGCAGTGCGCGCACCTTTTGTTACTGCCAAGCCCTTGATTTTGACCGCTTTTTCAATCTTCCCGGACAAAATTACCTTGACCTTGCTCACGCGAGCAGGAACCAGGTGCAGCTTTTTCAGTACGTCCATGTCGATCACGTCCTCTGTCGGGATCGCCAGTTCGTGCAGTCGCAGCTCAGCAGAGTTTTTCGTCATGCGTGCAGTGAAGCCAACCTTCGGCAACCGACGCTGCAATGGCATCTGTCCGCCTTCGAACCCGACCTTGTGATAACCACCGGACCGGGCTTTCTGACCTTTTTGTCCGCGACCACTGGTCTTGCCCTGGCCAGCTGAATGACCTCGACCACGACGCTTGCCAACTTTATTGGAGCCCTTGGCTGGCGTTAATGTATTCAATCGCATGTCAGGCCTCCTCGACCGATACCATGTACGACACTTTATTAATCATGCCGCGGTTCTCAGGAGTATCGAGAACAGTCACGCAATGTCGGATCTTGCGCAGTCCAAGACCGGCAACACAGGCACGGTGACTCTTCAGCCGCCCAAATGGGCTCTTGAGGAGTGTCACTTTCAATTTCTTTTGCTCTGCCATTGTTCCTATCTCTCAGTTCATCCCACCTTGATCAGGCGAGGATCTCCTTAATTTTCTTGCCACGTTTCGCAGCGATTGATCGCGGCGAGTGAATTTGTTCCAGCGCGCTAATGGTTGCCCGAACGACATTGATCGGATTACGCGATCCGTAGCTCTTGGCCAAAACGTTTCGTACGCCAGCGCATTCAAAGACAGCACGCATCGCGCCGCCGGCGATGATGCCAGTACCTTCTGAAGCCGGCTGCATGTATACGAGAGTCGCGCCGTGCCGGCCCTTCTTCGCGTATTGCAGCGTTTCGTTGGTCAGGTTTACCTTGATCATGTTTTTGCGAGCAACCTGCATTGATTTCTGGATGGCGATAGGCACTTCTCGTGCTTTGCCATAACCGAAACCGACATGTCCGTCGCCGTCGCCGACGACTGTGAGGGCGGTAAAGCCGAATTGCCGGCCACCTTTCACTACTTTGGCTACGCGATTAATCGTAACCAGTTTTTCCATCAGGTCATCGTTGCTTTGTGTGTGGTCGTTTCTTGCCATTATCCGTTCCTAGAACTTCAATCCAGCTTCACGCGCGGCTTCTGCCAACGCTTTGATTCGCCCGTGGTATCGAAACCCGGAGCGATCGAAAGCAACCGTATCGATACCGGCAGCCTTTGCTTTTTCTGCGATTCTCGCACCAACAATCGCGGCCGCTTCAGCGTTACCGGTATTCTTGGTGCCCTTGCGCAAATCTTTCTCAAGCGTCGATGCCGACGCAATTACCGTACCGCCGTCCGGGGCAATAACCTGTGCATAGATATGACGCGGTGTGCGATGAATACTCAGTCGATTCACTGCCAACTCACGAATCTTGGCGCGGCTTTTTCTGGCGCGGCGCTGACGATTTTGTTTTTTATCCAGTTTCATAAGGTTTCAAACTCTAAAAGTATGAATAGTCGGGCTCGACCGATTATCGGCCCCCTGGCTATTTCTTCTTCGCTTCCTTCAGAACAATTCGCTCATCCGCATATCGAACGCCTTTGCCCTTGTAGGGCTCGGGTGGCCGAAAATGTCGAATCTCGGCAGCAACCTGACCAACTTGCTGCTTGTCGTTGCCTTTAATAATGACTTCTGTCTGGCTCGGTGTTTCTACCGTCACACCTTCGGGAATCGTGTAGTTGACCGGGTGCGAAAAGCCGAGGGTCAGGTGCAACTTGTTGTCTTGCATCGATGCACGATAACCAACGCCAACCAGTTCCAGCTTCTTCTCGAAACCCTCGGTCACGCCTTGCGCCATGTTTGCCAACAGCGCCCGCGTTGTGCCCGACATGGCAACGGAAAACCGCGAGCCTGAGCGCGCTTTAACCTGCAACATGTTGTCGTCCTGGCTCACTTCAACTTCTGAATTCAGATCCATAGACAGCGAACCCTTACTCCCTTTCAGGGTAACGGTCGTTCCACTCACGCTGAACTCCACGCCTTTCGGCAATTCAACGGGTTCTTTTGCAATTCTTGACATAGTCCTGTCTCGTTATGCCGGCTCAGTACTCACTGCGTCATGAAACGACGCAGAGAACCTCACCGCCAATACCTTGTTTTCGTGCCTGACGATCACTCATTACTCCCGCAGAAGTAGAAATGATTGCTACACCCAAACCGCCCAATACTTTTGGAAGATCTTCATTGCCGCGATAAACTCGCAGGCCCGGCCTGCTAACTCGCTGCACATTTTCAATGACCGGCGTGCCTTCGTAATACTTAAGCTCAACGGTCAACTCCGTCTTGACGCCTTCGGTTTCTGTTGAGTAGCCAACAATGTAACCCTCGTCTTTGAGGACTTTGGCTACCGCTACTTTTGCAGTATTCGACGGCATGGAAACACTTACCTTGCGGGCTTTCTGGCCGTTTCGAATGCGTGTCAGCATGTCAGCGATTGGATCCGTCATACTCATAATTATTCTCCGCTTACCAACTGGCCTTAGTCAGTCCCGGGATTTCGCCATTCATTGCGGCTTCCCGAAGCTTGTTTCTACCAAGACCAAACTTGCTGTAAACACCATTTGGTCGACCTGTAATTGCACAACGGCTGCGCTGGCGCGACGGGCTTGAGTCACGCGGTAATGCATTCAGCTTTTGCTGTGCCGCAGCACGATCCTCGTCGGAGCTGTTCAGATTGCGAATAATCGCCTTCAGCTCCGCACGTCTGACAGCGTATCGTTTTACAAGCTTTGTTCGCTTCAACTCACGCATAATCATTGATTTCTTTGCCATATCAGTTTGTCTCTAGTCTTATTTCTTGAACGGGAAATTAAACGCTTCCAAGAGAGCGCGGCCTTCCTCAGCATTGCGTGCCGTAGTTGAAATGGTGATATCCATTCCGCGGATCGCATCAATCTGGTCGTAGTCAACTTCTGGAAAAATAATCTGTTCTTCGACGCCCATACTGTAGTTGCCCTGACGATCGAACGACTTCGGGTTCAAACCACGAAAGTCACGAATACGTGGAATTGCGATATTCACCAGGCGATCGAGGAACTCATACATACGTTCCCGGCGCAGCGTTACCTTGCAGCCGATTGCATAGCCATCACGAATTTTGAAGCCTGCAACCGATTTGCGTGCGAGGGTTTTCTGGGGCTTCAAGCCGGCAATTTTTTGCATGTCTGCAACAGCGTGATCAAGAATCTTTTTGTCTGCCACAGCTTCGCCAACGCCCATGTTCAACGTGATCTTGGTGATCTTAGGCACTTCCATCGCATTTTTCAGCCCCAGTTTTTTCTGGATCTGAGCATGCAACTCATTGCGGTATTTGTCTTGTAGCCTTGCCATTTCTAAATCCTGGTCCTTAACGACCGTAGTTAAATATCGACGACTTCGCCGCTTGGCCGGAAAACACGTACTTTGCTGCCGTCGTCCGCCACTTTAATTCCTATCCTTTCGCCCTTTTTGGACTTCGGGTTGAACACCAGAATGTTGGAAATCGCGATCGGCATTTCTTTGTCGATAATGCCGCCCTCTATTCCCTGGTTCGGGTTTCCTTTCGTATGTTTCTTGGCGATGTTAATGCCTTCTACCAAAACGGTGTCCTGAAACACCTGTAACACGGTACCGCGCCGACCTTTGTCCTTGCCGCCCGTTACCTGAATCTCATCGCCTTTTCTAAGTTTGTTCATATCAATAGTCCTGTGGCCGAAACCTCAAAGCACTTCCGGGGCCAGAGAAATAATTTTCATAAATTGGTTTGTTCGCAGCTCACGCGTAACCGGGCCAAAAATACGAGTACCGATTGGCTCCAGCTTGGCGTTCAAAAGCACCGCTGCATTTCCATCGAATCGAATGAGTGAACCGTCTTTGCGTCGCACGCCTTTGCGGGTGCGAACAACGACTGCGTTGTAAATTTCGCCTTTCTTGACTTTGCCTCGAGGAATAGCGTCTTTGACGCTGACCTTGATCACATCACCAATTGCTGCGTATCGACGCTTGGACCCGCCAAGCACCTTGATGCACTGGATGCGCCTTGCACCCGAATTGTCGGCTGCGTCAAGAACTGTCTGCATCTGAATCATGGTTTTATTCCGTCACTTTATTGAACGCAAGCCTTAACCGGCTGCACGCTCTATTACGTTTACGACCTGCCAGGACTTGTTCTTTGACACTGGCCGGGTTTCGCTAATTGCCACGCGATCGCCGATTTTGCATTCGTTGTTTTCATCGTGCGCCATCACTTTCGATGTGAGACGAATGTATTTGCCGTAGGTAGCGTGCTTGATCTGGCGCTCGATCGCGACGGAAACGGTCTTATCCATTTTGTCGCTGACAACCTTGCCGACTACGGTTCGTTTTGATTTTGTTTCGCTCATTTGTCTGATTCCGCTGCAGCCGAGCGTTTTTGCTCGACCATAATAGTTTTCACACGTGCGATGTTTTTACGTATGCGACTATGCTCATGTGGCTTTGTCGATTCACCGGTTGCTTGTTGCATACGCACGTTGAATTGCTCTCTACGAAGGGTAATCAACTCTTCGTTCAGCTCTTCGTTTGACTTTGATCTGAGATCGGTTGCGTTCATCACATCACCTGTCGCGTTACAAACATGGTACGAAACGGTAATTTCGCTGCTGCAAGCTTGAATGCCTCGCGCGCGACGTCTTCCGACACACCTTCCATTTCATACAACACACGGCCCGGTTGAATCTGGCATACCCAGTATTCAACATTGCCCTTACCCTTACCCTGGCGCACTTCCAGCGGCTTTTTTGTGATTGGCTTGTCCGGAAAAACACGAATCCAGATCTTGCCACTACGTTTGATGTGCCGAGTCATTGCGCGACGAGCAGCTTCGATTTGACGTGCGGTCAATCTGCCGCGATCTGTCGCTTTCAGTCCGAATTCACCGAAGGCCACCGTGCTGCCACGGAGTGCGAGCCCGCGGTTGCGGCCCTTCATCTGCTTTCGAAATTTTGTTCGCTTTGGCTGTAACATCTAATTTGTCCTGTGTGCGCCTTAACTGGCGCCGCCGGCTGCTTCCGGTGCATCTGCAACTTGAACTTCCGGTTTATCAAAAACTTCACCCTTGAATATCCAGACTTTCACGCCGATAACGCCATAGGTCGTATGTGCTTCAGCTACGCCGTAGTCAATATCCGCACGCAGGGTGTGCAACGGCACCCGACCTTCCCGATACCACTCGGATCGTGCAATTTCAGCGCCGTTAAGACGGCCGCCGACCTTTACCTTGACACCTTGTGCTCCAATCCGCATCGTGTTGGTCACCGCGCGCTTCATCGCACGACGAAACATGACTCGACGCTCGAGTTGCTGGGCGATGCCCTCCGCTACCAATTGCGCATCCAGTTCGGGCTTGCGAATCTCCGAAATATTGATGTGCAGATCGTTAAGCGGAATGTCGATCAACTTCGCAAGCTCCGCTCGCAGCCGCTCGATGTCCTCGCCCTTCTTGCCGATGACGATGCCTGGCCGTGCTGTGAAAATCGTAATATTGACTTTCTTGGCTGGGCGCTCAATTGCAATTCGACTGACGGACGCATCTTTCAGCTTTTTCTTGATGTGCACGCGTATCAGATGGTCTGTGCGAATGTACTCAGGAAACGTCTTCGTATCGGCATACCACTTGGACGACCAGTCTTTAACGATGCCCAGTCGGATGCCTATTGGATGTACTTTTTGTCCCATAATTACTACTCGTCGCCAACACGAATCGTGATGTGGCTGTTTCGCTTAATGATGCGAGTGCCGCGGCCTTTGGCCCTGGCACGATAACGGCGCAGTGTTGGCGCCTCATTTACTTCTATGACTGAGACTTTCAACTCATCAATATCAGCGCCGTGATTGTGCTCGGCATTCGCAATTGCTGACTCAAGAACTTTCTTGATGATGCCCGCGCTTTTCTTGGGCGTGAACGTCAGTGTCTTCAATGCTTCGTCAACGTTCTTGCCGCGAATGACATCGGCCATCAGCCGGACCTTCTGCGGCGAGATTCTTGCGTATCGAAGTGTTGCTGCAACTTGCATGATCGACTCCTTGGCCCTACTTGGTCTTGCGGTCACCAGTGTGACCTCTGTAGGTACGGGTTACCGCAAACTCTCCGAGTTTGTGACCAACCATGTTTTCTGAAACGAGCACAGGCACGTGCTGGCGACCGTTATGAATCGCGATCGTCAAGCCGACCATATCCGGCAGAACCATTGAACGACGTGACCAGGTCTTAATCGGTCGTCGGTCATTCGTTTTTGCCGCTTCTGCAACTTTCTTCGCCAAATGTGCGTCGATGAAAGGGCCTTTTCTTACTGAACGTGGCACTGTATTAAATCCTCAATCCTGTTTTAAGTTGTCTGGCCATAAAAACGCGTGGCCGGAACTCTCTACTTACGCTTGCGACGACGAACAATCATGCCGTCCGTACGCTTGTTCGAACGTGTCTTGTAACCCTTGGTTGGTGTGCCCCACGGGCTTACCGGATGGCGACCACCGGAGGTGCGACCTTCACCACCACCGTGCGGATGATCAACCGGGTTCATTGCTACACCACGAACCGTCGGACGCACGCCTCTCCAGCGCTTCGCGCCGGCCTTGCCAAGTTTTCGCAAGTTGTGCTCGCCATGGCCAACCTCGCCAATCGTTGCACGACAGTTGACGTTGATCTTGCGTATTTCGCCGGAGCGAAGTCGGATCGTTGCGTATAAACCCTCTCGAGCTGCCAGCTGTGCGCTGCCACCGGCAGAGCGAATCAATTGCCCGCCTTTGCCCGGCTTCATCTCGATGTTGTGTATCACTGAACCGACCGGAATACTGCGAAGCGGCAATGCATTGCCTGGCTTGATCGGCGCATCGTCGCCGCTGATGATCGGGGTGCCTTCTGCAACACCTTTGGGCGCGATTATGTATCGACGCTCACCATCCGCGTACTTGATCAATGCAATGTGCGCGCTTCTGTTCGGATCGTACTCGAGCCGTTCAACAACACCCGGAATGCCGTCTTTGTCACGCTTGAAATCAATAATTCGATAGCGTTGCTTGTGACCGCCACCCTGGTGGCGCATCGTAATGCGACCATTGTTGTTACGACCACCATTCTTCGTCTTCTTTTCCAGAAGCGCACTGAATGGCTTGCCTTTGTGCAAGCCAGGCGTCTTGACAGCAACCTGATGGCGTCGCCCTGCTGAAGTCGGTCTTGATTTATGCAATGACATTTTCTGAACCTAAAACTGTAACCAGCCCTTAATCGGCGCTGAGAAAATCAAGCTGACTGCCTTCAGCCAACCGAACATATGCTTTTTTCCAGGATGACCGGCGACCGGAACTACGTCCAGTTCGCTTGATCTTTCCGGGGTAGTTAATGACCTGGACATCGTCAACCTTCACTTCGAACATCAGCTCAACTGCCTGACGAATTTCGTTTTTTGTCGCATCCGTACGTACTTTAAAAACAACCTGGTTACTCTCGGCAACCCGGTGAGTTTTTTCAGAAATATGCGGGCCACGAATGACGGTCATTAGCCGTTCTGTATGGGCTGCAACACTCACGACAGACGCTCCTCAATCAACTTCAGCGCCGGCAGCGTCATCAACACTTTCTCAAAGCGCATCAGAACCACCGGGTCCACAGAAGCCGCATCGCAAATGCCTACGTTTCGCAGGTTGCGAGCGGATAAAAATACTTTCTCGTCAAATGCCTCGTTCACGATAAGCACGTTGTCGAGATCCAGCTTTTTCAAGCGAGTCGCCAGCTCCCTCGTTTTCGGAGCATCCATTTCGATTGACTCGGTCACGACCAGCCGATCCTGCCGAATGAGCTCAGACATAATTGAGCGCAGCGCACTCGTGTACATCTTCTTGTTGACCTTCTGGCTGAAGTCACGAGGTTTCGCGGCAAACGTTCGTCCACCACCAACCCAGATCGGGCTGCGAATGGTGCCAGCACGTGCACGGCCGGTGCCCTTCTGTCGCCATGGCTTGATGCCACCGCCGCGAACAGCCGCACGATTCTTTTGTGCTTTGGTTCCCGCACGGCCACCGGCGAGAAACGCCGTGACAACCTGGTGAACCAGCGGTTCGTTGAAATCTACGCCGAATGCTGAATCTGCAACATCGACTGTACCGCTACCCTGCATCTTCAGTTTCATGACGCAGCTCCATTCTTTTTCTTGACCGCAGGACGAACAACAACGCTGCCGCCCGCGTGTCCAGGTACCGCGCCCTTGATCAGGAGCAAATTCCTGTCCGTATCAACTCGCACTATCTGTAGATTCTGTACCGTCCGACGAACGTTACCCATGTGCCCGGACATCTTCTTGCCCTTGAACACTCGCCCGGGAGACTGGTTCTGACCGATCGAGCCCGGCGCACGATGCGCAAGAGAGTTGCCATGCGTGGCATCCTGCATTGCAAAGTGATATCGCTTGATAACACCGGCAAAGCCCTTACCAATCGACGTTCCAACTACATCAACGATCTGGCCTTCCGCAAACAGGTCAACCTTCAGTTCGCCGCCTTTCTCGTATTCGCCTTCATCGGAATCGTCCAGACGAAACTCTGTAATTAAATCGCCGGCCTCTACCTTTGCTGATGCAAAGTGGCCGACTTCAGGTTTGGACACACGAGAGGCTTTCCTCGAGCCTGCAGTTACCTGCAAGGCGCGGTAGCCGTCTACGTCTACGGTCTTCACCTGCGTTATTCGATTTGGCTGTGCCTCAATCACGGTGACTGGAATAGAAACTCCGTCCTCCGTAAAGACACGCGTCATGCCGCACTTGCGGCCAACAAGACCGATTGTCATCTCAAAAACCTCGCACCGACTTCGATTGGCCGACAAACAAAATAGGGTTTACAAATCTATCTATATTCACTGCAACGATTACGATTGATCGAAGCTGTCTCGATCGCGTTTCCTTCAGACACGCGAAAGGGCCAGCCATCGCCAGAACATCGTCCGTGTTCTGTTCGCTTGGAGCTGACCCCAATCCGGTCTCTAGACCGGTTTTCCGGGATTTGCCGAGCCGCCTTCGATTTCCCAGCAGCCAAACTTAGACGCTACCAAGCCGAAGCCTAAGTAACGTCAATTTCAGTCCTGGCCGACTCCCGGTCCGGCCAAGTCCTGTGTAGCCGGGCATTATACATCCCGATATACCCTTATCAAGCTTTTTCGGCCTGATTTTGATGTTTCATGCACCGTTACCTTTTTTGCTGCGAAAGCCCGTGTTTGTCAGGGGTCGCGGGGGTTTGGGGTGGGTGCTTTTTCGCGGGATTGGGCGCCGGGAAGTCATTTCAGGGATGGCGGCCTTCGGTCCCTTCCGGTCCGCTTTATTCCCTGAAAAGTCTTCCCGGCGTCCAATCCCGCTCGGTTTTCTTCGGGTTCATGCTTCCTCGATACAGATTGCTATGAGCACTGGGTACCTAGCCATGGTCGATAGTCATAGAAATTAACCGGTTGCGCACCGAGACCACGCTCAACCCCCAGCATCTGATGGACCCAAGGCTCGTGGACTGGCGAAGCCTTTGCGGGAATAAAGCGGACCGGAAGGGACCGAAGGGACCGGAGGCCGCCATCCCGCAAAGGCTTTGCCGGGCCGCGAGTCGAAACGAAGACAAAAACCCAAACCCTCCAGAGCCCGAAAACCCCGAAAGCCCGAAAAATCAGTTCAGTTTGATCTGAACGTCAACGCCAGCTGGCAGTTCCAGCTTCATTAGCGCGTCGACCGTCTTGTCGGTCGGGTCCACGATGTCCATCAGGCGCTTGTGGGTACGAATTTCGTACTGGTCACGGGCGTCCTTGTTGACGTGTGGGGAGATCAGGATCGTGAAACGCTCCTTTCTCATGGGTAAGGGAATCGGGCCTTTTACGGTGGCGCCGGTTCGCTTGGCGGTTTCGACGATTTCACGCGCTGAATTGTCGATCAGGCGATGATCAAATGCTTTCAGGCGAATTCGTATGTTTTGATTAGACAATGTATTTTCCTTACTCAAGTATTTTAGCGACGACACCCGCACCAACAGTGCGACCGCCCTCACGAATAGCAAAACGCAGACCCTCTTCCATCGCAATCGGTGCGATCAGGTCAACAACCATCTGTACGTTATCACCCGGCATCACCATCTCGGTG
>Ga0114950_10005060_pt1 | contig 10248 bp, 9 predicted proteins | sample N075metaG_FD_83503 | JGI IMG/M metagenome (GOLD analysis project Ga0114950, IMG submission 83503) | Deep subsurface microbial communities from Kermadec Trench to uncover new lineages of life (NeLLi) - N075 metaG | ecosystem: Environmental > Aquatic > Marine > Ocean trench > Sediment | place... | reverse complement strand
TAATGGGTGTGCCACAGTCCGAGCACACACACAGCTCCAGCGGGCCATCGGGGTTATTCGCGTTGAACGGCTGACGTTTTAGCCCGTCGAGGTTGTCCACCGCAAGATCGCCGTAGTTGAACATGACGACATGGGTAGTGTCCTGCCCGGTAACACTTTTACAGACGGAGCAGTGGCAGGTGTGGACGTCGATCGGGTCGTTATCGGAATGAGTGTGAACGTGATCGCACCCTCCGGCATATTTGTGTGACATGGCTCATTACCTCTTCTTATTTCGAATTAGATACCAAATGACACCAACGCAATAAGTATAGTAGCGAATGGCTGTAACTGCATTAGCAAATTCCAGATAACTATTGGCGGGAGTAAAAAGTATGAGAAATCATATGGATCGGAGACTGGCAACGAGTGTGGGGATCGCGCCGTGTATAGCTTTGATGATGAGTGTGCCCGTCGTGGCTGATGACGAGGGCGCTCTCAGTGCCGTGAAATTGGATCCCGAAAAGGTCGCGGGCATCGATCTGCCCGCCGAGGAACCCTTTATGGACCCCGAGGATGTACTCGAAGGAAACCACCGCCCTCGGGGAGAGATACTTTATTACGGCGACCAGCTGATCGTGGAGGTTTACGAAGACGAACCAGGTACCGACAGGTTTGACGAACCGTATATCTACGACGAGTTCGTCACGGTGCTGAGCGGCAAGTTGATACTGACGGCCGCTGACGGTGAGTCGCAGGAGTTCGTCGCCGGCGATACATTTGTGGTGCCGAAAGGCTTCACCGGTACCTGGCAAATGCTCGGCAACTACCGCGAGCTTATCGTGATAGAACGTGCGGCTTACGAAGCAGCCTATGGAACGACCGCGGATTGATACGAGCTAGAAAACCCGGCTTAAAAAATACTAATTAATTGGTCTCGCCCTCTGCGTCGTGAGTTTTCAAATGCCACCACTCACGCAATTTTGTGCATTTACCGTCCTCGTCGAACTCGAGAACGAAAATTCCATTGAGTTCCAGGTGTATATCGCCTGGCACGTCGAACTGCGCGGACCAGTGCGCAATGCCCATATTGTCAGTAATGCTTAATGGCCTGTACTCAAACTTGATATTGGTTTGATTTGCTGTGACGCCTGCCCAGTACTGATGCACGCCGGCCTGACCCATGTGAGCTTCTTCATAGGGTGTCACTTGATAACTCGAGTTCTCTGCAAAGAGGCCCGCTGCCTTATCTGGATCTCGTGATTCCCATGCTTCCCCATACGCATCCAGCCACTCGGTCAATTGCGCCATCGTAAGTTCGGCGGATGAATCGGCCTGCGCAGTGTCGACGTTGATGACAATGAAAAATAGCGCAATCAGAACGAACGGTTTTTGGGAACAGAAATGATCAGAGTTCATGATTGCCATTACTCCGTAATGACCAGTGAATACCGCTCGTCTGCGGCCCGGCATTCCGCCTCTGGCAGCCCCAATTCCTTACGAACGATATTGGTTCCCTGCACGAGCGCCACCATCTTATAGCGCGCATGCCGGCGGCTCATTCCTTCCCGGCCCATGCCGCAATCGGAGCATAGAATCAGACGCTCGGCTGGGATGTGCTTAAGCGTCTCCCGTATTTGTTCGGCAATTTCCTCTGGCCGTTCGACCTGTAGCGAGTGGTGATCGATCATACCGATCGCGATTTTTTTATCAGTGATCACTTTGCCGATGGCAGGAATATCGATCATACCCGAACTGCAGGATTCGAACGTGATCACATCGGCATCGACCTGATTCAGAAATTCCAGTGACGGCTCGTAACTTTGAATCTCTTTGAACATTCGTTGTTGTGAGGGATTGCCCCAGCACGTATGGCACCAGACTTCGGTCTTATCGCGAAGGCCTTTTACTGTGTTGTTAAAGACGTCGGCCATGGCAGCCATATCAAGCTTGCCGAAGACGTTGCCACGAGCAGGGATCATATGAATCTGTGGTTCTTCGAGTTGAATGATCGGGCAGCCAGCGTCTGCGAGTTCGATGAGCTCCTCATTAATCGCATTGCTCAATGCCATGAGTCGCTCAACGGGGTCCTTGTAGAAATCGTCGTCCACTCCCGCGGCTATTAACTCGGGAGTGACGGTCCCGAACTTGACAGGCTTGTGCGTCAACCGCTGGGCTGTCTTCCACATTGCGGCGTATTGTAGATCTCCGCGGCCGACAGGTCCGATTATCCTGGGCATGATGCGAGCTTCGAGGTAGTCATGAAGGATGTGGCCCATTGGGAAAGCGACGCCACCGGTTTTCATAATAGCGGGCTGCGGGTCGGTCACAGCGAAGCCGTCCATATGAAATATGGGATAACTGGTCCAGCTTTGTCCCCCCACTTCCTCGTCGTAATGCGCGTCACCGTCAGTGCAGATGTCGAGCCCCGCAGCCTCCTGATCTTTCAGGTGCACGGCGACTGCATCGGTATATTGCTCACGGAAGCGGGAATTCATCATGCGACGCAGAAAGCTGTCCGAACCGATGTTCTCGGTATACCAACTCGGCCTCGGCAGTGAGCCGATAACGGTCGTTGGAAGTGTGACGTTTGCTGTTGCACCTAACATGTTGTGATCCTCCCGCGTTTACGCAATCATTTCTTATGAAACCAGTAAATGGAATTGAAACAAGGCCGCTGATTCGGCTAATAAAGTGCAACGAGCGTACAACCGTTGCGGGCAGGGCGGCAAGTAATATTGTGCTTCATGATGCACAGATCGATCGCATCTGGCACTTACTTAGGTGGGCAAATGCCCACGTCAGTGGGGCACTGCAGACCAAATATATTGTGCTATTCTTTTGCTGCACACAAAGAAAAACGTGAGGGATGAAATCATGAAAACTGGTTCTTGGAAGTTTCTTGTTGTTGCCTTAATTGCACCCGTACTTGCCCTTAGTGTTTCAATCGCCGACGCTCAATCTGATGCGACAGGCAGTATCGATGCCATTGAAGAAATCATCGTTACAGCTCGAAGGCGTAACGAAAGATTGAAAGATGTGCCGGTCTCGTTGACGGCCTTCACGGCGCAAGATATCGAATCTGCCGGCATCGAATTGCCGCATGATGCTATCGCACTGACACCGAACGTGACGGTAATTCAAGTACAAAATGCCGGAAATTCATTTGTTACCGTGCGTGGCATATCTCAGAACAGGAACACCGAACCGTCGGTCGCAACCCTGGTCGACGGCGTGCTCATGTCGAACCCGGCCCAGTTCAACCAGGAAATTTTCGACATTGAACAAATCGAGATCATTCGTGGTCCGCAAGGGGCGATATACGGACGCAACGCAATTGGCGGCGCTATTCTTATCACTACCAAGGCACCAACGGATGAATTTGAAGGCAGAGTCAAAGCTGGATGGGATTCCGGGCCAGGCTACAAGATTCAGGGTGTTTTCAGCGGTCCTGTCGGAGAATCCGATGCGTGGAAGTATCGTGCCGCCTTCACATATAAAGACACGGAAGGCTACATTGATAATGTGTTTCTCGGTGAGAAGGCTGACCCCTATGAAGACCTGTCGGCTCGCATAAAATTGCTGTACGAACCGAGCGACAGCTTTTCGGCCGATTTTCGCGCCAGCTTTTCGAACCTTAAATCACAGGCGCTCTATTACCAGATCAGGGAGTCGTTGCCGGAGCCTCCGGATCCACTATTCGGGCTTTTCCCACACCCGGATCCATTCAATGAATCCTTCGGCCATGGCGCAGGCGACCCGAATTCGGTAAATGACACTAGTCAGCAGGTGCGAAACAACAACGCCGGTGTCAACGAAAGGGACCTGACCAACATCTCGCTCAAACTCGACTGGCATTCCGACGCGGGCACGTTTACATCGATTACTTCAATCGACACGCTGGAGGAATTGCTGACTGGAGACGCATGGGATTTCCTGCCGATCCCGGAATCAGCAGGCGTTTTATGGTTTGCAATTTTTGGGGCTCCCGATCAAAACCAGAGCCAATGGCTCGATATGGACACTGTTAGCCAGGAGTTTCGGTTTACGTCCTCGGCAGACCGACGACTTCGTTATATTTTCGGAGCGTATGCGATCTCGACGGACCGGTTTATTTCAACAGGTGCGATGGTGGATACCGGCGGCGGCGTGTTCCCTGTGTTTCGCGAACCGCGCGGTGATTTCCCGTTCGATTTCGCAACCGATTCGGTGAACCCACAGATCACCTTCCTCGCCGATGAACAGGATAATATGGCCTGGGCCGTGTTTGGCGAATTGGCATACGACGTGAGCGATGCATTGGAGCTCGCTTTCTCACTTCGTTACGATGAAGACGAGCGGGAGAACACGACGATAACGCCGACCGCGTTCCTGGCGACCGCCATAGGCTTTCCACAGGAGGGTGCTACTGGGGAAGTCAGGAAACATACATGGGATGATATGCAACCCAGATTGTCGTTACGGTACGTCGCGAGCGATAGCATCACCTGGTACGGCAGCCTCAGTCGCGGCTTCAGGAGCGGCGGCTTTAACCAGACCGGCGTCGCAACTATCGCCGCAGCGCAATTTATCCCCATACTCGGTGTCAACGATATATTTGACCAGGAAACCTCGGAAACGATCGAGGCGGGATTCAAGGGCGTCTTCAAAAACGGCCGGGTGACCACCAATCTCAGTGTTTTCCATACCGAGGTTGAAGGCACGTATTTCTTTATATTCCTTGCCGCTAACTCGACACAGAATCTCGGCAATCTTCTCGATGTGGAATATACGGGCCTCGAATTCGAACTCGCGGCGAATGTGGCTGAAGGATTTAATATCAACTTTGGTCTAGGTATTACGGACAGTGAAATCAAGGACTCCCTGACACTCAGTGATATCGGTGACAGGGCGCCCAACGTCTCCAAATACACCGTGAATCTGGGCGCCCAATACACACGCCCGACGAACGCATTCGGTGGCGCGAATTTCTTCTTCCGTGGGGACTTTCAAATCATCGGCGATACCTCATTCTTCGATTTCAACCAGGCGGGTACCAACGATCGCGATCCTGTAAACCTGCTGGATGTCAGGCTGGGGTTTAGGCTTGCTGATAACTGGGCCGTAACCGTCTGGGGCAAGAACCTGCTGGATGAGGAATATCACACTGAGTACTCGACCGGTGGATTTGTCTTCCCGGCGCTACCAGTGCGGTGGGGAATCGACTTTAGCAAGGATTTTTGAGTTACAGACCTAGACAGATAGACAAGGAGAAATACGGGCGATGTACACAGCCACCAAGGATTTAGTAATACCAACGACTGTGACCGGCTCCTGGCCACGGCCTGTCTGGTACACAGGCAATCTTGACGGCCGGCCGTTTTCTACGGCGATGGCTGACGTCGCCTTCAGGGAGCAATTTCTTGACGCGGTAGCCACAGTCATCAGTGATCAGGAGATGGCCGGGCTCGATATCCTGACGAACGGCGATTATCATCTCGACGCTGATCTGGCAGGTCGTTCCTGGTTTTCATACCCGACACAACGGTTCACGGGAATCTCCGATCTGGAATCCGAGCGCACCAACGCGATGTGGTCCTATCCGGTCGGGTCATGGCTGAATGAAATTGTCGGTGGCTGGAAGTATCCGAAGATCACGGGCAAAGTCGAGGCGCGTATTCCCCTGGAGTTCGCAAAGATCTGGAGGATTGCACAGTCGCGATCAGACAGGCCTGTCAAGTTCGGGACGATTTCTGCGGATCTGGCCGCGGCTGTGCTCAACCTGGGCACCGACATCTATGCAGATGACAAGCGCGACCTGATGTGGGACATGGCGACAATTATCAACGCCGAACTTCGTGAATTGGCGGCGGCTGGTTGCCAGGTCATCCAGATAGAGGAGCCGGCGATCCACAGCACCGCCGCTTTTACAGATGACAAGGACACTCTGGATTTCTATGTGGACCTGTTTAATCACCAGGTCGACGGTCTCGACGACGTGGAACTGTGGATTCACACCTGTTGGGGCAATCCCGGAGGGCAGCATTGCTTCGATCCCAAAATATCCTATGAACCCTCCATCGACATGTATTTGAATAGATGCAAGGGTGACGTGTGGACCATCGAGTCCAAGGACAACGGCCATGCGTCCTTGCCGCTGTTCAAACCCTACAAAGGCAAGCTCAAAAAGAAGGTTGCATTGGGCTGCATCAGCCATCGCAGGATACAGGTTGAGACAGCTGACGAAGTGGCAGCCGACATCAGAGAAGCGCTCAAGTACATCGATGCCGAGCATCTTGTCGTATCTTCCGATTGCGGTTTCGGCCGCCAGGGAGTGCCGAGACCGATTGCTTTTCATAAGGCATCGGCGTTGGCTCAGGGCGCCAACATCGTTCGCGGCGAATTGGGCGCCAAGCAGACGCGAATCAGAGCGGCCGATCCAGCTCTGCAGATCGACACTTAAACCTGTCCGATAAAGCGCCATTCGATGCAGTGGGGTATATCCCACTCCGAGCGCCCGTTGAGACACCAATTTTGGGCAAACGTGGGAATTATCCCTGATCTTGATGTGCACAAATCCCTGATCAAGGCGACGTTATTTTCATATTAGTGGGATATATCCCATCTTTTCTTATCTGTCAAAAGATGGGATAATGTGATACAGATCTTGGGCCTGGGTTGATGCGAGGAAAAGTGGGGATGCAAAGGTCGACGGACATGCTGCTTCAGGACATTGAAGCATACTGCCAGCGAGTCGGGATCGCCGAATCGACTTTCGGCCGCCATGCAATCAATGACGGCAAACTCTGTGCGCGGTTGCGCGGCGGCAAGAGTGTCACGCTGACGACGGCAGAGCGCATAACAAAATTCATTCAGAAGAATCAGCCGTCGTCTAATACGAACTCTCGAATGCCGTCCATACAAAGTGTGGCAAATGAAATTCGAGTGAGCAAGCAAGTCGCCAGCGCGACCAGCGAAAAGTCCGGTCGGCCATTCCGTTTTTACGACAATCGGCAAAAATACCTCGCATTCGTCAATACCTGCAACGAGAAAAGGGTGATTGCCGAAAGAGCAGCGCGTGAGCTCGCGCATGTTCGGCCGAACCCGCCGGCGATCAAACTGTTCGATGCGGGTATGGGCGACGGCACCATACTCAGCCTCACGATGCGTGCGATGCATGAACGCTTCCCAACCTTGCCGTTTCACGTTGTTGGCAAAGAAATAAGCCTGGAGGACATCAGACTGAGCCTGGAAAAGCTACCTGACAGATTCGTGGAACACCCGGCAAGTGTCGTAGTTTTCACCAATCTCTATTACCGGGAAGCGCCGTGGCTGATGCCACGAGACGTGGCTAAAGCGGCTGCGCTGAACTGGCAGGAAATCGAACTCGAAGGCACCTCGGCGTATGCATACGGCCAGCAGCTTGGCGCACTCGACGACTACCTCGTTGATGCGTGGCAGGCTACGCCCAGCCCGAAGACCGGCAACCCACAGTATGTGCGCCCCTCGGTGCTGATTATGTATCGGAAGGATCACAAGTTCTTGCTTGAATCGGTCATTCCCCGTCCCGGACAGGTCAGTGCCAATTATGACCTCGTGATCGCATCGCAGCCGTGGCGCGCTCGCATGGACGCGCATTTCAAGGTCAAGTACGTATTGTCGCCGTTGGTTCGAAGCCTGGGGCCGGGTGGACGATTGCTTGCAGTGCAGTCATTCGGCCGCGATCCCGGACTGGAAATCATTCAGGAGACCTGGCCCGGTGAGAATCCGTTCAAGGTGAATCGGCACGAACTTCTCAAGACATTAAAGGACGAACTCAAGCTGGAAGCCCGTAATTACAACTTCAATGCCTATGCGGACTCGAAGGCGATCTTTCAATACAAAATGCATACATTGCCGGACGAGATTGCCGACACCATTGGTACGTCGACACTTTTCGCGGCGTGGAACGCTGCTATTTACGTTAATCAAATCGAAGACCAGAAGCTCGAGAGTGTAATTGCGTCTACGGATTACCTGGAGGCGACGTCACGAGTCCTGCAAAAGCACAACGGTCTATGGTTCAACGACGAGAGCTTTGTCATATCCCGGCGAGCGAATTAGCCGCGACCATCCAAACGAGTCACCGGTCAACCATAAATCTTCAGGCGTCGTTCCATTCGAGGCCAGATATCCAAGCATATGACAATCGTTACATCCGCTGATTGTGACCAGATACCTTCCGCGTGCCACTGTCGGATCTTCCCCGGTATCGGCCATACTGGATGTCGACCTCAGGAGAAAAGCGGCGCACAAGACCAGTAGCATATGGATTTTGATTATCGTTCTCTCATTGTAAAAAGTTGCCTGACTGGTAGTCATCGAAAGCCTGCCGTATTTCGTCTTGCGTATTCATCACAAACGGGCCGCCCCGTGCTATTGGTTCGTTAATCGGTCGACCCGCGATCAATAGAACTCGATTAGAGGTTTCCTTGCCTGTAAGTCTTATCGCCTCTCCATCTCCCAGAATGGCCAGGTTACCAGCAACAAGGGTGACCGATTCATCCTCCGCGTTCGACGCAACACTTACCGATCCTTCAATGACAAAGATGAAGCCGCTGTGCGAGCTGGGCACGACCTCCATAAAGCTGCTGCCCGCAGGTATGCGTACATCGAAATAAATTGGCTCGGTGGGACGGTCTTTCACGGCACCGACGGTACCCTGCGACGTCGTGCCGGCAATCACGACTACCTTGATACCGTCGTTGCGCGCCTCTCTTGGCAGTTGATCGGCGCTGAACTCCTGGTATTTGGGTGCGGTCATCTTTTCGGAAGCGGGCAGGTTGACCCAAAGTTGCGTGCCCCACATCAGACCTTCCTCTTGCTCCGGCATCTCGGAATGTACGATGCCCCTGCCAGCCGTCATCCACTGTAGCCCGCCTTTTTCGATGACGCCTTCATTTCCTACGCTGTCTTTGTGCCGTAGCAGCCCCGCAAACATATAGGTCACCGTCTCGAAACCCCGATGGGGGTGCGACGGAAAACCAGCGATGTAGTCGTCGGGGTTGTCGGTCTGAAAGGAATCCAGCAACAGGAACGGATCGATGTTATCCAGATCCTCAGTGCCAATCAGGCGCATCATGCGCACGCCGGCACCGTCTGTGGCCGGTATTCCGGACGTTATTGTCGTAACCCCGCGAAGTTTCTCAGTCGATGTCATTGCTCAGGTACGCCGTGCTATTCCTGCTTCTACTCCGTCTGCTCGATGACAGTCTGCTGCTGTTTCAGGAAGGCTGCCGAACAGGCGCCATCAATGGCACGATGGTCGAAAGAGTGCGCCAATATGCCCACCGTGCGTATTGCAACCGTATCACGGTTTTTCGACTCGATCACGACCGGCCGTTTGGTGATCGCATCTATCGACAGGATCGCGATCTGGGGTTGGTTGATAATCGGCGCGGTAAACAGCGTGCCGAACAACGGCCCTGGGTTGGACAGCGTTTAGGTACCACCCTGCAGCTCATCGGCTGCCTGGACGGCTTCAGGCACCATCGCTGCCAGCGCCGTGCTCGTGACATCATTGCCAGCCCGAAGCACGCGTGCTTTGCCGAGCATCAGAGAGCTAACGGGAAAGAACATGCCCAAACCGGACACATGGTGTACACATTAGACTACACAGAAACCGGCAAATGCCCGGCCTTCAGAAACAGCAGCGCGCCCTCGTCGCGAGTGAAGGCGCGGTGGCTGCTCTGGTCGGGATTTCGCAGCCAGGTGCCGGCCGGGTAATTGCCGTACTCGTCACAAAAACACCCTTCGACGACGAAGACTTCCTCACCGCCAGGATGCGCGTGCTCCTTGAATGGCGTATTGGGCGCCCAGCGAATCATCGTCACAAGTTCGTTTCGAAACTCATGCAAGGGCATCGTCTCGACGCCAGGTGCGAGTTGCAGCGGCCACTTCGCATTGCGCGTGTCAATGACAACAGATTTGTCGTCCTCCTCATCAAACTGACGCAGTTTGACGAAAATGACACAGCCCTGTTCACCAATACGCGGAGTGTGACCGGTGCCGATTGGATTGCGCACATAGGTGCCAACGGGGTAGGTCCGGTGTTCGTCGGCGAATTCACCCTCGAGCACCAGGAATTCCTCGCCGCCGCCATGAACATGTGCCGGGAAGGTGCTGTTGGGCGCGTAGCGCACCAGTGAGGTGGCGCGCGCCACCTCGTCGCCAATGCGATCGAGCATCATGCGTTCGACGCCCGGCATTGGCGAGTCCACCCAGTGGTAGTCCTCCGGGTGGATGACAACT
>Ga0114950_10005056_pt1 | contig 10252 bp, 12 predicted proteins | sample N075metaG_FD_83503 | JGI IMG/M metagenome (GOLD analysis project Ga0114950, IMG submission 83503) | Deep subsurface microbial communities from Kermadec Trench to uncover new lineages of life (NeLLi) - N075 metaG | ecosystem: Environmental > Aquatic > Marine > Ocean trench > Sediment | place... | reverse complement strand
GTCGAGAGCCTTCGCCAACTCGGCCCTCGTTAGTAACCTCTCCATCGCTCTACTCACCGAAACCCAAACCCCCTACGCGTTCAAGAAAAAGGACCCTCTTTTTGAGCGTTTCCATCCCGTATCCTGTGGCGCTGTCGGAGAACCTAAGTACCCCTCATCATTAGAGATTTCCTGATTAACACGCGAGGGACTACGAGCCAGGATCGCGAGCTTGATGAGGTTGCTCATGAGCGCCGCACCTTTACGGCCAGCGCCTTGAAGATGACGCCGACTCGAGCAATGTGCTTCTGACAGACGGCAACACCGCCGATCGCCACGGTGGGTTTCGCGTGGCTGAGGCTGTGCTCGCCACGCTTGCCCTTGCGTCGTGATCGAGCGCCGCTCATGGTCCGAAGTCCCGGATCAGCGCCTTGACGGCTCCTTCTCTCGTGCGGACACGGCCATCCAGAAGGATGCGGATAGCACCAATGAGACGCTCTCCGAACTCCTCAACGAGATCAACCGACGACCGCCGGGCGCGCTGGTCAGCCCCCAGCCCCTTGGCGCGGTATTGCTCGTATATCTCCTGGTGCCGCGGGATGACCGGGCCGAGAAGATAGAAGCGGATCGCCTCAGCACGCTCATGCATGGCGGGGGCGTCGCTCATGGCGCCCTCCGGGAACGGGCCGTGACCGAAGCAGCGACGTCAGGCGGTGGCGGGCAGCTCATACCGAGGCATGGACACAGTCTGACAAGTGGGGCTATTGTGGCTGCATGGCACGGAACGGAGAGTTCACGCTGCGTCTGCTCAGCCAGCGGTTGGCCAAATATCGCTACACGACAACCGTGGCCGTCGCCACGATCGCGTTGTCGGCGATCAATTTCGATCGGTGGTTCGCCGATTATGCGTCCCGGTTGGTCGTGGCAGCCTGGGTCCTCTTGATCGTCTCGACGATCACGGGCCTGTTGCACCTGGGCAGGTTGCGGGCCCTCCTCAAGTTCACGCTCAAGGACATCGCGATCGCCGATATCAGGGACCGATCGAGCCTCAAGGAACGCATCGAGATCGGCATCCACCGGTGGTCGCTCTTCTTCGCCATGGCGTGTCTTGTGGTCGCGAGGTTCATCTCGCCCGGGTTTGGGAGCGTTTGACGGGCTGCTCATCAATGCACTCTCCTCGACGCACCCGGCCATCGGCAGGTAAAGCACGGCTCGGCGGCGACGTCGCTTGGTTGGAGGCCGGCGCCACAGGACCGGCAATGGCGGGTCACCGCGCCCGGTGCCCGCCAGGGGCCGATGCGGTCGGCGTCGATCTCCTCCTCCGACCGGAGAGCAACGAGGAGCTCCGGCTTGCGCTCGCGCAGCGTCTCGACCATCTCCGGTGACAATCGGTACGCTGGCCGGAGCCCTAGGCGATCGCCGGCGATGTAGACGTCGACGCCAAGAAGGCGAACTTCCTCGAGTAACGCGGCCGCCGTCATAGCTCGATAGCCTCGTTGTCTACGTGGCTAGCATCCCGTGAGGTGCGCCGCCTCCCTATAGTCGGCGGCGCACTCACGGGGGACTGTGCTGGCGCACTCCCGGCGAACTCCGGCGCACTCGCGCTTTTTCCCGGTAAATCCCTGCTGGGCGTGGCTTTCGAGTGTGCCGCTCTTGGCGGCGCACTAGTGAGGTCGAGCTGGCCGTTAGGATTCGAGTACGCCGGCGCACTCGAGACGCGGTGCAAAACCGCCCTCCGCGGGCCCTCTTCCGTGGCGATGTCGCCACTGTAGATGCCCAGCTTTAGTGCTGTCCGGATCGCACTGCGGGAGTGGTCAGAGTCAGCGAGCGTGCTCGTGATCGCGTTGCCGCTGAGCGGCTCGGTTGCTTCCTCGAGGACACTGATCACAGCAGCCAACGCGTCGCCGGTGGCAGCATCCTTCCGGCTCCCGCCGGCGATCCTCAAACGCCGGGTAGACGAGTCGAACACGAGCTGCTGCTCGGGCTCGTCAACATCTCGCCCAAAGGCTCGAAAGAACCGGGGCGCATCGGACTCGCTGCCCTGACGGACCAGCGTCCATTCCACGTCGCACCAATCACGGATGCGCGAGTCCCCCCGCGATCGCTCATGGACGTGTCCAAAATGATGAACGACCACGGCATCCGGGATACCGGCGTCCACGAGCAGCCGGTCGAAGGCAACAAGGAAGACGCCCGCGTCGTGGTTTTCATCAAGGCCAAGTGAATCGAGGCACGGCCTCAAGCAATCGAGCACCGCGTATTCAACACCGAGGTCCCTCAGGCGTTCGGCCCATAGTTCGCGCACCGACTCGTCCATGATGTCGAACGCGGAGGCCCGGCCGCGCATCGGAAACACGATCAGCCGATCATCGTGGTGGATGCGCTGCGCTCGTAACCAGTCCCGAAGTTGCCGTCGACCCATTTCGAAATCGAGCAACGCGACCGCGCCGCTGATTCGTGTCGCGCCGTAGCGTTCGAGGAAGTCGTCCCCGTCGAGCACAGTTCGCATGAGGTTATTGACGATCTCGGTCTTCCCCGCGCCGGTCTGAGCAGCGAGCAGGACCCGCGTTCCCCCCGGTTGCACCCGTGCGATGCGCCAGTCCTCTTCAACGTCGGGTTCGGCGATCAGTTCTCTCAGCGTGACGGGGTCGGGGATCGTGTCGCCGACGCGCTCCTCTGCGTCGAGCCGACGCCGAGCCTCACGTCGGACTCGCTGGCGTTTCACCTCCGCGAGGATTGATTCTTCCGGTGGCCCCCCGTTCCCGGTATCGGTTGCCGCGATTGTCACGAGTAGGTCCGCGGTGTCCTCGTCGGCGATCGCCGCGTCCCGCAGATCCTCGCCGAGCCGCGCGAGCCTCCGCAACGACGATTTTTCCTTGACGATGCGGGCGTACTCCGCCACGTTCAGTGTCCGCGGCAACCCATCCATCAGGGTCGAGAGATAGCCCAGGCCGCCGGCGCGCTCGAGGTCGCCGCCCAGGGCGGCGGCGATCGTCACCGGGTCGAGCGGCTCGCCCCGCCCTCTCAGCGACAACATTGCACCGAAGATGAGGCTGTTGCCCTCGCTGTGGAAATCCTCGGTTTTTAGGATGTCGGTAGCGAGATCGACGGCGTCGTTGTCGAGCAGGATCGCGCCGAGTACGGCGATCTCAGCCTCGGGGTTCGCCGGAAGCGCGCGGGATTCAGGCGGAGGGATGGGCATCGTTGCCACTGCTGGGCTGCGGTCCCGGGTCGCTCGTGGACGTGCGCGCCGCCTGCTCGACGTACTCGTCGAGGTCGCACACCGCATACCGCACGGCGGCGCCGATCTTCCTAAACCTCGGACCCTTACCCTGCCACCGCCACTGAGCAAGCGTGGCTTCCTTGACCTTGAGCGTGCGGGCTGCCTCTGACGGTTCTACTAGTTCCATCGCCATCCTCCCGTAGTGGGTGTGTCTCTACGGGAGGCTAAGGCGGGCCGGTGGACGTCTACTGAGCTAACGTCCCCGGTTTTTGCGAGCGCGGGTGAGTCGGCGGCTCATGTTCGAGATTTTCCGGGCCTGGTCCTCGTCGCTCAGGCGAAACCAGTCGCGCGCGCCCGCGAGGTAGCTTCTGATAGCGGCTCTCTCCGAGAGCGTGGTTCTCCTCGCGATCTTGGCCTCGATCGCTTGCAGTTCCTTCTCGGCGGCTTCGCGCCGTTTGCTCACGCTCGCCTTGCCGCCCTTGCCGCGATTGCGACGGTCGGCGGCGATGTGTTCTGCAGCGTATTCCGCGGTGAGCTGCAAGGTTTGCTTCCCGTGGCGGTCCTCGAACCACAGGAATTCCTCAACCGTATGGTCTCTGCTCGGATCAAAATCCGCATACACGATAGCGTCCGGCGAGTGCCGGACCTTCGAGGTACGCTCTCGCTTCTTCCTCACGACGGAAACTCCACAACGTCACCGCTCTTGCCCTCCATCGCCGCGGAGATTCCCGACGCCACGCTCTCGGCTGCCTCGACCAGTTTGTCTTTCCAGAGGTGTGCGTAACGCTGCGTCGCCGACGGTGAGCTGTGCCCGAGTAGCTGGCCGACGATAAGCAAGCTGAGCCCTGAGCTCGCACCCCAGGAAGCGTGGGAATGCCGCAGGTCGTGAATACGCACATCCTCGAGTTCCGTTGCGGCGCGCACCCATCGCCAGGACCGATGCAGGCTGAAGAAATGCATGCCGGGTTTCCTGCCCGGAAATACCCACTCGTCACCTTCCGTTTTCGGTATGCCTTCGAGCACCTCGATCGCGGGCTTCGGCAAGATGATCCGGCGGGGCGCGGCGTGGCGCGTCGTCGTCTTGGTCTTGTGGTCGGAAATGGTCGCAACCTGCCGGTCCAGGTCAATGTGCTCCCAGCGAAGCTTCAGAATCTCACCCGTCCGAGCACCGGTGAAAATCAACAGCCTCAAAGCGGCGGCGGCCTGCCAGGGGATTCGGCGGGTGCGGCCGTTGATGACGACGCCATCGCCCTCGAGGCGTCGGAGCGCATCGCCAAGCCGGGATAGCTCGTCCGGGCCCAGGTAGCGTTCTCGGCGCGGCTCCGGCCGCGCCGCTACATCATCAACGGGATTGTTTACGACCTTTGCCCGCCGCAGCGCCGCCCCCAACAGGAACCTCGCTCTGTTCGCCTGATAGGGGATGTCATCCATGGCCTTCATGAATCGACGCACGTCGTCGTCGGTAACTGCGCTTGGCGTTAGGTGGCCGAGTCGAGGACCGATGTGCTTCTCAAGCAGTCCCCGGTAGGTCTTCTCGGTGGACTCCTTGAGCGTCTGGTCGTTGATGTACTCCTCCACCTGGTCGCGGACCGTTTTCGTTGCCTCGCGTCGCTTCCGCGCCTCTTGCACCGGGTCCTTGCCGTCGGCCACCTCGACGCGGGCCTTCTCCGCTCGCCTCCGGGCCTCATGAACGGTCAACGGCCCGAACGGCCCGAGCGTGCGCAGCCGCTTTCGGCCGTTGGCCCGGTAGGAGAACACGAAACTTTTCGCCCCAGTGGGATACACGCGCAGACCAAAGCCCCGGAGCTCGGTGTCCCAAACGACATGCCGTTTGTTGCCGGCACCATCGGGGTACTTGGCCGCTTCGCAAGCGCGCTTTGTCAGCTTCAATTCCGCCCTCCTTCGTAGCGGTGATTGTCGTCACCGATACGTTCGAGTCACCTATAAGTCACCACCATAGACAGAAAAGGGCAGAAAAGTATAGAAGCGAGTAGAAGAAGCAATCGGTAGTAAGCCCGGTGAAATCAGGGTCTTAGGTGCTCTATGGCCCCCTTCATGGGGTGTCGTAGAGCTGATACAGCATCAGGTACACGATCACCCCCGTCACCGACACGTACAACCAAATCGGCAGCGTCCACCGTGCCAGGCGGGCGTGATCTTCGAAGCGTTCCTTCCACGCCCGCCACAGCGTGGCGATCGCCAGCGGTGGTACCAGAACCGCCAGCGCGACGTGGGTGATCAGGATGAAGAAGTACAGCGGACGGATCATTCCGGTGCCGGGGAAAGGTGTCGACCCGGCGTAGTAGTGATAGATCAAATACGAGGTCAGGAAAAGGGTCGAGCAAGCGAACGCCGCCATCATGCATGCCCGATGTGCGCCGATGCGGCGCCGGCGAATCATGACGTAGCCGGTGACCAGGAAGACGGCGCTGATCCCGTTGAGGGTGGCGTTGACGCCCGGCAGCGAGTGCACCCATTCGGGCATCGTCGGCAGGCCGCTCAGGGCGAGGGTACGCGGTCGACGACGAGGATGGCCATCAACACGGTGAGGTAAACCAGAGAGCTCAGGAACACCCATCGCTCGCGGCCGGCGCCGAGGGTTCGCAGCGACCAGACGGTGACGGCGAAGAACCCGATGCTGAGCGCCAGGCTGCCGTAGAAGTAGCCGGGCCCGGCCAGTCCTAGTATCGCCGGCAGCACGGCGAGCGGGATCAGCAGCAACGAGTAGGCAACGCTGAGCCGCCCGGTGACCGATCCGTCGGGGTCGTGCACACCGAGCATCGGAAAGCCGCCACGTGCATAGTCGTCGCGGTATTGGCGCGAAATGGCGAAGAAGTGCGGGATCTGCCAGACGAAAATGATCGCGAACAGCGACCACGCCGCCGGCTCGAGAGTGCCGCGCGCCGCCCCCCACCCGACCAGCGGCGGCACCGCGCCCGGCACCGCGCCGAACAGCGTCGAGGCTGCGGTGCGCTGCTTGAGCGGCGTGTACACGAACACGTAGGTGATCCAGCCGCCCAAGGCCACGGCGGCCGCCATCGGCGTCACCGCGAACAGCAGAAGCGCCAGCCCGGCGAGCGAGAGGATCACGCCGAAGATCAGCGCCCGCGCCGGTGCCAGCCGACCGGCAGGCAACGGCCGCCGTTGGGTGCGCCGCATGCGGCCGTCGACCTCGCGCTCCCAGTATTGGTTCAGGGCGTTGCCGCCGCCGACCACGGCGATCATACCGATGGCCATGAGCGCCCCGGCAACCAGATCGGCATCGCTCGGCGACGCGACAAAGAACCCGACCGCTGCGGTGGCGATGACCAGCGAGGTGAGGCGCGGCTTGGTGAGCTCCAGATAATCCGCCAGCACGGAGTCGCGGTCGCTTGTCGACGCCCTATCGTTCACGCCAGCGCCTCTCGCTCGGCGCTCGCCGAGGCGGCCGGTACGGAATACTGCCGATGGGCGCGCAACGTCAACGTCAGCATGGTGATCAGCAACAACGCGCCACCGCCCACATGGGCCGTGGTGGGCTCGACCGCGAGTGCGTTCCAGACGGTGAGCGCGCCGAGCAGAAGCTGCACGGCGACCAGCGTCAGCGCCATGGTGGCGGGAACCACGAGGCCGGGCACGGTGGCATGGGAGCCCAACACCCGCCGGTATACCCAGATCACCATGCAGGCGACGGCGACGGCGCCGAGTCGGTGCATCAGGTGGAGGGCGACGCCGATCGAGTCGATCGGAGGGATGACCTGACCGTTGCAGAGCGGGAAATCCGGGCAGGCGAGACCGGAACCCGTGTGACGCACCATCGCGCCGAGCAGGATCTGTGCGTAGACCGCCAGGGTCGCGGTCGCTGCCAGTCGTGGCAACGCCATCGAGCCCTCGAGGGGCTGGCGCTCGACGCTGCCGATCCAGGAGGATGACGTCACCAGTGCCAGCGCGCAGGTGATCGAGAAAAAGCCCATCGCCAGCCCCGCGTGGGCCACTGAAATCGCGGTGGGCAGCAGGAAGATCACCGTCAGGCCGCCGAGTCCTGCCTGCGCGAGCACCACGAGGACGGCGGCTGCTGCCAGACGGCGCGCCCAGCGGCGCGGCTCGCTGCGCCACATCCAGGCGGCGAGCAGCATGGTCATGATGCCGACGGCGCCGGCGATCATCCGGTGGCCGTGCTCGTAGAGAATGCCCCCCACCATCGGTGGAAAGAACATGCCGTACGACAGCGGCCAATCGGGGACGGCGAGTCCCGATCCGGTGCTGGTCACGAGGCCGCCGGCGATCACCAGGAGGAACGTGCAGAAGGCCGTCAGCATTGCGTAGCGGTGCAGCCACGCGTTGTATGCGGCCGTCTCGCTCATCGTTGCCACCCTGCTAGAAAGAGGTTCACCCCGGGGGCCGTCGGGCGCCCCGGGGTGAACATGACCACGCGGCGTGCTAGCTGCCGAAGTCGAACGAAATCTCGGCGGTCGCGTTGGCGCCGACGGTGACGTTCTGGGTCTGCTCGTCCATCGTCTCGTGCCAGGCGGCGACGACGTAGTCGCCGGCGGGCAGGTTGTTGATCGTGAAGCTGCCGTCGGCGCTACTGACGGCGAAGTATGGATGGTTGGTAACGCCGATGTAGGCCTGCATCCAGGGGTGTACGTCGCACTTGACCGGGATGATCTCGGCCGACGCGAACGAGACGTCGTTTGTCATGCCCTTGATCGGCTGGGCGAAGTTGAACGGATTGTTGCCGGCTTCGGTCGGCCGCGCGTTGATGTTGTGTAGGGCTTCGTCGTTGTTGATGACTGAAAGCGTTTGGTTGGTCTGCAGGCCGATCATGTGGGGCGCGTACATGCAGCCTTCCTGGCTCAGCTCGATGGTATCCGCCGGCGTCGTGAAGGTCTGGTCGAGGCCCTCCTTGACGTAGACGAACACGTAGCGCAGGGTGCCGTTGTCGTTGACGACGACGCGCTGCGATACCACCTCGGTGCCCGCGTGGGCGGTGAGGCAGTACGGATCGGCAGCCATCTGCAGAACCTGCCCCTCGGGGGCGTCGCCGACGAAGTTGATGGTGCCGCTGATGGTGGCGGGATCGGCGATCGACGCCGGGTCGACAGCATCGGCCGCAGCGGGCGCCGGCGTTCCGCCACCCGCCGTCGATGTGTCGCCGCCGCCGCACGCGGCGACCGCAACCGCGGCGAAAACGGCCAACGAGGCCGTGATTGCTTTCTTGTGCATCTGACTTCCTCCATGTACCGGTCCGGCCAGTGGTGTCCGTACCGGTTGGTGTGTTCAGACTGAAACGCCGTCGGGGGCGTTCGGTTGTTCCGTCCTGCGGGTGAACCGTCTGGATAGGGTGGGTAGTCGGTGTCTCGAGGAGAGTCCTATTGTCCGATCGACATGATGTAAGCGGCAAGGGCTTCAATCTGTCGCCGGCTGTTGCCGTCGAGGGCCTCGAAGGGGCTGGGAGCGTCGAGATCCGTCCAGTACTGCGGCATCTTCGTTCCCGGGAAGATGCTCTGCGGATCGGCGATCCAGTCCTCGATCCACTCGTAGCGCAAGCGCTCGGCGGCCAGCGCCAGGTCCGGCGCCCACTGGTCCGGGAGTTGTCCCTCCGGGGGAACGCCGTCCTGTACGTGGCAACGAAAGCATTGCAGCTGCCCCTGTACGGAAGACGCCAGAGTGCGCCCGGCGTCGACCAACTCGCGCGGGTACTCGTGCGCCACGGTGAACTTCTCGTCGAACGGATAGGCGGCGTCGTCGAGCGACGAAAAATAGGCCGTTAGCGCGTTGAGTTGCCCGTCATCGAAACCGAATGTCGGCATCCGGACGTCGAGCCAGGGGCGGATCTCGGTGGGCTCGCTGAGGAACCGGTAGAGCCACTGCGGCTGGGTCTTGGCGCCCTGGGTGTTCAGGTTCGGCGGCGAGTAGGCGGCGGCTACCGCCGCGTCCTGGCCGGCGGCCACACGGAGAGCCACGATGGGCGTCTCGATCGCTCCGCCGCGACCGTCGACGATGTGGCAGCCGCGACAGTTGTAGTCGTTGACGATCCGTCGTCCTGCCTCCAGCGACACCTTGCGCGGCGTCTGCGCCGGCTTCTTGACGTCGGAGATGACCTCGTCGGTGTAGCCGAGGATGGCGATGGCGACGGCCTCGATCTCGGTGGGGCTGAGGCCGAAGTTGGGCATCCGCGCCTTTTCCTGCGGCAACTTGATCTTGCCGTCGTCGACGCTGCGCGGCGAGGTGAGCTTGGCGTACAGGAAGGCGCCGCGCTCATGCTCGATGTCGAGGTAGCCGAAGTCGATCTGGGACGTCGCCTTGCTGCCCCAGACGGACAGCGCGGTGCCGATGCGGCCGCGGTCCTGAAAGCCTTCGATCAGGTGGCAGCCGAAGCAGCCGTAGCGGCCGATGAGTTGGTTGCCGAGATAGAGCCGCTTCTCTGCGTCCCCCATCGTGGTGAGCAAGGCGTCGGCGTCGGCGGTCGTGCGGGTGTTCTTGAGGTACTCCAGGACGATCTCATCGCGCAGCGTCGTGTCGACGGCCGGGACCGTGGGGTTGTCCCAATCGGGATTGGTCAGGCTCATCAAGAAGGCGGTGACGTCGGCGGCCTCGCTGTCGGTCAGCCGCAGGTTCGGCATCCTGGTGTCGGTCCAGTAGTGCTCGGGATCCTTGACCCAGGTGTACAGCCAGTCGGCGTTGACCTTGCTGCCGACGCCCCACAGGTTCGGCCCTTGCTGCCGATAGCCGGTGAAGCGAGGCTGGTCGGTGGGGTAATCGGGCGAGCCGGGCTCATCGACAATGTGGCAGCCGAGGCAGCCCACCGTGTTGACGATCGCGGCGCCACTCACCGGGTTGCCGTTCGGTGCGTCGTCGAGCTCGAGGTCGGTCGCGGCGTCGAAGATGTAGGCGACGATGGCGTCCGCCTCCACCTGGTTGCGCCCCGTCCAGTACTCGTCCGAGGTGTTGACCAGGTTGAAGAACTTCGGCATCGGGGTGTTGGGGCGGAACGACTTCGGGTCCATGACCCAGTTGTAGGCCCATTCCGAGGTCGTCTTGACGCCGACGTGCTCGAGGCTCGGTCCT
>Ga0114950_10005053_pt1 | contig 10253 bp, 10 predicted proteins | sample N075metaG_FD_83503 | JGI IMG/M metagenome (GOLD analysis project Ga0114950, IMG submission 83503) | Deep subsurface microbial communities from Kermadec Trench to uncover new lineages of life (NeLLi) - N075 metaG | ecosystem: Environmental > Aquatic > Marine > Ocean trench > Sediment | place... | reverse complement strand
CAGACCTAATAATCCTTGTTCGCTACCGCCCGATACCAAACTGGAAATATCTAGAAAAGGTGTTGCGTTGGTGGTTCCGTCTGCGTTCAAGATTTTAATAAGTCCGCCTTGTTCGACTACAAACAGGCGGGCGTCACCCGCATTTTTAAGATCAACCGGAAAGGAAAAGCCGGTTGCAAAAGACTCAAGCGTAATATTCTGTGAAAATAATGTAGCGCCAAATAGCACTATAAACAGCGTGGAGAAATATTTTTTCATAATCCAAGATTTTTACTAATGTAATGAAAAGCCTTTAAAATAAAGGTTAAAGACGGCTCACAATTTTCTCACAGGCCTGATCTAACATTTGATAGACATTTTCAAAGCCATGATCTCCACCGTAATAAGGGTCGGGGACATCTACGTTTTCTCCCGGGAAAATTTCGTCCAAAATAAGCCGAACTTTTTGTTTTTCTGAATCGTTCTTGGCCATCCGGATAACATCGCGATAATTCGAATTATCCATAACAAAAATATAATCGTAGGTTTCAAAATCATAAGCTGAAAACTTCTTGCCTCGCTGATCGGTTATATCTAATCCATGCTTTTTTGCAATGTCAATACTCCGGGAATCGGGTAATTCACCAATATGCCATCCACCCGTACCGGCCGAATCCACCTGTACCTTATCCGTGTCAATTTTTGCTTTTAGGATCCCTTCAGCCAGAGGAGATCGACAAATATTACCGAGGCATACCATTAAGATTTTTATTTTCAACCTTTTGTTTTTTGCAATAATTCAGAAAAGATATAAAAAAATCCTGCAAGTCGCAGGATGATCTTATAAGGTCAATTTCTTGTTGAGGTCTTCAACGTACTTACGGAATTGTTTATCGGTACTCGATAGGTTGTCTACGGTCTTACAAGCATGTAATACGGTAGCATGATCTCGCTGCCCTATTTGTGATCCGATCGAAGCCAATGAAGCTTTGGTGAACTTCTTGGCAAAGAACATCGCCAATTGTCTCGCTTGAACGATATGACGCTTTCGGGTTTTCGACTGTAGTGTTTCCACATCCATCTGGAAATATTCACTCACTACCTTTTGAATGTAGTCTATAGAAACTTCACGCTTGGTATGTTTCACGTAATTATCTACGATCTTTTTGGCGAGATCGATGGTAATTTCACGTTTGTTAAAGGAAGAATGTGCGATCAAAGAAATGATAGCTCCTTCCAATTCACGAATATTCGTTTTGATGTTATTGGCCAAAAACTCTACAATATCTTCGGGCATTTCAACACCGTCTCTGTATAATTTGTTCTTTATAATGGCAACACGAGTATCGTAATCCGGATGATTTAACTCGGCAGAGAGTCCCCATTTAAAACGGGATAGCAAACGCTGCTCAATATCTATCATGTCTACCGGTGCTTTATCGCTGGTCAAGATAACCTGCTTTCCATTTTGATGGAGATGATTGAATATGTGGAAGAATACATCTTGCGTACCTGCTTTTCCCGAAAGTAATTGAATATCATCCACGATCAACACATCTATGATCTGGTAAAAATGAATAAAATCGTTGCGATTGTTCTTTTTTACACTTTCGATATATTGTTGTGTAAATTTTTCCGCCGAAATATAAAGAACCGTTTTTTCGGGATATTTTTCTTTGATGTCAACACCAATGGCGTGGGCCAAATGCGTCTTTCCTAAACCAACGGCGCCGAAGATCAATAATGGATTGAAAGATGTTCCACCCGGTTTGTTGGCCACTGCCAGTCCGGCTGAACGTGCGAGTCTATTGGAATCACCTTCCAGAAAATTATCAAAACTATAACTCGGATTGAGTTGAGATTCTATTTTTACATTGCGAATGCCGGGGATCACAAATGGATTTTTAAGCTCCGGGCTCATGTTCTTTATAGGAACATCCACTTCTTGAGATTTCAACTGACTTCTGTTTGCACTTGGTATCTTTTCGGTAAAAGGTTGTTTGTTACCGTATGTATTTTCCATTCTAATTATGTACACCAATTTTGCCGTATCACCTAATTCTTTGGTCAGGGCAACTTTCAATAATTTAACGTAGTGTTCTTCCAACCACTCATAAAAAAACTTACTCGGGACTTGAATGCTCAGTGCGTTATCGGCTAACTTGGCTGCTTTAATAGGTTCGAACCAAGTTTTGTACGCCTGTGTTGAGATATTATCTTCAATGAAAGACAAACAATTGCTCCAAACCGATTCGGCAGTTTTAGTCATAGTGATAGTTAGAAGTTTTGTTAGTTAAATTACAGTGTTAAAAAAGAGAGAATATAGATGTTCTCTAACGATTCCTTAACAATGCAAATATGTGAACAAATAAATGAAAAAAAAAATGGATAGGGTATTGATTTTCTAGTTTTTTTTTCGCATACTGTAATTGTTCCGAACTTATTAAAAAGTTCCCCTTTTTTATCCCATTAATTTGTGAAAAAAAATACTATCAAATTCAGAGTTCGTTATAGCGAAACAGATCAAATGGGTGTGGTTTATTACGGAAATTACGCACAATATTTAGAACAAGGAAGAACCGAATGGCTGCGTGAACTGGGCTTTTCTTACAAATGGATGGAAGAAAATAACATCGTACTTCCCGTTACAAATTTGAATATCGATTTTAAACTTCCGGCACGATATGACGACATAATTTCCGTTACGACTACCTTAAAGAATCTTCCTACATTTAAAATTGAGTTCGATTATCAAATTCACAATGAAAAGGATGATCTTTTAGTAACTGCCTCAACTACATTGGTTTTCATTGATGCAACGACGAATAAATTGTCAAGAGCACCGGATTATCTCCTGAAGAAACTCTCCTGATTCCTAAAAGTAAATCCATAATTTCGACCTTGTATTTTTCTGATTTCTCTATTGATGATTTTAGGTTTGATCTTGGAATTACCAATTTCTTAATGCTATAATTTTTTAATGTTCACCTTATAGATATTCTCAAAAACTTGATAAATTCTTTCCGAATTATTTTTTCGTATTGAAATAGTTATCTCACAATCCATTTCCATTTTTTGATGTTTTATGGTTAGATCTTCATCCTTTATAATGCGCATTACAGTATTCATTTCCGGATAATCAAACCTCAAAAGAAAATCATCATCTATGGTTCTTTCTACAATCATAGATGCTTCCAAAGCAAATTGAGCAGCAGTTTTATAGGCTTGTATCAAACCTCCCACTCCCAATTTTGTTCCGCCAAAGTAGCGCACTACCACCACCAATATACGGGTTACATCAAAGGATTGTAGTTGACCGTAAATGGGCATACCTGCACTGTTAGAGGGCTCTCCGTCATCATTAGCGCGGTATTTTTCGTATTGTTCGCCAAGTTGCCAGGCATAGCACCAATGGCGTGCGTTGTGGTGTTGTTTTTTTAGCTGTCTTAAGTGTTCCTTGATTTCTTCTTCGGAAGTGACCGGAAAGGCATACCCGATGAATTTGCTGCCACGGTCCTTGAATAGAACTTCCGGGGACGGCTTCGCAATGGTCTTAAAGGTATCTTTTTGAACAGTCATTATATTCCGGCTAAGGCGACAAAAAATATGCTTAGAATGGCAAGGATGATCCCCAACCAATTCTTAGGAAGCAGTTTTTCTTTGAATATCAGTATCCCTGCAAAGGTTGAGATCAACACCACACCAACATTATTCACCGTAAAGATCCCGGAGCTTTCCAGGATTCCACTACGGAGCGCCTTTACTAAAAAATAGATCGAAAAATAATTAGGAACCCCCAAAAGAATTCCTCCTAGTATATTTTTCAACTGAAATCTGAATTTCCCATTGATTATCTGAAATACCAATACCGTTATCCCTACACCGGCAGCACTGGCGAAAATTGTCGCTGAAAATAAAGGCACATCGTTTTCGGCAACAAAAGATTCTTCAAGAAATTTAATACTTGTATCGATGATCCCGCTTCCTAAAAATACCAATAAGGGTAGGACCATATTATTCTTTGGTGCCGCAAGTCCTTTTGGCGTCTTCACCGATGCGAGATAAACGGCCACCAGGGCGAGTACGATCCCTAATCCATTAAAAATACCCAGCTGCTCCTTGTAATAGAGCAAACTAAAGACGATAGGAATGACCAAGCTCATTTTGGTAGCGACAGATACAACGGATAATCCACTACGCTGTGTAGTCAAAGCCATTAAGTTAAAAACAATTATGAACAATACTCCCAACCCCAAAGTGTAGTAAAACCACGAGAATTTCGGGATCTCTGAAGCGATGATAATACCGTCGAAGGCGATCAAGCCGCTAAGACAGGCAACTATATAATTGACGACTATTGCGTGAAGGGTATTGACCTTATATCGGCTGAAAAGCTTAAAGATCACAAAGATCATCGTGGCCGACAATATGCTGAACAGCAAATAGATCAAAGGCTTGGGTTTTTATAGTGTTGTAAAATGTCGGTGGCGATTTTTTCTTCTGAAACTAATGTGCCTGTAAATTTTGGTGCTTTTACACCTGCATCAAAGGTAGTATTTCCGATAAAAACAAAAGCCTCATCCCAATAAGATGTCTCGATAAAAGTCCGTAACATTTGTGCACCACCTTCCACGATCATACTTTGAATAGCATGCCTGTACGCAATTTCACAAATTTGCTGCGCCACTTTTTCTGAAAAATCTATGGGTTCAAAAATCAGATCAGTTTCATTGTCCGAATTCTTTTCAGTAATAAATATGGTTTTCATCTTACCATCATAGACTGCAGCATCCTTGGGTATTCTTAAATTCCTATCCAGGATTATGCGAGTGGGGGAGCTGCCTTTCCAATATCGAGTTGTCAAGCTCGGATTATCAGCAATTACGGTATTGGTGCCTACTAAAATAGCTTGCTCCCCGGCCCGCATTTTATGAACGATCTGCCGGGAATGGGGTGACGTGATCCAAACAGGACCTTGTTGTTCGCGTTCCAGGGGTGCGATAAAACCGTCCTCCGTTTGTGCCCATTTCAAGAAAATATAAGGACGTTTTTTGAGATGAAATGTAAAAAATCGTTTGTTGAGATCGTCACATTCTTTTTGGCTTACTCCTGTCGTAACATCACAGCCCGCATCCTTTAATCTTTGAACCCCTTGTCCGGAAACTTCCGGATTAGGGTCGATACTCCCAATTATGACTTTCTTTATGCTCCTATCGATGATCAAATCAGCGCAGGGAGGAGTTTTACCAAAATGGTTACACGGCTCCAAACTAACATAGACGGTAGCTTTCTTGAGCAGCGAAACATCGCTTACTCCTTCAATCGCATTTACTTCTGCGTGGGCCTGACCTGCTTTGTGATGCCAGCCTTCACCGATAATTTTATCGTCGTGAACGATCACACATCCTACCAGTGGATTAGGGTAAGTGGTACCCAGTCCATTTTTGGCCAATTGGATGCAGCGATGCATGTATTTTTCGTGTATATTCACTTCGTTCAATTACAAAAATTTGATTATTTATTTTTGTGGAAGGAAAGATCGGTTTTTAATTTTCGTTTCACATTTCAAAAATACGATGAAAACCTAAGATGACCGAACCCATTATCCGTCCGATTAAAAAAAAGGACAATAAACAAATTGCCCTGGTAATTCGCGCTGTGTTATTCGAATTGGGAGTACCCAGGGTTGGAACCGTATATGAAGATGCAGGTTTGGAACGTATGTTCGAGACCTTTCAGGTGGAACGGGCCCGATATTTTGTGGTTGCCGAAAATGATAAGATCGTAGGTGGGGGAGGTATAGCTCATTTGGAAAATTATGATGACAACGTGTGTGAGCTTCAAAAGATGTACTTTCTTCCCGTAGCCAGAAGAAGAGGAATTGGAACTTCAATGATCGATCAATGCTTGCAGACCGCGAGGGAATTCGGCTATGAACGGTGTTATTTGGAGACTATGCCTTATATGAAAGCCGCTCAAAATTTATATCGCAAATATGGGTTCGAATCACTCCAGGGATCCATGGGTGATACGGGTCATTTTGCATGTGGGGTGTACATGATTAAAGACTTGTAAATTTGACATTAAAAGAATTAAAAAGCACCTTTATAACGCAACTTTCCGAAGTTTATCCTTCGCAAGAAGTGGAATCTATCTTTACGGTTCTTTCTGAATATTTTCTGAATTACACCCGGCTTGAGACCGTTTTGAAAGCAGACGAATCTCTTTCCAAAGAAATTATCAAACACTTTGAAAATGCTATCTCCCGATTGAAAAGGCAGGAACCAGTTCAATACATCTGTGGCAAAACCGAATTTTATTCACTACCCTTTAAAGTCGATAAACACACCCTAATTCCCAGACCTGAAACTGAAGGACTTGTGCAATGGATCATTGATGACGAAAACAAGAAACAAACAAAATCAAAGACACTTCTGGATATTGGAACCGGCTCGGGCTGTATCGCCATCTCACTTGCAAAAAATCTCAAAGACATCGATGTATCAGCATTAGATTTCTCTCCGGAGGCATTGAAAACAGCACATAAAAATTCTGTGTTAAATAGTGTGAAGGTGACTTTTTTTGAATTGGATCTTATGGATGAACAAACACTTCCACAGCGATACGATATTATGGTTTCCAATCCCCCTTATGTTAGAGAACTTGAAAAATCGGACATGCGATCCAATGTATTGGAGTATGAACCAAAGTCGGCTTTATTTGTAACGGATAAGGACCCTTTCCTTTTTTATCGAAGGATCGCCCGACTCGCGAACCTATATTTGACCGATAACGGCCGGGTGTACTTCGAGATTAATGAGTATCTTAGTGATGAACTAAAGGCGCTTCTGCTAACCGAAAGATTTACAGACATTGAAGTTCGTAAAGATATATTCGGAAAAGACCGAATGATAAAATGCTCAGTGCATGAATAACCTCAACAAAATATGCGTTTTCTGCGGTAGTAGCGATGGCAATGACCAAGAAATTACTCAAGCTGCTCAACACTTAGGGCGTCTTTTTACTGAAAAAAATATTACGTTGGTCTATGGTGCCGCCAAGATCGGGGTGATGGGGACCATCGCACGAACTATGTTGGAGGACAGAGGCGATGTTATTGGGATAATTCCGCAATTTTTAAAAAAAAAGGAAGTTGTTCATCTGGGACTTACACAGCTTATCACAACTCGGAATATGCACGAACGCAAGCTCAAAATGCAAGAAATAAGCGATGGTTTTATTGCCTTGCCGGGTGGATTTGGGACCCTGGAAGAATTATTTGAGATCATAACCTGGTTGCAATTAGGACTGCATACAAAACCCATCGGTTTGTTGAATGTGAATGGTTTTTATGATGATCTGCTAAAACTCTTCGAGACTATGGTTCGTAATGGTTTTGTGAAGATGGAAAATTTCGAGTTATTACTGGTGGATACTTCGGCAGATAACTTACTTCAGAAAATGGAGGAATTCAAATCGCCACAAATCCCCAAATGGCTTAAGCCTGAAAGAGCCTGACAAGTAAGTTATGAACTATACACTTATTTTTTTTAACATTTTATGTGGTTAATTTATTTATCGGTTAAATTGAGACCGATTAACCTTTAAATTAAAAGTATGAAATCTTCAAAAAAGTATTTTGCCGAAGGTCTTGGAACCTTTGCATTGGTGCTAATAGGGTATGCAGCGGCTACGGTTTCCGGGATTTCGAAAGCAAGACCATCCGGGTGGGCAATTGTGCTATAGTTAGGCTAAATCGAAACGGTCGAGGTTCATTACCTTTGACCAAGCGGCCACAAAATCTTGTACGAACTGCTCTTGAGAATCCTCACATGCGTAAACTTCAGCGAGAGCACGTAGCTCTGAGTTTGATCCGAAGATGAGATCAGCTCGGGTTCCTGTCCACTTGAGATCACCAGTTGTACGATCACGACCTTCAAAGACACTTTCGTCTTCCGAAGTTGCCTTCCAAGTCGTCTCAAAATCAAGCAGGTTAACAAAGAAATCATTGCTAAGCGCTTCCGAATCGTTGGTGAAGACACCGTGGCTGGACTTATCGAAGTTCGTATTAAGAACACGCATACCGCCAACCAAAACTGTCATCTCAGGTGCAGTAAGTGTCAATAGTTGTGCTCTGTCAACTAACAATTCTTCTGCAGATGTAGTCTGTTGTGTTTTCAGGTAGTTGCGGAACCCGTCGGCTGTTGGCTCTAGAACAGCGAATGATTCTACATCTGTCTGTTCTTGTGAAGCATCTGCGCGACCAGGAGTAAAAGGCACGGTCACATCGTGACCTGCGTTCTTAGCTGCTTGCTCAATACCGGCGCATCCACCTAAAACTATTAAGTCCCCTAGTGAAACCAACTTACCATCTGTTTGAGTGCTGTTAAATTCTTTTTGAATACCGGCTAGAATTTCTAAAACTTTTGATAATTCAGCAGGGTTGTTTACTTCCCAATCTTTCTGTGGTGCAAGACGAATACGTGCACCATTAGCACCACCGCGTTTATCTGATCCACGGAAGCTTGCTGCTGAAGCCCAAGCGGTAGATACCAATTGAGACACAGACAGTCCTGAACTAAGGATCTTACTCTTTAGGGAAGTAATGTCCTGATCATCAATCAATGCATGTGTAACGGTTGGGATAGGGTCTTGCCAGATCAACTCTTCCTTAGGAACTTCTGGCCCTAAATAGCGAGCGATTGGCCCCATATCACGATGGGTTAGTTTGAACCAGGCACGAGCGAAAGCATCTGCAAACTCGGCTGGGTTCTCAAAGAAGCGTCTTGAAATTTTCTCGTAGACAGGATCTTCTATCAAAGAAAGGTCGGTTGTCAGCATAATTGGTGTATGGCTTTTAGAAGGGTCATGCGCATCTGGCACTGTTCCTTCACCTGCGCCACCTTTTGGTTTCCATTGGTGAGCTCCAGCTGGACTCTTCGTTAGCTCCCATTCATAGCCGAATAGATTCTCAAAGAAGTTATTGCTCCATTTAGTTGGCATTGTAGTCCATGTCCCTTCTAGGCCACTGGAAATCGTATCGCCGGCATTTCCAGTGCCGTACGTGTTTTTCCAACCGAAGCTTTGTTCTTCAATACTGGCAGCCGCGGGCTTACTACCAACATACTTGTCTGGATCAGCAGCTCCATGGGTTTTACCAAATGTGTGACCACCGGCAATAAGTGCGACAGTTTCTTCGTCGTTCATAGCCATACGACCGAAAGTCTCTCTTATATCATAAGCAGCTGCAACGGGATCAGGATTTCCGTTTGGTCCCTCTGGATTAACATAGATTAACCCCATTTGAACAGCACCAAGAGGATTCTCAAGTTCACGATCACCTGTGTAGCGCTTGTCTCCAAGCCACTCGGTTTCAGAACCCCAATAAATATCTTGCTCCGACTCCCAAACATCCTCACGTCCACCAGCAAAACCAAAGGTCTTGAAGTCCATAGACTCCAAGGCACAGTTACCGGCGAGTATCATCAAATCAGCCCACGAAATTTTCTTACCATATTTCTTTTTGATGGGCCATAATAGCAAACGTGCCTTGTCCAGATTTACATTATCAGGCCAACTATTGAGTGGGGCAAAACGTTGAGTGCCTGAGCCCGCACCACCACGGCCATCGGCTATACGGTATGTACCGGCACTGTGCCATGCCATACGAATAAAGAGCGGACCATAATGGCCGTAATCGGCTGGCCACCAGTCTTGCGATGTTGTCATCAGATCGAAGATATCTTTCTTAATGGCATCCAAGTTGAGACTCCTGAACTCCTTAGCGTAGTCAAATGCCTTACCCATGGGGTCAGATTTGGAGGAATTTTGACGAAGTATATTCAATTTCAATTGATTAGGCCACCAGTCTCGGTTAGAGGTCCCACCTCCAGCACTCTGCTTTTGTACCCCGCCCATAAACGGGCACTTACTTATATCGTTACCATTGTAACTATTCTGGTTATCCATACTTTGATTAATTTTTAAACCTAAGTTAAAACAAACTTATTCAAATATTTATCTAATTATATAGTTTTATTATATATTTAAACGAATGTGTTATCAATAATATCTATAAGAATGAGGTCTGCTGTATTTGCACTAAAGAATAGCATTAAGCCAGCCGTGGTTGTACATAGTCCTGCCTATCAAAGGCGGATTATTCGTGGCTATTGTTCGAAAGATATTTATAGACGATTAAATTTATTATAATTCGTTAAATTAAACCTGTCTTGCTTGTAATGCTTGGCGGGTTTAATTTTTATATTTGTTTT
>Ga0114950_10005052_pt1 | contig 10255 bp, 8 predicted proteins | sample N075metaG_FD_83503 | JGI IMG/M metagenome (GOLD analysis project Ga0114950, IMG submission 83503) | Deep subsurface microbial communities from Kermadec Trench to uncover new lineages of life (NeLLi) - N075 metaG | ecosystem: Environmental > Aquatic > Marine > Ocean trench > Sediment | place... | reverse complement strand
TTCTTACGCATTGTCGCCTCCGGTGGTTTTTGTGTTTCCTTTGTTTTCAGTTGCTTGAAAGAAAGGATAGCAAAAATCACCGGAACTTCTAACCAAAACATTCCGCCTTTTATTTTTGTTTTCATGGCGTTAGTGTTTATGGATGGACACTAACTATAGTAGAAAATTACTGGATTGCCTGATACGTAAATTAATCGGGACATATTCGAGCGTTGGGAAAGTCCGCTTTGGGTGGCGAACATTCAGAATCAAGGCCGGGCTCAGTAGTACGTTCCCCGCATCGATTTAACGGTGCTGGTGAGCTATTGTTGGGGGTGAGGTCGTGGATCCGGTGGCTTCTCAGTGGGCCGATTCCGGCTGATCAGGGCGAAGATTAACAAACGACGTTACACTTGGTCTGTAGTGTGGGTAATGGCGCCGACGGTGCCGGCGGCAGGCAACTCCCCAGTAGTGGCAGAGGCGCCGATTACCTCTGTTGGGCCACCGTCACTTTCGTCGTTGCGACTGTCAAGGAGTCGTACTATGCGCGTTGCTGACCTTGTCCTCGAAGTTCTTGCCGCCCACGGCGTTCGCGACATCTTCGGAGTACCCGGAGATGCCATCAACGACATCACCAACGCCCTCAGAAAGCGCGACGATATGCAGTTTATCCTCGTGCGGCACGAGGAGGCGGGGGCCTTTATGGCTTCTGCTCAGGCAAAACTCTCAGGCCGGCTGGCAGCTTGCGTCGGCACGTCGGGCCCCGGGGCGATCCACCTCTTGAACGGTCTCTATGACGCGAAGCTTGACCACGCACCAGTTATTGCCCTTACCGGGCAGGTTCCGACACAGTATATCGGCACGGGTTATCACCAGGAGGTCGATCTTGAGGGGCTTTTCTCTGACGTCGCTGAGTACTCGAAAACGGTAATGACTGAAGATCAGCTTCCAGGCTTGATTCTTGAAGCCTGCAAGGCGGCTATCGCCGCACCGGGCGTCGCGCATATCTCCCTCCCAACCGACGTCGCAGGACGCAATTTGAAACCGGAGCGCTGCGACTTCGCCATCGGATCCGAGAAAGGTGAGACGCGCCCGTGCGATCCCTCGCTGGAGGAAGCCGTGCGCCTCATCGACGAGGCAGAGAACGTTGCGATTCTTGCGGGGATTGGCGCAGCCGGTGCACGCGCTGAGCTACTCGCGCTCTCAGATTGCCTCAATGCGCCGATCGCCCGCACGTTGCGGGCAAAGGATTGTATTGATGAGGACGTCGAGGCATGTATCGGCGGGCTTGGGCTTTTGGGTGGCACACTGGCCTCCGACGCGATCGACGCCTGCGACCTCCTACTTATCGTCGGTGCGGACTACCCGTATACCAGCTTCTATCCGAAGAAAGCCAAGCTTGTTCAGATCGAGCCTGCGCCCGCGCGTATGGGCCGACGCGCGGCTGTAACCGGGCCTCTGCGCGGACACGCAAAACCGACGCTCGACGCGTTGCTGAAACGGGTCCGCGCGAAGAAGTCCGATCAATTCTATCGGTCGATTCAGGATGCGAAGCGCCACTGGCGTGCCGCACAAGAGAAGGCTGAACAATCGGACTCAAGACCTATCAAGCCACAGCGGCCCATTGCAGAGATCGCCACCAAGCCCCCCACGACGCAATTTTTATCTGCGACACGGGTACCTGTACCGCGTGGACAGCGCGACATTTGCCCATAGGCGAGCAACAGCGCTACACGCTCTCCTCCTCACTAGCGTCCATGGCATTTGCCCTGCCTGGAGCCATTGGCGCTCAGCTGTTATACCCCGACAGAGCAGTCATTGCCGTGGCTGGTGATGGTGCTTTCGCCATGTTGATGGGCGACTTCGTGACGGCCACTCGTTACGGACTGCCCATCGTTTGCGTCGTGCTCAACAATGACAAGCTGGGTTTGATCGCAATGGAGCAGGAGGCCAAGGGTCTCCCCGAGCACTCCATCGATCTTCTCAATCCGGATTTCGTCGCCTTCGCGCACGCCTGCGGCGGGGTGGGTTTCCGCGTCGAGGAGCCATCCGAAATCGTGCCCGCGCTCGAGAAGGCGTTTGCGTCGGAGAAACCGTCTTTGCTCGACGTTAGGGTCGATCCCAAGGAGCTCATCATTCCACCGAGAATCACGCTCGAACAAGCAGCGAACTTTGGACTGGCAAAGGTAAAGGAGTTTTTGAGCTGACGACGTACAGAGGACTGGTGCTGCAGATCGTAGAATTGTCAGCCTCAGCGAGTACTGTAGGCAGTCCTACTACCCAAGTCGACTATCAAGTTTTTTGCAAGGAGTGAGTTGATGGATTTCTCAGACAAAAAGCACATCGCGGCTGAACTCGCATTCCATGGCGCGACGGAAGTAGATATTCAGCAGACTTGCACGACGGACATAACCGAGGCCTTGGCGACTTGGAGCCACAGACCAAACCGCCAATTGTCAGGATCAGAGCTACTTCGACTAGACTGCTGTACGCTGTTCTCAATCAACTATGAAGGCAAGACCAGCGACTATTGGCCGAACGAGTCGGAGAACGACATCAGTGAAACTCTTATAAGGGAATTCTTGTACCACGGCGGTATTTGTTCGATATCTGACGAACAGATACGACTTTTTCATGCGCGCTACTCGGTAATGGCCTGACTGGTGATGAATATCTTTTGGTTTGCCCGTACCTGACTGAAGCAGGAAACGTTTCTGGAATAGTTGTGGTTACGGTTACAAAGATTATTCGAGAACGCTCATGATCAGGTTCGTATAGATGATGAATGAACTCATTAGGAACGTTCTGATTCCATCATGATTGTTGAAGCCACTGTTCCCACAAGAAATACGAACGTGTCGCTACCGGATTTTAGAGGCTATCATCCTCGCCCTTTGGCCTTTGGGACCAGCGGACTTCGGGGATTGGTGACGGATATTACTGATCTAGAGGCCTATATAAATACCAGGGGATTTTTGGATTATCTTTTTGAAATTAAAGACGTTAGGAAAGGGGAAATAATTTATGTCGCTGGGGACCTTCGGCCCAGTACAGACAGCCCTGCCCGAAGTATCATGGCTGCTGTGGCACGGGCCATTGCAGAAGCCGGCCTTAAGGTTGTTTCTTTAGGGAAAATCCCCACACCAGCACTCGTTTCTTTTGCCATTGAACATGACCAACCAAGCATCATGGTTACAGGTAGCCATATCCCCTTTGATCGAAATGGCATCAAATTCAATAAAAGTCAGGGCGAGGTTTTAAAGAAGGACGAAAAGGGGATTCTTGACGCGGTTGATCATATCCGGCGGCAGGAATATTCGAAATCATCCAGCGACTCTTTATTTAAAGACGACGGAATGTTTAAAGAGGGCCAACGCCCTGTCCTTCCGCCTGTGGATGAACAAGGACGCAAGGCCTATGCTGATCGATATCTAAATTTCTTTGCGCCGGGTGCCTTAAAAGGGAAAAACGTTGTCTTTTACCAGCATTCCGCCGTTGGACGTGATTTATTGGTGGATATTTTGGAGCAATTAGGGGCCAATGTGTTCCCCGCTGGCCGCAGCGAATCATTTATCCCCATTGATACCGAGGCCATTACCGGCGATAGAATAAAAGATCTTCAAAAATTGGCAGATGAGGCCAGCGATAAACATGGCGTGATTCATGCCATTGTTTCAACTGACGGAGATAGTGATCGCCCCTTACTCGCGGGCATTGATCCTAAAGGGAAAGTTCACTTTCTGGGGGGAGATTTACTGGGAATGTTGATTGCTGAGTTCTTAGGGGCCAAGTCCGTGGCGGTTCCCATTAGCACAAATGATGCTGTTGATCTGAAATTTATCCCAAATGGGGTAGATCCTGTCAAAACCAAAATCGGGTCTCCGTATGTCATTAAAGCTATGCAAGATCTATTGTCGGAAGCTAATGCTGGCCCGGTGGTCGGCTGGGAAGCCAATGGCGGATTTTTGGTCGGATCGGACATTACGCGAAAGGGAAGAATGCTCAAAGCGTTGCCCACACGGGATGCGGCTTTGCCTTTGATAGCGGCGCTTGCCTTTGCCGGGGAAAAGGAAATCACACTTCTGGATTTATTTTCTCAACTGCCCCCTCGGTTTAGTCAAGCGGCTTTGATTGATAATTTTCCCCAAGACGACAGCCGTGCTCTCATTCGTCGGTTTTCTCCGGAGAATCCGGAAATAATAGAAATTGAATTTAAAGAAACAGATGTTTTCATTACAAAAGGAGATGGTCAAGGCGAAAAAGCGATCCCAACTCTGGCGGAGGCTTTTCGGAGGGTCCAAACAGAATTGGAATCCTTCTTCACTGAAGAACTTGGTTTTGACTCTTTGATTAAAATAAATACCATTGATGGTGTTCGAGCCTATTTTAAAAACGGTGACATCGCTCATATTCGACCCTCTGGAAATGCGCCCCAGTTGCGGATATATGCTGTGGCTAACTCGCAAGAAAGAGCCGATTCCATAGCGCAATGGGGCACATCTGAACCAGATGGTCTGCTAAGAAGCCTTCAACGATTAGTGCGAAAATAGATAAAGGGTCTTATGAAGGTCGGTACTGTGGAGGCGAGTGCAAAATCTGCAGATTATGAAGGAAGCAAATCGGGGAGCGCCGTGACGGAGGAAGAACGTTTTCAGTTAAAGTGCATCAATACGATCCGAACGTTATCCATGGACGCGGTGCAAGCCGCCAACTCCGGCCATCCCGGTACGGCGATGGCAATGGCGCCCGTGGTGTATTGTCTGTGGCAGCGCTTTCTGCGCTTCGATCCCGAGGATCCTATCTGGCCGAACCGGGACCGCTTTGTGCTGTCGATTGGCCACGCCTCGATGCTCCTCTACTCGATGCTGCACCTTTGTGGCGTCAAGGCCGTCAATCAGAAATACGAACGACTCGGCGAACTCTCGGTCACCCTTGATGATATTAAGCAGTTTCGGCAATTAGATAGCAAATGCCCGGGCCACCCGGAGTATCGGTGGACGTCCGGGGTAGAAACAACGACCGGTCCGCTGGGGCAGGGGGTCGCCACCAGCGTCGGCATGGCGCTCGCCGGGCTATGGATGGGTAAATACTTCAATCGTTCTGGATTCGAGATGTTCAATTATGACGTCTACGCTCTGTGTGGCGACGGCTGCATGATGGAGGGCGTGTCAGCCGAGGCGGCATCACTCGCTGGTCATCTGCGACTATCAAATCTTTGCTGGATTTATGACAACAACAAGATCACCATCGAAGGACACACCGACTGGGCCTTCAGCGAAGATGTCGCGACGCGGTTCCTGGGCTACCACTGGAATGTGACACGAGTGGGTGACGCGAACGACCTCAATATGCTCGAACGGGCGTTTAATACCTTTAAGAGCACGAGCGACCGGCCAACGCTGATCATTGTCGACAGCCACATTGCTTATGGATCGCCCAATAAGCAAGATACCAGCGCTGCCCATGGGGAGCCATTAGGCGAGCAAGAGATCAAGCTGACCAAGCGGAATTACGATTGGCCGGAGGCCGAAAAGTTTTTAGTGCCAGACGATATCCGCAAAGCGTTCCGCGACGGCATCGGCAGACGCGGGCATGAGCTACGCGAAGCGTGGATTGCGCAATTTAACGAATACAAGCAAACGTACCCCAATCTCGCTGACGAACTCTATCGGATGCAACACCGCCAGCTTCCCGAAGGCTGGGACAAAGATCTGCCGATATTCTCAACCGATGCGGAGGGGATTGCCGGCCGCCAGGCCTCTAGCACGGTGCTCAACGCCATTGCCAACAACGTTCCCTGGTTGATCGGCGGGTCGGCGGATCTCACGCCATCCACTAAGACACGGCTTACCTTTGAGGGTGCGGACGACTTCACCGCTGAGAACTACGGCGGACGCAACCTGCACTTTGGCGTACGCGAGCACGCCATGGGAGCGATATTGAACGGTATGTCATTAGCCAAGGTCCGGCCCTACGGCTCGGGCTTTTTAATCTTCAGTGATTACGCCCGCGCGTCGATTCGTCTCAGCGCGCTGATGGAAATCCCGGTGATCCATATCTTCACCCATGACTCGATAGGCGTTGGCGAAGACGGACCGACACATCAGCCGGTTGAGCAATTAGCATCGCTGCGCTCGATACCGGGACTGATCACGTTACGACCATGCGATGCCAATGAGGTGGTGGAGGCGTGGCGCGTCATCATTGAGCTACATCATGAGCCGGCGGCGCTTGTGCTTACGCGCCAGGTCGTGCCGACGCTGGATCGCAAAAAGTATGCACCGGCTTCCGGCGTGGCTAAAGGAGCGTATGTACTCGCCGACGCCAGTGACGGGAAGCCACAGGTAGTTCTCATGGCGAGCGGCAGCGAGGTTTCCCTATGTATAGATGCCTTCGAGCAGCTCAAGAGCGAAGGCGTCGGAGCACGCGTAGTAAGCATGCCATCATGGGAGATTTTCGAGCGGCAGAGTCAGGAGTATCGCGAAAGTGTTATCCCGCCGGAGGTTCAGGAGCGCGTCTCCGTAGAACAGGCATCGACCTTCGGCTGGGACCGTTACGTCGGGCCCAACGGAACGAAGATCGGTATGCATACTTTTGGCGCCTCGGCACCCCTCAAGGAACTGCAAAAGAAGTTCGGATTCACGGCCGAACATGTAGTGAACGCAGCTAAGGAGCAGTTGAAATAACGCCAATTCGAAGTGCCCAAACAATTGTTCACGAATCCTTAGAAAAGAAAAGTAATGATTAAAGCAGTAATCTTCGACCTCGATGGGACACTTGTACAGACGGAGAAGCTAAAGGCGATTTCTTATGCCCGGGCTGCTGTAAAACTTTGTCCCGACGGTGTCAAAGAAGAAGAGATAATCGATGCTTTTCGAGAGGTCGTGGGCCGCTCCCGACAAGAAGTATCGCAATACTTGATGGAGCGCTTCCTGCTAGAGGGACAAGCAGCTTCGCGCATGGCGGAATTTGGAGTAAGCACCCCCTGGGAGGCATTCGCACAGGTACGACTAAAAATTTACGAAGAGATAGTGGCAAACCCGGATGTCCTGTTGAGTCATCAGTGGCCGCATAACATGGCGCTACTACAACAGCTTCGAAATAGCCAGTTGCGAGTTGCCCTGGCGACGATGTCCCACGGCGAACAGGCGCGTCGAGTGTTAGAGGTCCTGGGTTTGCACGATGCCTTTGACTTCGTGGCGACGCGAGACGACGTAGAGCGACCGAAACCCGATCCTGAGATTTATCTGTTGATAGCACGCAAACTAGAGATTCGGCGTGGGGATTGTCTGGTTATCGAACACTCGCCGGCGGGTGTCCAGGCCGCGCAGGCAGCCGGTATGGCGGTGATCGCAGTAACTACCCCTTTTACGCACATGGCTTTTCGCGAACGCGACTTGCTTGACCGCCGTTGGGTGGTGGACGAGCCGGACAGGCTGCCTGCCGCGCTGTGCGAGTGTTTGGAGGCTCTCGAGACAGGTGCCGCCGTGACATAGATGCAGAAAGTTACGGGACATATGTGTGACGCAGCCGCAATTTCTTATTTTTGGTCCTGATAACTTGCAGAAGACGGAGAATATCCTTGAACGTAATTGTCAATAATCTGATGGTAGGCTTTTGTCCCTGCAGGACAGAGCAGGCGCAGCGCTATGCTTGATACTGCGTCGCACGACCCGCATGCTGTAGGTCTTACCGAGACGACACCACAGCCATGTTTGCTTGTGATATTGGGTGGAGGCGGCGACCTGGCGAAAAGAAAGCTTCTGCCTGCCGCATACAATCTGGCGCTGGATGGCGTCCTGCCCGAAAAATTCGTGATCGTCGGTTTTGGTCGCCGCGACCTCAGCGATGACAACTATCGGTCGTTCGCTCGTGAAGGCATCGACACGTACTCACGGCGACCTCTGGAAGACAAGCATTGGGCAAAATTCGAAAAGTCGATTTATTTCGAACAAGGCTCTTTTGATGATGCTGATGCATTCGCGCGCCTAAAAAAGCGACTCGAGGACGTGGAGTCGGAGCGCGGCGTTCCTGGCAATCGAATATTTTATTTGTCAATTCCCCCGACCTTTATAGAGACGTGTGTCAACCAGTTAAAAGCGGCAGGACTCATCTATGCGGATGACGACTCCGCGCCGTTTTCGCGCGTGATCGTCGAGAAACCGGTCGGTCGCGACCTTGAAAGCGCCCGTCAGGTCAATGCGACATTGGCGCGTGTGCTCGACGAAAGCCAGATTTTTCGTATTGACCACTATCTCGGTAAAGAAACCGTGCAAAACATTTTGGTGATGCGATTTAGCAATGCAATCTTCGAGCCGCTGTGGAACAAGAAGTATGTCGATCATGTGCAAATTACGGTTGCGGAGGAGGAGGGCGTTGGCACTCGGGCAGGCTATTATGAGCACGCTGGCGCCTTGCGCGACATGGTGCAGAATCATATCCTGCAGTTGCTTTCATTGACAGCCATGGAGCCGCCATGGGCAATGACGGCCGACGTTGTGCGTGATAACAAGCTCGCCGTATTGAATTGTTTGCGACCGGTCAGCGATTGCGGCAATTGTGTTGTTCGGGGGCAGTACGCAGCCGGCAAGTATGGCGATGGCGATGTACCCGGATATCGCCGAGAGCAGAACGTCGAATCGAACTCGATTACGGAGACCTATGTCGCGATTAAAGTCTTCGTGGACAACTGGCGTTGGTCCGGCGTACCGTTCTTCCTTCGCACCGGCAAACGGATGCCGAAGCGCGTTAGTGAGATTGCCGTGCAGTTCAAGGAAATACCGCCAATTCTTTTTAATATTGATCCACAGAACTCGGTGGCGCCAAATGTGCTTGTATTACGAATTCATCCAGACGAAGGGCTTTCGATGAGCATCACGACCAAGCTCCCCGGTGCGAAATTACAAATCCGACCGGTGGAGATGGATTTCCGCTATCAAACGACATTTGCGGAACAATCGCCGGAAGCTTACGAGCGCCTGCTTTTAGACGTGATGGCTGGGGACGCCACATTATTCATGCGCCGCGATGAAATCGAGGCATCTTGGACATGGATTAAAAACATTCAGGAATCATGGGAGAGGGAAGACATTCGCTGGCTGCCGGAATACGCTGCCGGTACTGCGGGCCCGATCGAAGCAGACAAGCTGATCGAGAGCAGTCTTCGGAAATGGCGCACACTCTAAGACATGAGATGCACTTTGAGTAGGCACTCGATCGTCCGAATATGACTGTGGTTACGCCGGATATTCGCTGCTACGCCGATGTGACTGCGATGGTTGAGGCTGCTGCGCACCTAATAGCGAAGCGAATTGTACGGCAGCTTGAAGAGACGGGTGAATGCCGGCTGGCATTTGCCGGCGGCAATTCGCCACGTCCCGTCTATCAAAGATTGGCCCAAGCCGATCTGAGGAGGACGATCGCGTGGAAGCATGTTCACGTTTTTTGGGGAGACGAACGTTGCGTGCCGTCGGATGATGAGGCGAGCAATTACCGCATGGCCTATTCTGCGTTACTTGCCCATGTGCCGGTTATCAAATCTAATGTGCATCGGATTGAGGTCGAGCGAGGTTCGATCGCCGCGGCACGGCGGTATGCAGAGATACTGGGCAACGAGCCGCTCGATCTCGTACTGCTCGGCATGGGAGGCGACGGACACACCGCGTCTCTGTTTCCGGATACACCCGATCTTGCGACCAGCGAACGCGTTATCCCGACTCGTAGCCCGGTTCCACCGGTCGATCGCGTGTCCATCAGCTTGCGCGAGATAAACGAGGCAGGCGAAGTCCACCTTCTCGTGTCTGGAGCTGAAAAGAAAAAGCGCCTGGCGGAGGTGCTTCGGCAAATTGAAGACGGTAGGCCGTCTCTTCCGGTCGCGAGAGTTCAGCCTCGCAGCGGACAGCTCTTTTGGTTGACGGACGTAGCCGCGGCGCAACAGCTCGCTATGTCGCATCACTGACAAAGGACGGAAAGTTCGATGAGCGGACGAACTCATTCTTTGACATTGCAGAAACTGGCTGAGCACCGCAATGCTATGCAGAGAGTGCATTTACGCACGCTCTTCGAAGACGATGCAAAACGTTTCGACAAGTTCTCGGTGCAACTGGAGGATTTGCTTTTTGACCACTCGAAGCATCGTATCACTGCGGAAACTGTTGCACTGCTGATTGAGCTTGCTGAGCAAACGGATGTTACACAGTTCATCGAGAGCTTGTTTCGCGACGAGCTCGAAGACTCCAGTGACGTGAGCACCCGCGATAGCTCTACTAACGCACTC
>Ga0114950_10005051_pt1 | contig 10255 bp, 17 predicted proteins | sample N075metaG_FD_83503 | JGI IMG/M metagenome (GOLD analysis project Ga0114950, IMG submission 83503) | Deep subsurface microbial communities from Kermadec Trench to uncover new lineages of life (NeLLi) - N075 metaG | ecosystem: Environmental > Aquatic > Marine > Ocean trench > Sediment | place... | reverse complement strand
GTGATTACGAGTAATCCCCAGGACACGCAGACCATGACGGCGGTCTGCAGGGGCAGCCACAGGAGTGGCAAAGCGAAGCTCAGCGCAACGACAAGTTTCGTCACGAATGTCCAGATGGTTGCCACCCAGATATGGTCGTTGGTCGAGTCCGGATCAGCCTCCTAAGCAATATGAATTCCCAGCGCATCCGACATCGCGTCCGCAACAGCCACTACAAGAATTCCGCCGAGCACTGCAACGATCGACTGAGTTCCGGCATGCAGGCCAACGATCAGACCGATGGTCGTGATGACGCCGCTGGTCGCACCGAAGAAAATACCGGTGCGCGCGCCTTTATTCCTGAGAATTTTTTTCATCAGTTTTTATTCATTGCCCGCAATGCGGTTTGTACAACGCGGCGCTCGCGGGTTTCATGGTCTTTCAGTTCCTGGTGTCACTCTGCCGCACTGTTCGTTGGCGCAGCAGAATCGTTGCATAGATTATGACATTAACGGCGACGACCAGCCCTGCCAGCATTAATTGTACATCTCGAGTCAGCCCGGCCGGGTATATCACTGGAAAAATGTATTGTTCAACGAAGCTGGCGGCGTACCCCTCCTGACCAGCACGAGTCCTGAAAAAGTTCTCCACTGTCGTTAAGGGACAAATCCTGCCGGTCAGCTCGACGAAGGCGCCCCAGAACGCGGCAGGGATATGAATCCATGCGAACCAAGCGTAGCGGAATACCGCGAGGGCCCCGGCAACGACCAGGATAATAAACGCGAAGTGCGTCACCAGTGCAAGATCTGCCGCTAGTCGGTAAAGCATCGCTCAACGATTGCCATAATCAGATATCGGCGACTGCCGAATACAGCTGCTTCGTCGCTTTCTTTTGTGACCAAACTTGCATGCTCACTGCAGGAATTCGCCCAATGCGCTTGTGTATTGATCGAAATTCTGAATCGTATTGTGTGTTGCTTTTTCAATAATGTTCACCGTTGTCCTTGCAGGGTCCAGAGCCGCCGCGAGATTCCGGGAACTCTTCATTGGAATAAATTCGTCGCGCTCCGCAATCAGGATCAGCGTCGGTATGGAAATGCTGCTGGCATGGCTCAGTGAGTCATACCTGTCTTTTAGAATCGCAGACACCGGAAAAATCGGAAACGACGCCTGCGCCAGTTTAGCGATACTGTCGTACGGTGTTACCAGCACCAGGCGTTCTGCATTTCTCGTGGCCGCCAGAAACATTGCCACACCACTGCCGAGGCTGCGCCCCACGATGGAAATGCTGGAATGCGCCGGACTGATGTGATCGAAAATAGCCTGAGCATCACTGACGATGGCCGCTTCGGATGGCGTGCCGGTACTGGCACCATAGCCTCGATAATTTACCAGGTAGATGGCCTTGTCCGGGAATATCCTGGAAAACTGTCCAATGTTCTGGGCGACGTCCTCGGCATTACCGCCGAAATAAATCACGGCATCCTCTTTCTCTGCAGCCAGCCGCCAGATTTGCAATGTTGCGCCGTCGAAGTCCAGGCGCAGGTCTTCGGCCATGACGTTTTGCGATTCCGGCGTTGGGAAATAGATGAACGATCTTTGGGCGAGGTACAGATAGCCGCAACAACCGATGTATATCAGGATGACTGTGGTCAGGATTCCCATTGCGCTACTCTTCATTTTCGGCGGTTGGTCGAATTTTGTAAGGTTGATGTTGATAGTACTTCGGCGATGAATCCAGTCGAATATGCAGCCACGCGACGCCGAGGCCCGAGGTGCTAATCCATATTGGCTGGTCAGACAGCGCCCCGCAAACCGCCTGGCCGACGCTGCGCCACAGCTTACGGACCTGCTGGTCAGGCGCTTTTCGCAGAAACGCGGCCAAGTGCGGGTAGCGACACGAGGAATCCTCGCACGACGGGGCGATCAGGATCGCGTCTCCACCAAGGTTGCGGAAGGTCGCAACGTCGTCGCCAGAGAAATACGAGCGAAATGCGTCTGTATCCGGGCACATGTTGTCGAGCATCGGCGCATCAATCATCACAAACTCCACGCCACGACTGCAACTGGAGCTTGTCAACGGCGGGTGCTCCCAAAAATATGAGGAAAACGGCGATTCCCTTAGCAATTTTGTGTACCAGTCTGCGAATACCTGATCGCTTTGCAGCAATCGGAAAAATGCGCTGAACGTCAGCTGTTCTTTATTCTGAAACAGTTTGATGAGCTCGGTACCGCCCGAAGCTGATCTGCTTGCCGTCCACATGCTTGTTTTAAACATGGCGACAACACTTTTAGCGGGGGTTTAGCCCGAGGTAGTCGAGCGTTTTCTCTTCGAGGAATTCAGTCGACTGTAACTCGACAGTGCATCGATTATTGCGACACACGGCCTGCCGCTCCATGCGGCCGGTCGGGCAGTCATAATAAACGCGAAATGCACAACTCTGCTGGTAATTCCTGTACGCCAGCCGCAGCATAGTGATGTCACTCTTAGCCACCGACGTCAGGCACTGGATCGGATAACCGTAATCGAACAGCGTACAGTCATCATCGGTCGAGCAATGCTTTGCAGCATCGACCTGTGCACGCAGCGTGTCCTCCGCCTGGTCGCAACCGGTGACGTCCGGGCTGACCTGTATCGCGGAATCCGGTCGAATCTGGGTATGCGCGATTCCGGGCCCCGGTTCCGGACTGGATGCCAGCCCCGGTGTGTCGCCCTCCAGCCAGGTCGCGATCAACCATAGCGCGACCGCTGCGGTTACGGATATCAATGCGGTAACGTATGGCAGGCGATTCATGGAATCCCGTTGGCAACGCGGAAACGGTCGATGACGGTAATGCCGGCGACCTGCAGTTCAGCGGGATTGCCGAGCGCGAGCGCCGCACGCTCCAGGTCGACCGTCTGGCTGACTAGTTTTTGCGGTTGAAGCTTGTCGTCCGCAATCATCTGTAACATTCGATCGTACTCGTACGCCTGCATGCCATGGCTGCCGACTATTTCGAGTTCGTTGGCAATGACGAGTTCCATCGGAATCGCCGGATGATAATTATCGCCTGCCATCAGGCCGACCTGCACATGGCGTCCTCGCTTTCTCAGATTCGCGATCGAGTTGTAACAAGTCTCATTGGTACCCAGCGCATCAATTGACAAATGAACGCCGCCATCGCTGAGATCCCTGATCGCCTCGACAACCGATGATACGGATTTCGCGTTGATTAGTTCGGCGGCGCCGACAGACTCTGCCAGCGCAAGTGCATCGTCACTGATATCGACGGCAATCACCCTCGCATCGAAAGCGCTGGCAATCATCACGGCCGAGAGACCGACACCACCACAGCCGTGCACGGCAACCCACTGACCGGGCGCTACACCACCCTGCGCGACGACCGCTCTGAATGACGTCGCAAAGCGGCACCCCAGGCTCGCGGCGGTGACGAAGTCAATTTCGTCGGGAAGCGCTACCAGGTTGATATCGGCGTACCCGATCGCAACATATTCCGCGTAGGACCCCCAATGCGTAAAGCCCGGCTGAAACTGAAAGTCACAGATTTGCTGATTGCCGGATGCGCATTGTTCACACTTCCCGCAACCACCGGCGAATGGCAGGGTCACCCTGTCACCCTCGTGAAAATTCCTGATAGCGACGCCCACTGCCTCGACCACCCCTGAGATTTCGTGCCCCGGCACATGCGGCAAGCTGATATCGTGATCGTGGCCCATCCAGCCATGCCAGTCGCTGCGACAGACGCCGGTGGCGGCGACGCGAAGCACGACACCGTCTTTTTGTGGCTGCGGATCATCGACAGAGCGTATTTCTACGGGACCCTGAAACTTTTCGTAAACGGCAGCTCTCATGGTGACTCAGGAAATCAGTTCCTTGTACATGACGTAGGCATCTACGAATCCGTACCCGGCATGTTTGAACGCACCCGGCAAAGTGCGCACGATTGCAAATCCCATTTTCTGCCAGAGATGGACACTGGGCTCGTTCGTCCTTACCACGAGGTTGTACTGCATCGCGCGATAACCCATCCGTATCGCCTCATCCTGGGAGTGTTCGCACATTTGCGTAGCAATTCCCATACCGCGCGCCCGTTCCGCAACCATGTAACCGCAATTCGCAACATGCGCCCCAAGCGTTGGCTGATTGGGCTTCAGGTAATAGGTACCGACTATATTGCCCTTTGCATCCTCTGCTACATAGGACGCCGACGGAATCTCCAGCCACATCTGCCGGGCAGCATCGACCTTCATGTCCATGGCATATGGGTAGGTGTCGCCCGCCCGGATGACCGGTTCCATGAGGTCCCATACAGCCGGCCAGTCAGCCTCGCTCAGTGGCCGGATATTTACCTTCGCAGCCATAAGATCAGAGGACCTACTCCGCAAGTTCCTTAATGTAACGTAACAACTCGCCCTCATAACCAGACCGTTCGTAAAAGCCGCGTGCACGTCTATTGCTGGCAAAAACGTGCAATGTGATCGTTTGCGCGCCCTTCGCCGTCGCCTCACTCTCAGCCGCCGCCAGCAGTGCCTGCCCGACACCCATGCCCTCGGCGTCCTCACCAACCACTATCGCCTCGAGGTGCGCGCTAGGCTCATGGCTCAGTAATTCCGGGCGCAAACTGACCAGCGTAAATCCGAGCACCTCCTGCGCATCATCAATGGCGACCTGCACGAAACATTCTGGCGCCTCTCCATCGAGCCAGCGTTGCAACATTGCGGCGTCGCTGCGCCAGAGATCAAGCGGATTTCGCGATTTCGGCACCTCAAATGAAGCAAGGCGTGGCATCAGTGCCAGTATTGCCTCGCCGTCTTCGTGTTCAGCATTGCGAATCTGAAAACTCATGGTCCGATCAATCTCAATTTATCATGCATCGAGACGCTCGCCGTACACCACGATGTTGCCCGTCACGAGCTGTTTTTCCGACAGCCACAGGTATTTAGATTTCTTCCCAACCCATTGATTCATAAACGACTTTACCTGTCATCCCAAGTATCTTACGGCAAAAATACGGCAAGCCGTTATTCGCCGATATCCTCGTTCCAGAGCGAATCGTTTGCCCGAATGAAATCCTGCATCAATTGATAGCACTCCTGGTTATCCACGATCGCAAGCTCGACCCCGCGTGATCGCAGGTATTCCTCCGGGCCCTGGAACGTACGGTTTTCGCCAATCACTACTTTGGGAATCTTGTAGAGCAGGATCGCGCCGCTGCACATGTCGCAGGGTGACAAGGTCGAATACAGCACTGCCCGCTGGTAGTCCGCCGCACTCAGACGCCCGGCACTCTCCAGGCAATCCATTTCCGCGTGTAGAATTGCACTGCCGCGTTGTACCCGGCGATTGTGCCCGCGCGCCGCAATCTCCCCATCGATGACCAATACCGAACCAATCGGAATACCACCGGAATCCAGTCCCTGGCGTGCCTCCTTAATTGCAGCGTCGAGAAATTTGTCCGGCATACGCAAAGTTGGCGCCCCTTCATGGAAGCAATTCAATCCCGTTTGCCAATGTCCTCGAACGGCGCATCGGCCAGCGACTTGATTTCGACAAGTACGATGCGAACCGGCGTGGTACCGATGTTCTCACCGAAATGACGGCCAACCGCATTCATCCACGCAACATTGTCGGAGTCTTCCTGCACAACGAAGGAATCTCCGTCTTCCTTCGTGATGCGCAGCTTGCCGCCGGAAACAATGTAGGCCACCTTGGGCGGATGGGTGTGCCATGCTTCTTTCTCGCCGGGCAGGATCCGGTACTCCAGGACACGAACATGCTCGTTCTCCAGCAATACCGTATATATGTCGGGAGACACTAGTACCGGGTCGATGTGACCCGGTTGTTGTTGCGCAGCAGTAACGGCCGACAGGACCAGGAGAAAACTTGCAAAGAGGATTCTTGATTTCATTGTTCACGCATCGGCTGGCAACGGCCGGTATTCTCCATCCCAACTGTTTGATTTTTGGCATCAACTCTTTGCGCACTACTCATTCTGTCTCCTTGAAATCGCCCTTCGGGCCGCCGTGGTTCCTGTCCCGGAAGTCATCATGGACTATCGTAAACCGTCTCAAACCACGTGATATTGTACGTCGCCCGATCGCGGCTTCGGTCGCTGAAACTGACTGAAACTGACGCCGGATAATGCAAAACAGCATCATACTCGATGTCAATCCTGTACGGGTGTTCCTCGAGAAGTCTCGTGGCAAATTCGAAAGCTGACTCGATAGTGGCCGGAACATCAGCCAGGTCCATGATGTCGACTAGTTCATCGCTGTCAATTCTATATGCGGCGACGAATTTCGAATCTCGCACGTGAATCCTGATCGGTCCCGGAACAGGCCGGCTTTTGAAATCCAGAATCTCGAATTCAAAGTTGTAATTGCTTATGCCCTGGTGGTGCCATTGGAAAGACTCATCCGCAAGATCCTGGTAATCAGCGCTGAACTCGTACCACGACAACAGCGGCACTGCGCTGATCCACAGGAAAAGCATGACGAAAACGGTCGCCATAATCGGCATGAGAGGTCTTGGCATCGGCGGCATAGGGTATTCAGACGTTCCAGATAATCGTTCTGTCAGAAGCAACAAGCATAACGTAGGTGCTGTCGCGAAACATAAACGCACGCCGGAAAGCTCCTGAATTTGCACTGGTGGACTCGTTCACGACGCTTCTTTGACCATGCAATGATCAAGATTAGCAAGCCCCTCTGGCCAGGCCTCTTCATGCCCGTTCCTGGTGTCCTCGTCCGCAAAACCGGCATGCGTGAGCTTCAGCTGTGTTCCGTTTTTTTTTGGCGAGAGTTCAATGGTTATGACGGTCTCAGCGCCTTTTGTCCCCGGGTTGCCGGTGACCCACGTCAGCTCCAGCAACTGGTGGGGAACCAGCTGCAGGAATCTCCCGTAATGCGAATGGCGCTGTCCTTCGAAATGCGTTTCGAAGAAAAAGGGAACATTCACCTCGCCCTTCATCAGCAAGGTGCCAGGTTCAGCAAACCATTGGTCGAATTGCTCTGTCCATGCCCGGTAAACCACGCTGGGAGACGCAAGCATCGTGCGTTCAACCGTGAGCTGAAGTGGACGCGATGAAAGATCTGGTTGTATGTGCATCTGTTGCCCTCTTGTAGGCTGGCCGGCCTGTCAGAATTTGTTTGTCGACGAATTGGCCAGTTTTGCAGGGATCATCTGTCAGCAGACGGTGGCAGAATTGCCGGAGTTTCTACAGTCAGGAATGGTCCCAATAAGCCCGATTATTTTACAAATGGACAATAATGTTTCCGCGGAAACACGGGCCTGATGAAACAGAACGCGTTCTTAGCCTGGTTTTCTCGCCCGGCACCTGACAGTTTAGCTCACTGGTCAATAAGTGGCGGGGCTCGAGTCGCCCCAATGCAAGAGACGTGACAATCACCGCAGGCGACCAGTGCAGCACTTTGTCAGGCGGCGGCCTTAACACTTCCTTGCCACCACGACTTCGGATGGCACGCCAAAAGCCACCACCTTCGAGTGGTGCTGCACCTGCCACTTTGACTCCGGCAGAAATGGTAGAAGATCGACAGGACGGCAACCGCCCACCAGGGAGGGCCAACGAGTTTGCGTCCAGCTCACGACGCCCGCAACGATCCGCGAGGCAAATCCAGCGCCGCTTGTAAGGCCGGACAAACAGAGCAGACCGTCCAGGCGAAGCATTCGATGGGCTTCGCGAAGCACAGCCCGAATGTCCTCATGGGAAAGCAGATCGAAGACGTAGTTTGATACAAAGCGATCGTAGTACCCGGCAAGTTCATCAACCGGAAGCCCGCCCTCGGTAAGGATCACCTCCACCCGCGGCGCGTATGCGGCGAGACGGGATGCGGCCAGTCGTACCATCTTCGGGCTGACGTCTACTCCCCGGTAGCGCGCCGTGTTGGACAGATACTCTGCAAACAGCCGCAGTGCGAAGCGGCCAGTGCCAAAGCCGAACTCGAAGACAGATTCAGCTGAGTTGAAATTTCCATGCAGCAGGACTAAACCTGTGGCGCGATCCTCGTAGAAGCCCTGCGAATCTTGCAGCGAGCCGATTCGATCGTACGTCCGCCTCGCCTGCTGGTGGGATAGCGTGCTCAATTTAACCCTCTGATCCAGGTGTGCAATCTGTACTGCCTGACGGTCCGACAACGGAACGTATGTCGCTCTCACTCCTCCGCAGGAAACTCAATCCAGAATACGCCCCGAAGATCGCCAACCTGGAACCCGACAGCGCGGTCTTCCGGATACAGTTCGTTGATTCGCGACTCAATGTCGGGGGCCAGAACGTCCCCATGGCAAGTCAGGCAGAGAGGTTGGAGCAGAATCGGCTCGACATAGCCCGATCGCTTGTTTGGCAGAGCCACGATCCGTGGCGCGCGAACCGAAGAACTGGCAACGTAGTCCTCCAGGATGGGACGGACCCACCCGGGAGAAGCATTGGCGGGATTGCGGAGGCGATGGCTGGTGCGCCCCAGGCTCATGCTGTCGAGCGAAAGCGCCTCCGCGATCTCAGGGGCTTGCAGCTGACAAGCACTGATCGCCTGGACAGCACCCTGCACGAGCCCCAGACGAAGCGCCTCCTGAAGGTCTCGTTTGAAGGGCACGAGTAGCTCAGCCCCTCGAGCCAGTTCAGCTTCTTGGGCTTGTACGACGCCCGCTGTGAGAGCCAGCGCGACGACGATTGTCCAACGGCGGTGCGTAGTATTCACAATCAATCGGCTTCCTGACGGTTTAGCTCACTGGCGCCAGGACACTGGCGCACTTCGTGCGAAGCAAACATCATAACAGTGCACGAAGTGTGACAGGAACCGCCCAGCGACCAGTGCAGTGACTTGTTAGACGCCGCATCACGACAATTTACTGGACACTAGTCGATTGATACTAACGCCCGACTCTGCTGCTTAACCGCAAGCATACGGTGTACCTCTGGAGGAACTCGAACCATAAACTTCCCGCTGAAAGGTCGAGTTGATATTGGGTCCGGAACCGGCTCTTTAGTTTTCTTCAGGTCCGCTACTGTTTCTTTCACAAGCTTTCGGACCCCGAACAGCGCCTTTTCCGGAGATTCCTCAAGCCAACTTAGACTCGGGAATTCTGCACATAGTCCAACATACTCGTTATCTTCCTCAGACCAGGTAACACGGTACGTATATCGATCTGCTTCTTTACCCATCATTACTCTCAAATCGTTTAATTGCCAAAAGAACCTGTCGTACCTGATAGGCTTTCGCCTTACCGCGGGAGTCCTGAATGTTGACCCTCGGATCTCCTGGCCAGGCTGTTTTGTAAACCCTGTGACTGGATCCTGATTTTCGGGGCTTCCCAAAAAAATCGTTACAAACTTTGGCGAGATCGTTGAAGCAAATTCCCTTCTGATTTCGCCCCATCTTTGTAAGAAGATCCTCAATCGAAGTTACTAAAATATAGTATCACTATTGATACTACTCTCAAGAAGCTCCCGCGAACAAAGTGATGAGGGCGGGTAAGGCGTCTAACGGTTTAGCTCACTGGCGCCGGTATTTGGCGCGGCTGTTGCAAACGCAAGAAACGACAACCCTGCAAGAGCCGTGACAGATGCGCCCGGGTAGCCTATGCGGCGCATTGTTAGATTCGATGAATTCAAATCAGGCACCTCTCGATGGCCAGGGCACCATGAAACACGCCTGGAATGATGATCTCATCGCCCGCGATCCTATGCCAATTCAATAGTGACCATAAAACAGGATACGCACGTCCTCTGTGCTGCCTTCGTACTTGTACCCAGATTCGAGAAATTGGAGAAGTGTCTGAGCCCGATCGTAGATTCCCGCCACAACTCCAGCAGCCGCACCAGGATTGTCTAGCGCAATGTAATCGAATATGTCATTCAGCCAGCGCTCAGATTCCCCTGTCCAGACTAGCTCTGCCATGAGCAAATTCGTCGGCCCATTTCCTCGTTTGAAATAGTGCGTTTCGCATCAGCGTCCGCCACGCGCTACGGCTCCGCTACTACAGTTTTTCGACGGAACGAACTTATGTCGGCTGGATAAGACGAATTATTTTGGCCAATGACAAGCGTCTTCCACGGGAATTGGGTGCTCCGGAAGTTGAAGCTTTTCTCACGGATTTGGCGGTGCGCGGCAAGGTGTCAGCATCAACGCAAAATCAGGCACTGTCGGCGCTTCTTTTTGGTATCGCCACGTTCTCGAGATTGAGCTCGAATGGATGGACAATGTCGTCCGGGCCCGTCGTGAACGAAAAATTCCGGTCGTCTTTACGCAAAGAGAAGC
>Ga0114950_10005050_pt1 | contig 10256 bp, 8 predicted proteins | sample N075metaG_FD_83503 | JGI IMG/M metagenome (GOLD analysis project Ga0114950, IMG submission 83503) | Deep subsurface microbial communities from Kermadec Trench to uncover new lineages of life (NeLLi) - N075 metaG | ecosystem: Environmental > Aquatic > Marine > Ocean trench > Sediment | place... | reverse complement strand
TTGATATTGAACTCCTGTGGCGTTGATTTGGTCTGTAGGCGTTAGCCTGTATGGCAATATCAAAACCATGCGCGAATTCCCACAACAATCTGCGTTTCCGACGTTGCTTGTCCAGCGGCCGCCGCCAACTCGGCGGTATTGCCGAAAGACTTGCTCCAGTTAATACCGATGTAGGGAGCAATTTCACGTCGGATTTCGTAACGCAGCCGAAGGCCCGCCTGAATTGTGGACAAGCCGGAACCTACGCCAACCTCTGGATCGCTCTTTCCATAGAAGTTGGCTTCCAATTCCGGCGTCAAGATCAGTCGCTGGGTTAGTAGCGATTCATACTCAAAGTCCAGGCGCAACGCCGTGCGCCCGTTATCGCCGACAAATATCGCAACGTCAGTTTCGAAAAAATAGGGCGCAAGTCCTTGTATGCCAATGACCGCCCAGCTGCGACTTGGTGACGGTTCAAAGTCGTGTCGCACGCCGACCTGAATGTCCCAGAACCGGGCGATGGCCTTGCTATAGAGAAGCTGCAGCTCAAATTCTTCCGTTTTGCTGTCAGCCCTTTCGCCCTCGGTCTTCAACCAAAGTTTATGCAAATCTTTGCCAATCCAGCCCTGAGCATCCCAAGTAACATCACGGTCGCCGCCAATATCGCGAATCTCCAGTTGATCCAGCAGGCCCATAACCAGCAGCGGATCGTCTGCCGCGGCGGCGCGAGCTTCGTTGCAATAGATATTGCCGCTCACAACAAACAGTGCCGCGGCGATCCATAACTTATTTGCAGTCCGGCTTTCCATCAGCTCACCCTCACTTCGCGAAACATTCCAGGCATGTGGTATATAAGGTGACAGTGATATGCCCATCTGCCCATCGCATCGGCAGTCACCAGGTAACTGATTTTCGAGCCTGGCTGAACAAGGACGGTGTGTTTGCGGGGAATAAAGTCAGGCTCCCCTGTTTCGAGTTCGCTCCACATTCCATGCAAGTGAATTGGATGCGACATCATGGTGTCATTCACCAGCATTATTCTTACTCGCTCGCCGTACTGGAGTTGTACAGGCTCGGCGTCAGCAAATTTGATGCCATTGATTGACCACATGTACCGGCTCATATTGCCGGTTAGATGTAACTCGATCTCTCGTGTCGGATCCCTGGGATCAGCCGTTCTCTCCAGATTCCGAATATCGGCATACGTTAATACGCGTCTGCCGTACATTCGTTGATGGTCGCGCAAACCGATGCCGGGATCCGACAGTCCGTCCTGTGGCGTCGATGCACGCATATCAACCTGAGGACCAAATTCCGACGCGATGTGGTTGATCTGGCGTTTACTGCCGAAACCGGCCGGATCAATTTGCACCTCGCCAGCTTGAGGCACTTCCTGCATTCCGCTCATATTATGCGTGCTGTGGTCCATACCATCGGCGTCTGACATGCTGCTCATGTCGTGCGAGCCTTGCTCGGCGTCACCGCCAGCATCAGACATGGCGCTCATGTCGTGCATGCTGTGGTCCATACCACCGGCGTCTGACATGATGCTCATGTCGTGCGAGCTTTGCTCGGCACCGCCGCCGGTATCGGACATGGCGTTCATGTCATGCATGCTGTGATCCATGCCCCCCATACCCATATCTCTGTGACCAAGAAGAGCCGGTGAATCCATATCCGGAACTTCGGCGCTCCAGTTGGCATCCGGACTCAGTACGCCGCGGCAGAAGCCGCTCCTGTCAATACTTTGTGCGAATATCGTGTAGGCAGTATCGGCACTTGGCTCGACCACAACGTCGTACGTTTCTGCGACACCCATGCGAAATTCATCCACCGACACCGGCTCGATGTTTTGCCCGTCTGCAGCGACTACTTTCATCTTGAGTCCGGGTATTCGCACATCGAATATCGTCATCGCAGATGCATTGATGAAACGAAGTCGGACTTTCTCGCCTTGCTTGAAAAGACCGAGCCAGCCGTCTTGTGGCGTTACTCCATTCATTAAATAGGTATAGGTATACCCGGTAACGTCGGACAAGTCTCGATCACTCATCCTCATCTGATTCCACATCGAACGATCTCTCCGTGTCTGACCAAAGCCTTTGTCGGCAACATCGCGCCAGAAGTCACCAGTCGTTCGCTCACGAAAATTGTAATAGTCACTTTGCTTTTTTAGTTTGGAATAGATTCGCTCGGGTTTTTCATCACTCCAATCGGATAGCAAAACGACATAGTCCCGATCGCTGTCGACCGGGTCCGGTCCTTTGGGATCGATGACGATGGCGCCGTACATCCCGGTTTGTTCCTGGAATGCAGAATGACTGTGGTACCAAAACGTACCGCTTTGACCAACCTCGAATTGATACGTGAACGACTCGCCTGGCTTAATGCCGTCGAAACTGAGACCCGGCACTCCGTCCATTCCCGTTGGCAATATGATTCCATGCCAATGGATTGAAGAATCATGTGCCAGATTGTTGGTAACGCGCAGCGTGACACGCTCACCTTCTCGCCAACGAATGACCGGTCCGGGCACAGATCCGTTGACAGCGGTGGCAGGTCGCTCCTTGCCAGTGAAATTCACCGTCTTGTAGCCGATATTGATGTCAAAATTTGAGCCGCTTAGCACCGGGACCGGCTGTCGCCCGGCAACAGCTGCTCGAACTTGCTTGCTTGATAATCCAAGACCGATCAACGCACTACCGGCGGCTGCGCCGGTTACGAATGTGCGCCGTGACAGCATCGACCGAGGTGTAATTAAACGATTTGAGTACGACATAGAATTCTTCTTCGACCGCTAGCTCTAGTGCTCGTGCGTGCTTGGATCGTGTGGTTCGGGTTCCGACGTCTGCTGCTCGGTTGCGGAGTCGAAATCCTGAAATTCCGATTGATCGCTGTGCGCCTGGTCTTCGTGTTCGCCAGTTTCAGGTACATTGTCAGATGCGACATCATCAGGAGCATGTGGTTCGGCCATCGGATCAGCGTGATGCCCGCTTCCCGCGCCACTGGCCAGCAACGATTGATAGGCATCGGCATCCAATTTTGGCAACCGTGTTATGAGTGCGATAAGCGGCCACAGGTCATTATCGGAGTGAGTCTTCCCCCAGGCGGGCATTCCGGTCATTTTGATGCCGTTTTTCGTTACCCAGAACAATGCAGCGGGCTGCATTTCCATCGCCGATTCTGCGAGGTCCGGTGCGGCTGGATTGAGACCTTTTCCGATGGCCCCCGGTTCCTTGCCGGGCGCTCCATGGCAGCTGACGCACATAGAGTCAAAATCATTAACACCCGCCAGCGCCAACGCACTATCGTCGAGATCCGGCACGTCAATGCCTTTCGATCTTCGTTCGACAGAAGCATGCGAGGTCGTTGACAGCAACCAACTTAAGGCACCACTGTGTGGCGTCGTCGCACTAACATCGTATAGGCCCGAATACGCAAATCCCAAAACTGCGGCGAGTGCGATAATCGCCGCGACGGCCAGTATTTTCAGTAATTTCACTTGTAAATTCCTATCTCAGATGAGCAGCACCGGCATCCGATGCTGTCAGTTTTGGAGGTCTGATCACGCAGTATGTTGCTACAAATCAGTGCAGCGACAGTCCTGCGGTAGTCGACCGGGGAATAATCAGGAGATTAAGATAGGAGGTCGAAATAGGGGATGTGGTTTGGGGCCTTCGTGAAACCAGTCTGCGGCTACGGCACCCGAAATGTCAGCGGCAATAGAATTCGATCCGTCGTAAAAGTCGCTGGACGCTGCCATACCGCAACCCGCGGCACCACAAATCGCGACGCAGTAGCTGCAACATGAGCAATCCAGCAACGTCGCTTCTGCATTTTCGCCAGAGTGATGACTCGCTTTGTCTGCGTGCAAGTCCTGAGTCTGAGAGTGCTGGTTGTGGTGAGAACCAGCATGGTTATCAGCAGATTCTACCACCGAACCTTGAGCCGGCTGCGGATCGGTATCCTGGCCGCATGACCCGATTGAGCCCGCAATGGACGCGGTCGAAAGTGCAACCAACTGTATGCAAATTGTGATGTTACGTACAACGTTCACAGTATCAAGAATAGACCATTCTCGGATCCGGTACAAATAGCCAATCCGTGAAGAACTCGCAGCGCAGTAATAACATTCTATTTTTTCTGATCATCCTGCTTCACTGGATCGATAGAAGATCACAGGCTAGGGATTCGTCGGATCGAAACGGTATGTCATTGCTTGTTACCGTTGCAACCATGTGGCTGTAACCCGGTTCCTGACATGAACTAGCCGAAAAACAGTAAAAACTCGCCTTCACAGGCCCCTGCCACCTCCGCTCAAGCCGGCCCTTGAATTGACCTATAGTTGTATATACAATCCTAGGCCGTTGCTACGGAACATGTGGGCCTGCCGCCAGCTACAAGGCGAAGACGAAAATCACAATCCCCAACCAGTATCAACAATGAGCTGAACGAATTTACCAAGGATGCCAATGTTTAAGGTTGCCTACCCAAAATGTATGTCGCCGATACTGGTGTTGTCCGCCGCCCTTCTTGCCAGTGGCGCGGTATTTGCGCACGGAATTTCTGCAGAAGCCAGGCAACGTATGATTGATGGCGGCAATCTCGAATACATTCGCCTCGGTGCAGAGCACATGATCACGGGGTATGACCACCTGCTGTTCCTGTTCGGCGTGATGTTCTTTCTGACGCGCTTCCGAGACATTGTCATGTACGTCAGCGCGTTCACCATCGGTCACACGATTACGCTCATTTTCGCGACTTACCTGCAAATTTCGGCCAACTACTACCTCGTGGACGCATTCATAGCAGTGACGGTGATCTACAAGGGATTCGAGAATCTCGACGGCTTTAAGAAATATCTCAACGTCGAATCACCAAATCTTTTGTTGATGGTACTGCTGTTCGGCCTGGTGCACGGATTTGGCTTGTCCACCCGTCTGCAGCAGTTGCCAATTGCAGAGGACGGCGGAATGCTGCTGCATATCCTATCGTTTAATCTGGGTGTCGAAATCGGACAGATCATGGCGTTGGTGGTCATGCTGGGAATATTGCGCCTCTGGCGGCAACGGGCGCACTTTCCGATATTCAGCAAACTCGCAAATTCCGGACTTATGGTGGCCGGGGCAATTTTGCTGATGATGCAGTTGCACGGTTACATTCACCTGGTCAATGGTGAGACCTTTCCAATCAACCGCGACGATCACTCGCATGCGCATACGGACATGCAGATACAAACGCCACCCCCAAATGTTCCATCACATGATTAACTGGAGGAAAATCGCAATGACTTCAAAGCTCACAGAAAAATTAGCAGGTCCCAAAACAGCTCTAATCGGTCTTCTGATGCTGACGCCAATCGCCTCTGTCGAGGCGCATCAGACCTATCTCATCTCGGATCTGTATGTCATGAAGCCCGGAACGGACAACTTCCTGACGCTGAAAAACGGCACATATCATGAGAGCGGATACTCGATCACACGCAAAATGTCACGTGATATCAGCATTGTGATGGGCGGCGAGCGCAAAACGCCGCCGGACAACGAAGTGTCCGATGTCGATTCAAATCCCAAATACAAAAGCACCTACATAAAAGTATTCGCGGAAAATGAGGGTACCGGCCTGGGAGGTGTCGCCGCCAAACCTGATTACATTGCCCTGCCGGCGGAAATGTTCGCGGGCTACCTCGAACACGAAGGCATGACGGACGCGCTGGCGGAATTCGAGGCTAACAACGAACTGCAAACCATTCGCGAGCGCTACACCAAGCACGCAAAGGCCATTTTTCAGGTTGGCAAGCTGCTGACCGACGACTACAAGCGTAAGCTCGACTACAAGGCGGAGATTTTTGTCGAGCAAAACCCCGGCGACGTGAGCGTCGGTGATGACATGTCGATTCAGGTCCTGTTCGAAGGCAAACCCCTTGAGAACCAGCTCGTATTCGTAAGCCATGCCACCCGCGAACAGACTGCCAACGCCAGCATCCCTGAGCTCAGTGCCTACACTTTACGCACGGATGAGAACGGAAGAGCGACCTTCAAAATCACCAAGAAGGACAAGTGGTATATCCAGATGATCCATATGCAAAAGATCGTCGATGAGGATGCCGACTACGAATCAAACTGGTCGACGATCACGTTCGAGATCAAATAGAGAATCCACAACTGAATATTATCAGCAGATTTCACGGGAGAAATTGATGATGAAAATGCACAGGGCCGCTGCGGCGGTTATCGCTATCGCGGCCGTGGCGGCAACCACACCGGTATTGGCGCACGAGATGTTCCTCAAGGCAGAAGAGTCCGTCGTGGCACCGAATTCGGAGATGGTCGTGCGTCTGATAAACGGCACCTTCGACAAAAGTGAAAACAGTATCAGCCGAGATCGCATGGCGAATGTCAGCATCATGGCCAGTGATGGCGTGACCAACCCACCAGACGATGCCTGGTACGACGACGAGAACTCGTCGTATCTGAAATACCGCACAGGCGAGGCGGGAACTTACGTCATCGGCGTGTCGACGCGCCCCAACATGATTACGATGTCGCCCGAGGATTTTATTGCGTACCTCAAGCATGACGGTGTGCTGGATACGCTCACGACATTTGAACAAGGGAACGAGCTGACCGAAGTGCGTGAACGCTACTCGAAGCACGTCCGCACTTTCGTGCAAGTCGGCGACAAGAAGACTGCTGACTACGCGAAACCACTCAACTATCCGGTCGAGATCCTGCTCGATCAGAATCCGTACGATCTCAAGTTCGGCGATAATTTGAGCTTTCGCGTGTTGGTCAATGGCAAACCGGCCACCAATCAACTGGTGCGCGCGAGCTACGAAGGATTCCATGGTCATGACGCATCCGGTGGCCACATCAATTCCTATAACCTGCGCACGGATACAGACGGCCGCGCCAGTTTCCTGTTGAGCAACAAGGCACTCTGGTATATCTCATTGATCAACATGCAAAAGATCGATGACCCCGAGGCAGACTATGAATCCAACTGGGCGACCGCAACATTCCAGGTGAAGTGACCTGAAATCGGTTGTGTTGAAACGAGAGGGATAGGCGGTGGCCAGAACGAAAGTCTTTACGCTGCTGCTGCTTGGCGCTTTGGTCGTAGTGGCATCGTGCGGTCAGGTCGACATGACAAACAGTGTTCGATGGACCATCGTCAAGCCTGAGGTCGTTCATCGAATCAATAGCGACAATGAAGTCGGCGTGCCGACCGCCGACATCGGGATTTACTACCCCTCCAATCTCGACCCGGCCTTCACCGATCAGTTTTCATTGAATGATCTGATCGACGACTTCGTGCAGGCGAAAAGCATCTTCGCGGACGCTGGCGTGCAGCTGAACCTTCTCTGGATTAAGACCGGCGAGATCGATCCGTCATTCTTCGAGATTCAAGCCAACAACATCGCAGCAACGGCGCCGGGCGGTCAATATGCGAATATGTACGTCGACAGTCGGCGTCGACAGTCTGGCCTGACGCAAGAAGCGCTGGACGCATTTGAATCCATTGTCGAGAAACACGATAACAACAATCGTACGGTATTCCTGGTCGTACTGCAGGACGTCTTCATGTCGTTTTATGAGAAGCAGGACGAGCGGACCTGGGAGGTGCGTACGATAACCACCGGGGGACTTTCCTTTCCGTCCTACAGCTACCAACAAATCCCACGACGATTGCGTGGTGTAATCACAATCAACAAAAGCGATCCGCTTCGAAGTATCGTCGCCCATGAACTCGGTCACAAACTAATCAACGTTAGCCACGAATACAATGACATCGACCCACAGCATGAGGTCCGAGCCGAAGGCGGATTGATGCTTTACGGTAGCGGCACGGATATCCCAGCGAGCAAGCGCGGCCGCTGGCACAGGGAACGGCTGCACCTTTCTCCTTATATATACCGACAAACAGCAAGCGGCGCGCGGAGCTGGAACACCGATTACAAAGAAGGCGGGCACTACTACGATCCAATCTACGGCGACAAAGTCATACAGTTTGGCGACATAGAAGCGGACACCGAAAAATAGGATTGCCGTTATGAATCGTGCACACAACTTTATCTTGAAAGCGGTGGTCGTTTTCTCGGCGCTATTGATCGTCCATCTTCAATCGGCGCGGGCGGATGCACTGATTGAGGCAGCAGCGCTGCTTAAGCAGTATCAGCTCAGCGAAACCGTCGTGTCACCTGACGGGCAACGCGTCGCAGTTGTGGTAACCGAACCTATGGAGGGTGATCAGAAACGCAGTAGCATTTGGCTCTATGAGCGATCCTCCGATGTGTTCCGGCGGCTGACTACGGCCGGCAAGATCGACAGCTCACCTCGTTGGGCGCCGCATGGCCAAACGCTCGGTTTTCTTTCAGAACGAGAGGATGAGAAGCCCCAGATATTCATCCTGCCAATGTCAGGCGGCGAAGGCGAGCGCCTGTCCGACGCTAGTTCCGACATCAGCACGTTCGAATGGTCACCTGATGGCAACGCCATCGCCTATCTGGCGAAAGATGAAGCGGAAGAAGAGCAAGACGAAGACAACAAGGATGACGAAAGAGTCGTCAGCGAAGACTACAAGACCACTAAGTTGTGGAGTATCGAGGTAACGTCGCGGGAAGTTCATGAGGTACTTGTAGATGGCAATTGGACCGTTGCCGAATTCGCCTGGTTGCCGAATAACGAACAGTTTGTGGTAGCGGCAAATAACATCAACATTCCGGAAATTCTGGCCGACGAGTTTTACGTCGTCGACAGGAACGGCGGAAAAATGCGTGATTTGGGCAAGCCAGATGGACCGGTTCAAGGACTCCATGTATCGCCCGACGGAACGACACTGGCGTATATCGGCGTTTCCGACGGTGGACCGGAACCGCATGATGTGTACCTGCAATCAATCGCCGGTGGCACACCAAAGAATCTGACATCGGCCATCATCGATCGCCCAATTTCCACGCTCGCCTGGATCAATAGTGACTCACTACTGATACTCGCGGACGACGGATTTGGCAGCACGCTCTACCGTGTCAATACGGCCGGCGAAGTAACGCAGCAGCAGAACTTTTCCGATCAATTGCTTTCGGCAGTCGCGGTTGAAGCATCCCTGCAGGCATCCATACGTTCGACCGCCGTGTCGCCAGCCGAATTGTGGATCACCGATGGCAAAAACGAGCAACAAGTTAGCAACCTGCATGGCGATTTCCCAAAACTGATATCGCCGGAAATATTTCGCTATGCCAGCGATGACGGCATGCAGATCGAGGCAGCGCTTTTTTTGCCTGTGCAGCCCCGGAACGCGCCCTTGCCGCTGATCACCCTGGTGCACGGCGGGCCCGCTGGACGATGGTCAAACCGTATTAGTGATTGGGCTCAGCTACTCGCCTCACGAGGCTACGCGGTTTTCGCTCCCAATATTCGCGGCTCGGTCGGTTATGGACTGTCATTTGTACGTTCAAACAGGCGTGATTGGGGTGGCGGCGATTTTCGCGATGTCATGGCGGGTATCGATTATCTCATTGATCGTGGCATCGCGGATCCGGATCGCCTCGCAATTGGCGGGTGGTCATACGGCGGATATATGAGTGCCTGGGCAGTGACTCAGACCCATCGATTCAAGGCCGCCGTCATCGGCGCACCAATGACCGATCTGGCGGTCGAATACGGAACTGAGATCGCGGACATCAATGCGTACGATACCTGGTATCTCGGCACGCCTTACGAAAATCTTGACGATTTCATTCGCATGTCACCGATGACCTATGTCAAAAACGCTCGTACTCCTTCTCTGATATTGGTCGGTGAAGACGACCCAATCGATCCCATCGCGCAATGCTGGCAATTCTACCGTGGCCTGAAGCGATACGATGTAGATGTGGAAATGGTGATATATCCGCGCGAACCTCATGCAATTCAGGAAGAGTTGCACAAACTGGATTTACTCGAACGAATGACGGGTTGGTTCGACAGATATCTAAAATGAAACGTAGAACTCGTGCGCTTAATAAGTGACGGCCTTGTCAAAACTTCTTAATTCCAAAAACCGATAATTCGCGAACAGCCAGGAGATTACGATGCGGCCTACTATATTGAAGCTCTGTGCCTTTCTATTTGCAGTTCAAATGATAGGTTCGGCAGCGGCTCAGGATAATGATTTGTACATCAGGGCCGGAAAATTGCTTGATGTGCGGTCCGGCACGCTATTGACGGATCAAGTCCTGATTGTGCGCAACGAGCGAGTTGTCAAAATTGCTGCGATCACTGATATCGTGCCACCGG
>Ga0114950_10005048_pt1 | contig 10256 bp, 18 predicted proteins | sample N075metaG_FD_83503 | JGI IMG/M metagenome (GOLD analysis project Ga0114950, IMG submission 83503) | Deep subsurface microbial communities from Kermadec Trench to uncover new lineages of life (NeLLi) - N075 metaG | ecosystem: Environmental > Aquatic > Marine > Ocean trench > Sediment | place... | reverse complement strand
GCCGGTTTGCGTGCGGCGAGCTCGAAGGTGCCCGCCCCCCCGGGCCCGGCGACGCGGGTGTGGTGGCGGGCGGGGGGGGGCGGGGGGGGGGGGGACGGGGGGGGGGGGGGGGGGGTGGGGGGCGGGGGCGGGGGGGTGGGCGGCTTGGTCTGTCATGTCGGCATACTCGGGGGCGGGGGCTGCTGTTGTGGGGGCTGCTGTTGCGGGGGCTGTTGTGGCGGGGCGGCTCCAGGCACGCCGGCACCTGGCTCGTTCGTCATCGTCCCGGGGCCAGGGGGAGCTCCTTGACCCCCGCCGGCGACCAGACCCGCTTGCTTCTGCGCGGCCATTTGTTGCAGTTGGGCTTGGTTCGCTTGGTACGCGGCTGTGCGCTGCTGCAATGCGTCGAGCTCGACCATGTAGCGCCGGAAGTTGTTCAGGGCCTTTTCGGGCGCGCCTTCTCGTCGTGCGCGTAGATAGGCACCCTGAATCATGGGGCGTGCGCGTACGAAATCCATGAACGGCTCGGGAGTCTCGTAGTCACCGTCCTCGAGGAGTTCGATCACCGCCTCGATGTCGTTCAGTGGGGCGTCGCGGCGGTCGGTGAAGGCCTGCAAATCGGGGAAGTCCAGCAGTTTCATCGCTTCCGCCGGGTCAATGAGCTGGCCACCCATCATCTGCATGACGCGCTCTTGCTTCGCCGCGGGGGAGCGTGGGAAGGAGGACGCCGGGTAGATTTCTATGATTAGGTCGTCGCGTGGGATGGAAACGTCGTCCCACTTGATTTTCGCCATATCGCTACCGACAGGCGCGTTGACCACCAGGTCCGGAACGCTGGCGTCTTCGGCGATTTCCTTGGCCAGCGCTATGATGTGCTCGGCGTATCCAATCGCCACCACTCTTTCGCGACGCTTGCCCTGGTCTTGAAAGCGCACCGTCCCAATGTCGTGGTACTCTTGGAGCGCTACCCCGCTGTTGAGACCCGCGGGCTTCTGTGACGCCGCTGAGAGCTGCGAGATGCCTGTGATTTCGTAGCTGTAATCAATGAGCCGTTGGAGGTGCTCGTAGATTTCTGGGTTGACGGTTCTGTGACTGACAACCGTCGGCGGAATGTCGCCGTTGTAGTCGAGGATGAGGCCAGGAACGTTTTGGATTTGCGAAGGGTTGACCCTGGAGCCAACTGGTCGGAGAATCCATGGGACCGCCAATAGGTGATGCGCATCTTGGATCTTCTTTAGCAGCCTGTTGATTTCAATTTGCAGCCCGGTCAGGTCGTCGGCAATCCCCTTGCCCCAATAGCCAACCATAGGCTTTTTCCACACAAGCTTGGAAACCGGCGGAATTTGTCGCGGGTAGGGCGCATCGTTGATCATGCCATCTTGGACGCACGTAACGAATCTCCCGTCCCCTGCCCCCGGCGCTGATTCAAGGTGCCACGCCATAACCACTTGGATTTGGTCGCGTTGAAAATTGTAGGTCGACGTCGTGTAGGCTGGATCTTCCACCGCGTCCGTATGCGCGATAATGTCTTGAGCCCCCGGGACGTCTTGGTACATGCCCATGAGCACGGCACGGTCGACGTATTTTACCCGGAAGTGCTCCTGTGGTTCCCCGTACAGAGATTGCTTGGGGTCCACAAACCACTCGCCAGGGAAGACGCGTTCGGCGCAAATTCGATTGCCGATGCGATAGAAATAGACCAACCCGGTGCCGAACACACAGGAGTCGCGGACTTGGTCCAACGACTTCTCCTCGAGGTCCAGGTTGTAAAACATCCCGTCCATGAACTGCTGCAGACGCTTGGCCCGGCGCTGCTGCATGTAGTCACCCCCCGACGTGAGGAAACGCGGCCTGGGCATGCTCATCGCCATTTTGGAGACGTAGGTGTCGATGTTCGACGCGATGACGTTCAACGACAGGCGGTCGGAAGCGCGGAATGGGTTGTTGGGGAGCCGGTTGTACGAGTACGGGCCATAACCCTCGACGCTGTTCCCACCGTACAGGCGCATGTTCCTGATGATGGTGTCGCGCTTGTCGTTGTAATTGTCTTGAAGGTAGGTCAGCACCTCCCACGTAGCCATTGCTACATCGCGCGGGGTGGTGAGCTCATACCACGGCGTTTCGGGCATCTTGGAGTAGTCAAGACGCTTCCCGGAACGCTGCTCAAGAATATGGGGTTCGGCTGCCAATGGGCGCTTTCGTGACTGCGGGGGTCGCGGTCACGCAGCGCAGGCTGCCGGCCTAGGTGACGCCAGCGGGCGATCCAAGGTCCAACAAGAATCTACCCTAGGGCGTACAACGCATCAAATCAGCCACAGGAGTAAAACATCATTTTTTCGCGTTCCTCGGGCGTTTCATCTTCGATTGCTTTCAGCGTTCCCTCAGGTGTCCGACCCAACTCGACGCTCGGAGGTCGCTCTAGAGGCACGCGGAAATCGGCCTTTACCCACGCGCCATCGAGCGTTACTTCGAGTCTAGACAGGCCAAACTGTTGCGCTACAGCGAAAATAGGCGCCAGCGTTTCAGCCGTTATCCCGACCGCGTTCTTGGCTGGAGAGCTCGGGGGAGTCGGCTTCGGTGCGGTTTTCTTTGTTGTCATTTTCCTCTTCCATCTGCTTTACCAACGATAATAAGCGGTCATTCGCGATGACTTGGAGCCTGTACAGCGAAGTCATCTGTTCGGTGGTCGGGTTCGGTGGTCGCGTGGTCGCGTGCCCCAATCGAGCGATCATGGCCCGCGTGATGAGTACGTCTGTCGCCTGCTGCAAACGGAATAGGTCGCTGATTGTCGTCATCCGAAGCCAAAATCTTCCTCTGCCGGGTCGTCGCGCGGGGGCGTCGGCCACTGCAATTCGTCGTCCTGCGCGTCCTTCTCGCCATCCGGGCGGGCGCCTGGCTGTTGGTGGAGGGACACCTGCTGTTGGAATAGATACTCCTCGTATTTGGGATCGTGCATCGCTGGAACCTCGTTGGGCCGGCGCTCGTTCACCCAGTGATATGCCCTTCTCCACGCGTAAAGCATCGCATCCGCCAGATGGTCATCGCATCCCTCTGCAATCTTGCGGACGTCCGAGCGGAACTTCATCGGTGCCCACTGGAGCGTTCTCAACTCTTCAAACAGATCGTTAAGTTTGCCGTCAAAGCTCAGTTTTTGGGTGCGTAAATCGCTGTTTAATAGCTCTATTGCTGCATTTTTTTTGACCTTCTCGGCAGCCTCAATCGGCAGCGCGTGTCGGCGTCGCATCTCCTCGACCAGCGTCTTGCCCAATCCGCCGGTGTCACAGACGATCGCATCAGGCTCGTATCGTGTTGCGAAATCCCGCACATGTTGGGCGATTTCGAACACGGTTAGTTCCTTTTCTTTCCACGCCTCGACGACCCATATTTTTTCCGTGTGATGACGATGAAACCCCAAAACCACGATGGCGGTGTCGTCCTTCCACCCCAAATCGATCCCCACCACGTACGCGTCGATCGTATCCGGCGGTTCTTCGATGTTCCGCGACGGAACGAACTCGTAAACCAGGTTGGATCCGTCAAAGCACCACTCGCCCAAAATCTCGCGGCGGAATGCGGGCGTCGTCCAGTCCCACCCGTTTTCCTTCAAAATGGCCGTAATCTCGGATTCGGCGTCCTTGATGTACGGGTTGTCGCGCATGTCCCACGCGAACACTTTGAACGCGCTTCCCGGCAGACACGCGTCGTGAAATGGGCCCAAACAACTTGCGTTTGGTGTGCCGATCATCCACAGGCCGCCGAGGGTGTCGATCAGGGCTGGGCGGATGGCCTCCCTGTATAAGGTGGTCAGCACCGCCGGCCGGAATGTCCCCGCTTCGTCGACGATGACCACTGGATGATGGTCGCCGCGTACCTTTTCAGTCTCATCTATTTTGTCGACGCCGATCAGGCCGATTTGCGAGCCGTTCGGGCATGACACAACTTTGGTGGTCTCATTGAATTTCAGACCTAGATTCCAATTGAGATTATCCCGCCGAAGTTCGCGCCACATCACGCGCGCAGCAGCGCAAGTTGCGGTCCTTTCGAAGATTGGTATGAAGTCGCCTGGATTAGTCGCCGCGGCGTGTAGGGCTACCACTCGCCCAAGGTGCGTCTTGCCAGCCCGTCGACCGGAATGGGCCGCCTTGAAACGAGCCGGGTGCTTGAACATCTTCGCTTGGACCGGTGTCAGGCTGTCTACGTACTGTTGCACCGCAATCGGGAATTGGTTCCTCCGCTGGTACTCCTTGATCAGACGGTTTGTGTTGCGAGCCATGGACCTCCTTCACTAGTCCCAAGTTGGCTTCGGGGATGGTTTCCCACGCGTGCGGGTCGGCGACGGACATCACGACGACTCCAGACACGCCGCGAAACAACCGGATCTCGTCGGTCGCCTCAACACTGCGGCACACCCTGCCCAGGGTCTGAAAATGCATGGGCCGCAGGAGTTGTACCCGCACGACTCGGGGTTCCGCCACGTACCGGGTACAGGGGTCGGGGGTCGGCGTAGTAGTCATAAGAGGTTCCACAGCAAAGCGTAGGGGTTGTATCTCACGGCCTTGCCTCGGGGTAGTCGGCGCCAGGCGCGCGTGGTGTGGGTGCACTCAATCGGTCCGTCGGGGTGACCGTCGATCAGGTCGTCAAGCAGGACATGCGACAACCCGTAACCGCGAAGGTTGGACTTCACTGCGAGGTAGTGGATCAGCGTGCCGCCTTCGATCCGCGGGCACCCGCAAATGAAGCCGAAGTAGACCCCCGGGTCGGCCCTGTGCACGAGAAGCAAGGTCACGGTCGCCGTCGCACCCATGATCGCGTCAATGAGACGTGCCTGGTTCCGATCATAGTCGCCCTTGCCGCCAGCCAACGCCCACCCGCCTTCCGCGCGCAAGGAACCGATCCACATGGGCCGAATCCACTTCATCGCCTCGTCGCGGGGAACGCCATCGTCGGCGTAGGCACCCTGCATCTGCACCACGCCGTATTCGTCCGCGCTTGGCCTAGTGGGACGGCAGGGTTTTATTGGCTTGCCTGAGGGTGGCGATGACGTCGGGGTCGGCAAGCATCCGTTCTCTGAGCTGGTCACTCGACATTTCTCCCAATCCGTCAGCCGCTTCCGCCACAGCCCTACATTTAAGGGTCAGCAGCAACGCTTCAGCCATCATCTTCATGGTTCGTTCGACCCCATGCACAGGGTCCGGACCGCCTGCACGAGCGCGCACCGAATTCCTCAGACGGTGCACCTCGTCCTTAATGATGTCCTGCATTTCATCGAGTATCTCATCTATTGGAGACACGATGACAAAGTCGGCGCCCATCGGTCGGCGGTCCTCTCGTTATGTCGTGTTATACCAGGAATTCAGGCGGTGGCGGCGGGTGGTGGGAAAGCGGTTTGAGCGGGGGGGGGGCTCACCGCTTCATTCGGGATCGCGCCATTCGCTGGAACTGGGGTGGTGGTATCCCTCGGGCGGATAGTCTCCCAAACGTATTGCATCGCCAAATAGCGGCGGTCGGCGGGGACTTTGGAGAGTGAGTTGACGGCCTGAACGATGAACCTAAAATCTTTCATTACGGTATCTTTCAAAACTCAAGCCCGGGGGGCGTCAATTGAACTGGGGGAATTCAACTGGGGACACCGCCCCGGGCCGAAATCATTAGTACTTGCTCTTGCTCTTGCCTTCGGTCCCGGCGCTGCGATTGCCGAATCCCATCCCGTATGTGGACGCCTTGTTGTGCGAATACGCTGCCCCGTGGCTACCCATCGAGTAGCCACCGCGATGGTTCTCGCCGCCCATGGTATAGCCGGGGCCCTCGGTTGGCTTGCTCCGGAATGTAGGTTCCCCGGGGGTACTGTATTTACTGTTGATCAGCTCTTTGTTCGCGTGCAAGTAGTCGCCTGGCGTCATGACTGTTCCCTTTCACTGCGTCCGTCGACGCGGAATCTTCTGGGCGACTTTGTGCGGTGCGTCACTTCTTCTTTTTCGGTTTGCGTTTGACAGCATACGCCGCGGCCACGGATTGGTTAGCCGGCTTACCACTGGCTACCATCTCTTTAACGTTCCTCTTGAACGCTTTTTTGGACTTCCCTTTGTCTAGTGGCATTGGATACCTATCTTACGGCGCTGTCAGAATTACCGGGCGGTATGCCGATTGGGCTTCTAGCCGTTCGCGCAACGCAATCCCGATAGCCGCACTCTGATCGGCACGACCGAAAAATCGACCGACGGACACCAGGCAGGTCCCACACTTAGGACCTCCGCGGGTAGGGGCTGAACAAATTGAGCATGTTCCGATTGGGTGCATGTATCTTTGATGATACATCTGTTCAGTCTTGTCTAGTCTTCCGAGCGACTTTTCCAACGATTTCTACGGCGTTTGTGTCCTCTGCAAAGCGGGCGGCGAGATGGAACGCAACGTCGTGAGCTTGGGGAAGGACGTCTTTGCTGCCTGGAGCTGCCTCCGGTGCGGGTTCGCGGGCGGCGATAACGAGGCGATGCCGCTAGCCTGGGCGCTCCGATTCTACCTGCTCAGGATGAAAGAATCGTGGAATGGATATGGCGATGTACCGCCGATGGATCGGGACAAGCACGCCGAACAAGTCCAAGCGAAACGGGATGCGCTAGCGCTGTTGGAGGGCCTAGGTGTCAAAATTAGACCCCTACACAAGAGCGCGCAGGGTGCTGGCGAAAGCGTGGACGGACTGGCCGATGGACCGCGCGTACCAGACCAAAGGGACTTCGGTACCGCGTTCGGCAGACCCAGGCCCAAGAAGACGAAGCAGAATAAAGCCGGTCGTAAGTACGGCGGATATTGAGCCGCTGGGATATTGGGACAACAGACTGCAAGACAGGAAGTGGGACGGATGATTGAAATTATAGACGCTACGTCCATGGTGAGCCGGTCCAAGGAGTACCCACACCGCAAGGACATCAAGCGAATCTACGTCCATCACAGCGGCCGCGCAGGCAAGGAGGGCCTTGAGGGCGCCAAGAACACATCGCGCTACGTGGTCCGACACCGGGGGTTTCCTGGGCCGGCGTATCACTATTGGATACCGTTCACAGGCACGAGCATCTATCTACTGAATGACGTGTTTCGCCGGTGTTGGCACACAGGAGGGGCGGCAAACACACACGGTATCGGGGTGTGTCTGCAAGGAAACACGACGCTCAAACCCATGTCGGAATTCCAATGCGAGGCTCTCCATGACTTGCTGAAATTCCTCCGCGTCGGCCACGTTTTGTCGTCGAAAAACCCCGTCAGCTGGCACTCCGCGTCGGCAAAATACGGCGGCAAAGCGAAGGCCGCGTGTCCCGGAAGCCACGCAACGGCCTGGCTGAAAGGCTGGTGTGCAAGAATCCCCCACTCGTGAAATGTGTTAGACTCGTTACATGTGGCGCAATATCATCGATGTGGCGGCCCTGCTGCTGGAGGTGTTGCGGCTGGCGATGGGGAAGCGTCGCGGAAAACGTCGTGGCGTGGCGTTCATCTGGAAGCGTCGCAAGGAAAGGGACGACGACGATGTATAGGACGCACCTGATGGCTTTGGCAGTCGCGTTGGTTTTCCTCTTGGCCTGTTTCTTACCGGTTCGGCCGGCCCCGCATTGCTGGCCAACCGACAGCTCCACAAACACAACCTTTGACCGCGACTAGCTGCATAGCGTACTGAATCGATGCGACCTCGGGCCTCGAGATTCCCACTCAAATGCACAGGCTCGGGGTCGTCCTAGCCGCCCGCGTCCCAAGGCGGTGACCCATCCACGCGGTGTTGCTCGAAACCCTCGGATGGGGTAGCCACGGGCATGGGAATCTCGGAAGAAGAACGCATAACGTTGCTGGAAGAGCGCGCGGGCAAGGCGGACTTGGAGCTTGAAATGCACATGCAATTCGCCCGGGGCTGGCGTTTGGGCAGCGATAACAGATGCGTGGTGCTCGAGCGCAAGATGAACAAACTGGAGCTCACGATGCACGAATTGAATGGCGTCGTAGCCGTCCTGCAATTGTCGACGGATTTGGCGGCCAAGGAGAGGAGAAAAGCGGAGGATGAGGCGCTTGCGATGCGCGTGGTCGATACGCTAGGAGACGCAAAATGATAATGGTCCGTGGGCAGTACATCAGCCATATCTACTTCGCTGGCAGAGCCGGTTGCGACACGAATATCATGGCGCACCTCCAGACCATGGACCCGCCGGGGGATTCGACGGCGGAGTGGACGTTCTATTTCGGGACGCGTATCGCTATGGGAAGCAAGGACCCGTTTGACGGATCGGACCCAAAGAAGTATTGGCGGGCAACGTGGAGAATGTCGGAGGCCGCCGCGGTAGCCAAGGGAACTAAGACTGTTGAGGGGGCCGCGATGATAATCGGCATCGACATGGAGGTGGTGCCGATCCGGTCGAGCGATCCAGAGGTATTCATTCGTGAATTGGCAAACAAGAAGTGGGCGAACTTCAAGGTGGAGGAGAAGGTATGACTTCCTATCGCAAGCTCACGAAATATTACATGGAGCATCGCCCGCGTCATGGCATGGACAAGGTGCGTAGTGTCCTCCGCTCGGAATGGGCAGCTGGACCGTGGAACGAAGAGTGCGACGACTTCTATTTCACGCACCGGCGTGTGCATTGCCTCGGCTGGCGCAATCACCTGGGCGTCTGGTGCGGCTACGTCGGAGTGTGGCGGGGTCATCCGTGGTTCGGAAAGGACTACTCCGACGTCGAAATGGATGCGCCTGGGGGGCTCACGTACTCCGGGAAGCTGTACCCGAAGCCTGGGCATCCGTGGTTCTTGGGATTCGACTGCGGTCATTCCTACGATTACACACCCGGGCTGGCGACGGTCTTCGAGGCCGCTGGCGCTAGCTGCGGGCCCCCTGAGAGCGCCTACAAGACGATGCCTTACGTCATCTATTGCCTGTGCGAGATGGCGGGAGAAGTGAGGTCTGCGGCATGACGGAAAATCAAGAACATGAGGTCGCCCGAGTGTTCATAGAAGAAGTGCGCGAGAAGGGATGACTGATGGCACGACCTACTATAACTGATTTAGTAATCGCTATAATGACTGGGGTTGCGAAAGTGATGCGCGGGACGTCTCGCGACGATGGCGTGACCGCGATGCTCATGCTGCTGGCGGGAACAATCCGTGAGGGGCTCACAGATTTACCCGAGATAATGCGTGACCTAGAATGGATGGTTGAATATCTGAAGGCCGCCGAGGAAAGGGGAGTGGACAAGCCGCCGGGCGACAAGGCCTGCGTCGACAAGATGCTGGACGACCTGCGCAATGGCCGATCGATATCGGATGTGCTGAAGGACCGGGAAGAATGGAGCGATACGAAAAAATGGAACAAAGAGGCTAAGGAAGAGGCCAAGGAAGCGGACCCCGGATGAGCGACGAGGCCACCGATCCGAAGACGCCCGATCAGCACAAATTGCGGGATTTCGCGAACCGAGTCAAAGCGCTGATGGATGAGGAGGGCGTTGGCGGATGCGTTGTTCTTACATCGCAAGAATCTCACGAGTGGCTGGTCGTGATCCCAGAATGGTCCGGCATCACGGAAACCTCTGATGGCGTGCGCGTCGAACTCAGCTCCAAGAACCCCGAGCAGGCGAGCCAGACGATGGGTCTGTTGGCCGGTACTAGAGATATGTGCGGTGAGCTTGCCAGGGTCTTCGGCGATTTGTACATCAACATCAAAACCCAACTTGAACTGCAGGGCGCTGAAGTTGATCACCGGCCGTTCTCCGATATCGGTTATGGGCCTACGGGACCCCAGGGGCGGAATTGAAGTGAGCATAGACGACGCCATGGGGATATTGGTCGCGCCGTCCACTCTGGTGGCGTTCTACTTGTTGCACAGGCGTTTGAATCAACTCGAAGATGCGCATGACGTGCTCTCGCGTGCTGTAGAATTCCACCTTGACCTACATGTTGACGCCATCGAAAGGGGCTCGAGGAGAAGTGACAGACCTGCAGCCAAGAACATTGAGCACGCAGCAAATGGAGCAAGCGATGGCCCTGACGAAAAACATACACACGATGTTTGACGGCCTGGACGGGGAGGTCATTCTTGCGACGTTGACGGCCGTTCTGGACCACGGGATCAAGACGGGGATATGCGACATGACATCTTTTGTCGCTACTATGATGTTGAAGTCAGCCGTGCGCGAGGAAGCGAAGTGAGTGACTCCGAGCCACACCTGTTGACGCCCGAGGAAGCGAAGGAAGCGAAGGCGTTGGCGGAGAAAATCAACAAGATATTGGATGGCGTTCGTGGCCCTGTCGTC
>Ga0114950_10005045_pt1 | contig 10258 bp, 7 predicted proteins | sample N075metaG_FD_83503 | JGI IMG/M metagenome (GOLD analysis project Ga0114950, IMG submission 83503) | Deep subsurface microbial communities from Kermadec Trench to uncover new lineages of life (NeLLi) - N075 metaG | ecosystem: Environmental > Aquatic > Marine > Ocean trench > Sediment | place... | reverse complement strand
TCCTGGCCGTTCCGGATCCGGCATTCGAAAAATGTCATTTTCAAATGCCTCACGTTTTCAACGGCTTGCAGCCGCCGAAAACGCCGGCACATCCCTCGGCAACTGCTCCTGCGTTGCTCTACCTCCTGCATCCATGCAGTCGTGTGCAGCACAGATATCGGCACATCCGACTTAGCATTCTGGCCTTCGGCATCTGCGCTTGCACATCCTGTGCAGCACAGATATCGGCACATCCTTGTGCCTCTGGTGCGTTACAAGTAACGCACCCTACGTGATTTCGAACTGCAGTTTCGCCAGTTTGGCGTAAAGTTCGTTGCTTCGAATCAGTTCTTCGTGGTTGCCAATGGCCACAATTCGACCCTTATCCATGACCACGATTCGGTCCACTTTTTTGACCGTTGCCAACCGATGAGCAATAACCAGCGTGGTGCGGTCCTTCATTAGTCCTTCCAGTGCCAATTGCACCAGGCGCTCGCTTTCGGCATCCAGTGAGCTGGTTGCCTCATCCAGTAACAGGATGGGCGGGTCTTTTAATATAGCCCGGGCAATCGCAACCCTCTGGCGCTGCCCACCGGATAAACGGGTACCCCGTTCGCCAAGAAACGTATCGTATCCTTCAGGCAGAGCAGATATAAACTCATCCGCTGCGGCAGCAACTGCAGCCTGTTCAACTGCAAAATTATCCGCCTGAGGGTTTCCGTAACGAATGTTTTCGCGGGCGCTATCGCCAAACAACACCGTTTCCTGCGGCACGAGGCCAATCTGTTGGCGCAAGTCAGTCGGTGACAGCTTTGAGATGTTTATGCCATCAATCTCAACATCACCGGACGCAGGGTCATAAAACCGCAACAGCATTTGAAAACTTGTGCTCTTACCGGCACCCGATGGACCAACAATGGCGACGGTCTCACCAGCTTCGATGCTCAGCGAGAAATTTTCCAGCGCCGCGTCATCCGGCCTGGATGGATAGCGGAAGGTGACGTTTTTGAATTCAATCCGCCCGGAAACGCGTTCGGGCAGCTTGACCGGTTCGAGTGGCTCTTTGATGGCGGGTGTTGCATGCAACAGTTCAGACAGCCGCTCCATTGCGCCTGCGCCCCGCTGGATCTCGCCCCAGACTTCCGTCAAACCGGCCGCAGATGAGCCCACAAACATGGAATACATCAAAAACTGCGCCAATTCACCACCGCTCATCGAGCCTTCCAGAACCGCGCGGGAACCCGCCCATAATATGGCGGTGATAGCACCGAAAACCATGGTAATACCCAGCGCAGTCAACCCGGCACGACTGCGTATCCGGCGTACCGCAGCATTGAAGCTTTCAGTCACGGCGTTCGAATACCGCTCACTTTGCAAAGGCTCCAGCGTAAACGCCTGAACGGTTTGAATCGCGTTCAAAGTCTCATCCGCAAGCCCGCTGGTATCCGCAACACGATCCTGGGCGGTGCGGGATTGTCGCCGGATTCGGCGGCCAACCATGATGATCGGAATAATCACCACCGGGATTCCCATCAGGATGTACATGGTCAGCTTTGCACTGGTCAGCGCCAACATCGTCACCCCGCCGATCAGGTTGACCATGGTGCGCAACGCAATTGAAAGACTGACGCCGGATATGCTCTGCACCAGGGTTGTGTCTGCGGTCAGACGCGACAACACCTCACCGGTGCGGGTGGTTTCAAAAAATGTCGTGTCCATACGGATAACACGGTCATAAACTGCAATCCTCAAATCTGCCACCACCCGCTCACCCAACCAGCTCACAAGGTAATAACGCAGGGCGGCAAAGCCTCCGAACACCGTTGCTGCGACAAAAAACCAGCCAAAATACCGGTTGATTGTTTCCGCATCATTGGCAACAAATCCGTTATCAATGACAAAGCGCAGCGCAACGGGTAGCGATAACAAGGCAGCCGACGCCACCAGCAAAGCGACGAACGCAGCGACCAATGTGCCACGATAGTTGAGAATAAATGGTACCAGCGCCCGTAAGGGCTTTAGCGAAGCGCCTTTGGGACGCTCTGTGGAAATTTGTTCAGCCATTTATTGCAGATGGGGATGGTCAGGCATGATTAAAAGGAATCCATCAAAGGTCGCCCAGGCAGCATACTGCAATCCAAACAGGAGCTTCACTCATTTTCACGATATTTCAACAACTCCGATACGGTAACGAACCGATAACCCTTTTCCTTCAGCCCCAAAATGATACCGGGTACAGCGTTCATGGACGCCTCACGGGATTTGAACATAACATGTAGCAACACAATTGAACCGGGTTTAACAGTGTTGATAACATACTGCGTTATCGTCTCACTGCTTGCATGGATTTCCCGATAGGTTTCCGGTTCAACGTCCATGGTGATGGTCAAAATATCGTTTTGCCACAAGTACCACGGCAGTGTTACCAGTTTCTTGCAATAGGGTGGCCTGAAATGAATCAGGCCCTGTGCGCCGGCTTTGCGCAAGGCTGCATCGGTTTTTTCCAGCTCAGTTGCGACAAAAGCACTGCTTTTGAGAAGCATTCTTTGGTGCGTGTAGGAGTGATTTCCAACCTCGTGACCTGCCTCAATGATCATTTCAGCTTCTTCCGGATGCGCATTCACGGCCTCTCCGACAAGAAAAAATGAAGCCTTTACATCATTCTCCTTCAGTATCTGCAGTATTTTCTGCGTTTTTCCTGGCATCGGACCATCATCAAAAGTCAGGGCAATGACCTTTTCACTGGTATCAACACTGCTGACAATATCACCAAACAACTGCAGATTACGGCTTTTGCCTAACTGCCATGCCAGCGACAAGGTCAGCGTAATTAGCACCAGTGTTATAAGCAGTTTTTTCACAGATTTGCGTTTTTCCTTGGTGATGGCTGACATACGGGGTGTGCTCCAGACCCCCCGGACAGTGACATTAATTCTGAACCGGACTGACCTGTAATACAATTAGAACCAGTAGGGTGCGTTACTTGTAACGCACCAGTTGGTTGACGTTTATACGTGCGTTACAAGTAACGCACCCTACATTTAGTGGTCAAAAACTCTCTAAAAGTATAGTCTTACAGCAAGAACAATTTGGAGCCCCCATCCCCAATGTCATTATTCGACGAACTCAAGCGCCGCAATGTCTTCAGAGTCGCAATCGCCACATGATACTGGATTACACCATCATCACGATGCTGGTGCTGGAATTGGAGCACTTCCAAAGGCTTGCATTTCCAATGGGTAGTATTTAATGTCTCGCGTTGATAAAGCGCTGAACATTGCAGACCTGCAAAAGCTCGCACGAAGAAAGTTACCTGCACCGTTAATCAATTACATCGATGGTGGCGCGGATGACGAATCCAACGTGATCGGCAATACCAACGCCTTCGACAGCGCAAAACTGATCCCCGAATTCCTGATTGATGTCTCCAATGTCGACATCTCCACCCGGGTCCTGGGCCGTGATATTTCAATGCCCTTGTTTTTATCGCCGACCGGCATGTCACGCCTGTTTCATCACGATGGTGAAATCGCGGTGTCGAAAGCTGCCGCGACTGCCAATACGTATTACTCCTTGTCGACCCTTGGCTCAACCAGCATAGAAGATGTTGCAGCCGTCTGCGACGGCCCGAAGTGCTTTCAGATCTACGTGATGAAAGACCGTGGTATCACGCGCGAGCTGATCCAGCGCTGCAAAGATGCCAAATTTGATGCGCTGGCCCTGACGGTTGATGTTCCGGCCCCCAGCAACCGCGAACGCGAAATACGCTATGGATTCACACTGCCGCCCAAGCTCACCTGGTCTGCCAAGTCAGGCTTTATCTTTAAGCCTGCCTGGGTCTACAACTATCTCACCAGCCCGGCTTTCGAGTTCGCCAATATTGCTGACAAAATAGATCAGGGCGGCGCAGAAAATTGTTCTTTGATCGATTTTTTCGGCGAACAGTTCGCGGGATCAGTAAGCTGGAAAGATATGGAATGGATGATTTCCGAATGGGGAGGTCCGTTCGCGATCAAGGGCGTGCTTGCACCTGCCGATGCAAGGAAAGCCGTTGATGCCGGGGTTACTGCGATCATGGTCTCAAACCACGGTGGCCGGCAACTGGATGGCTGTCTGTCGGCCTTTGACGCGCTCGGCCCGATCGTCGATGAGGTCGGTGGTGAATGCGAAATCATTTGCGACGGCGGTATCCGTCGTGGCACCCATGTACTAAAAGCCCTGGCTCGCGGCGCCACCGCCTGCTCGATGGGCCGACCGTACTTGTACGGACTGGCCGCCGGTGGTGAGGCCGGCGTCACAAAAGCCCTCGAGCTATTACGCGCTGAAATAAAAACCGGTGTTGCACTGCTTGGCTGCACTTCGGTGGACCAGGTAAGCCAAAAACATATCTCCCAAAAAACATAACTCCAGGTAGCCACGACATGAACAGCCAAAGGTCCAGTTACGAGCAAATGATTGATGACTTTAGCTGGGATAAGCCTGAGTACTTCAATTTTGCCACCGCGGTAGTCGATCGCTGGGCGGCCGAAACCCCGGACAATATTGCCCTTTGGTGGATCGACGGTGAAGGTCAGGAGGTCAAATTAAGCTATGCAGCGCTGGCCGCCTCCAGCAAGCAATTTTGCAATGTGCTTACCGCTGCCGGCCTTAAAAAGGGTGACCTGGTGTTGCTGATCATGAAGCCACAGCCTGCGTGGTGGGTGATCGTGACCGCCTGTTTGCGCATGGGTCTGGTTGTGTCGCCCGGCACTACCCAGTTACATAGCAACGACCTCGCTCATCGGCTGGAGGCCTCGGAGGCAGCCGGCGTCATCGCGGATGCAGACAATGCGCCTAAATTCGACGCCATTGATAAAGACTACGCCGGTCTGCAACGTAAAATCGTTGCCGGTGGGAGCAGGGACGGCTGGATTCAATATGAGCAGGCCATACATGATGCAGACAAGGAATTTGAGCCCGGGCCAATTCGTGGCGATGACATCGCGATGTGTTATTTCACCTCCGGAACGACGGGGCTGCCAAAAATGGTGCTGCACACCCAGGCCTCGTACGGAATTGGCCATATCACCACCGGCCATTACTGGCTGCGTCTCAAACCTGAAGAAGTGATGTGGTGTATCACCGATACCGGCTGGGCCAAGGCTGCTTACAGCGCGTATTTTGGACCGATGATCCAGGGCGCCACCATTTTTTCACTAGGCGCAGCACTTGCCCCGGTCAAGATATTGGAAACCCTGCAAACTTATCCGATCGACGTGCTTTGTGGTGCGCCCACAATTTACCGAATGCTCGTGCAACAGAATCTTGACGGTTATCAACTCGAACACCTGAAGCGCTGTTATGGTGCCGGGGAACCACTGAACCCCGAAATCATATCTGCATGGAAATCATTTACCGGTTTGAGTATCGCAGAAGGCTATGGTCAAACCGAAACCTGTCTGCTTTGCGCGTCATGGCAGGAAATCGAGCTTCGACCCGGATCAATGGGCAAAGCAGCACCCGGATATGATCTGCAGGTGGTATCAAATGACGGCGATATTGTCGGGCCAGGCGAGGAAGGTGAGATCGCTGTTCGTATAAATGAACAACGGCCGGTTGGACTGTTCAGGGAATACTGGAAAAGCCCCGAGCGGATGGCTGAGTCTTTTCGTGGCGATTGGTATTTCACCGGTGATCGTGCGGTACGTGACGAGGACGGCTATTTTTGGTTCTTGAGTCGTTCCGATGATGTCATTATTTCCTCGGGCTACCGGATCGGCCCGTTTGAGGTGGAAAGCGCACTGATTGAGCACGTCGCAGTGGCCGAGTCAGCCGTGGTATCCAGCCCGGATGAAACCCGCGGCGAAGTCGTCAAGGCTTTTATCGTTCTGGCCGAAGGCTTTGAGGGCACTGAAGAATTGAGCCAGGAAATCCAGCGTCACGTCAAATCGGTTACAGCCCCATTTAAGTACCCTCGCAAAATCGAATACGTCGAAGAACTGCCAAAAACCATCAGCGGGAAAATTCGCCGGGTGGAATTGCGTGCGAAAGAATGGGGCTAGTGTCATGTCAAGCCTGTAAAAAACCCGCTATCTTTTTAACCCCCGTCGAGGCCTTGCCTTATTTCCAACAGTTTTTCCTTTACCACGGCTGCATTTGCTCTACCCATTCGCACCAGTATTTTTTGACCGGCACTCATGGATTCCAGCTCATCCTGCTCAAACAGGTAAACGGCTTCCGGTTTGGAAACATAAATCGGACCAGGGACATCCGGTGTGTCGAGCAAGTCATCAATCACTTCGCGCAGGCGTTGATCAAAGTCCTGCTCTCCACCATTTTCCTCGTACGCCTGTTGAAACAAGGGGAAATAACGATCGTAAAACGCCAACAGCGCAACTGCATCGATAGCGTCCAGCAACGCAATGTAAGCATCGTAGCGCCGGAAGTTCTCCGCGCTCATCGTCACACGGTCGCCGTCATTGACGGCTGCAAAATTTCCTTCAACCGGCCGTATCGGATTGATCTGCGGTGGCACTTGACGGGAAGTCAGTGCGTCTATTGTTGCGACCATACGACTGATGATCTCACCTTTGACAAGAAACTGCGCGAGCGGGTCAGCACCCACAATTTGCGCCATCGCTGCGCTGACCTCCGGGTCGCTCTCATATAACACTGGCAACGGTTCTGAAATAACCACCGCTTCCACTTCTGATTCCTCCGGCAGCAAAACATCCTGAACCGGTTCAGCTTGTTGGGCAGCGATGGGCTCGGCTGGCAGTAGCTGTGGCACGGGTAGTTCATCGACCGTTTCAACCGGTTGCAGAAAGAAATAAACCGTCGCTACGCCGAACAAACCGAGCAATATCAGAATGGGAACCGTTTTATTCATAAACCTTTGCTGCCTGCTTTTTTGGGTTATTTATCAACCGTGCACAATTCAATGGCCTATATTTGTGACCCCGGAATCTCAATGTCAGTTCAACACGGGCTCACCTTTGGCGAATTTTATGATCCCTTTACCCAGGCCGGGTGAAATTTGTAAATTATCGTAATACTTCGCTGAAATCCTTGTACATATTTGCCGGTCTGGTATATTGCGCACGCTCTACGCTCGTGCCGTACAAAATCAGGATCAGCCAATTATGTTCAATATCAGCCCCCGGGGCATTACTGCCCGGTCACTTCTTGTGTTTCTTTTGTGCCTCGCATTGCCTTTGATGGCGCAGGCAAGGAACGTCATCATCACCACGCCTCTGGGCGATATTGAAATCGAGTTGCTTGAGGATGACGCGCCACTGACGGTCGCCAATTTCCTCACATACGTCAACGACGGCCGCTATACAAATGCTTTTATTCATCGCAAAGTGAGCAACTTCATCATCCAGGGTGGTGGCTACACGTTCCTCGATGGCACCGCCACTGCAATAGTCAGCGACGCACCGGTTGTGAATGAATTCAAGGTCTCCAATACACGCGGTACGGTGGCCATGGCCAAACTTAATGACCAGCCTGATAGCGCCACTAACGAGTGGTTTATCAACTTCGGCAACAATTCAGCGAATCTGGACAACCAGAATGGAGGGTTCACCGTTTTTGCCCGCGTGACAGATGAAAGCATGGCCGTCGTAGACGCCATAAATGCGTTGTCTACCATTAATGGTGGCGGCCCGTTTACCGACTTACCCGTCATCAACTTTACGCCGGGAGACGAACTCAAAGCCGAACACCTCATGATGACAGCAATCTCTGAGAACCAGCAAGCGGGTTTTCAAATGAACACCGGTCTGAACGACGCCTGGTTTGACCCGGACACTGATGGGCAGGGTTTTTTCATCACCGTTTTCCCGGATCTCAACGTCGTCAACCTGGCCTGGTTCACCTATGACACGCAGTTACCCGGAAACGACGACAGCGCGAACCTCGGCGACCCCGGCCACCGCTGGCTGACCGCGCTGGGCACGATTGAAGGCAACAAATCCGTGATGACCGTCACCGTCGCATCAGGTGGCCTGTTCGACACCGCCACCGACATCGAACGCGAGCAGGACGGTACCATCACATTGACCTTCGACGACTGTCATTCCGGAACCATCGAATACGACCTCATCTCCATCAACAGCCAGGGCGTCGTACCCATTGAGCGCGTGGTTGGCGATAACGCCGCCCTATGCGAGACGCTTGCGTCGGAGTGATTTTGGTTTTTGGGTTTTATCCTGCGGATGATCCGGTCATCCCTGCGGAAGCGGGGACCTTTTTGTTTGTTTCCCTGCGGGAGCTGCCGTAGGGTGCGTTGTTTTGTAACGCACCGTTTGTGCATGATCTCTTTTCTTTCCCTGCGGGAAGCTTTTTACATCCAAGAGCGTTTCGCCACTCACTGCGTGAGCTTTGGCGAGGCACTTTTCTTTGCTTGCCCAAAGAATAAGTAACCAAAAGAAAGTGCACCCCAGTCAGATGCCCACTACGTGGGTACCCTCGTCATTCGTTGCTTGGTGGCATCGGTTCGACGGTACTTCCTGTACCGTGCGGCCCTAAAATGGCCATCCATGGCCATTTTTGCCAGTCACTGCCTCTCTCCTCAGCATCTTCAAAGGGGACTAAGAGCAGAATAGAGCAAAGCAGCGCAGAACCGTGCGAGTTCTTGGACTGGCTCTTTTCTCTTTGTAGTTCGTCTTTTAAGTTCGTTAGTTTTCGTAATCGTTAAGCGTTCCTTTGAATTGCTCTGCTCTACCGTCCCCTTAAGGCAGCCAATGAACGAGGCAGCGACTGACACGACTGCATGGCAAGGATTGTTCCTGACAATCCTTTTGCATACCCTCCGTCCCTGGAGGTCGATGCAGGAGGTACGAGCCCACGGATGGGCGAAGGTAGAACAATGCAGGAGCAATTGCCGAGGAAGTCACGTGTCGACCGGTGGCATCAAGCAACGAGTGAAGAGGGAGAGGCACACGGATGTGCCGATATCAATGCTGCACATGGATGTGCAAGCATTGATAGCCGAAGGCTTAAGATGTTCATAAATAGCACGCTCTTTTGGTGCGTTAAAAAACAACGCACCCTACGGGGCAAGCAAAGAAAAGTGACTCGCCAAAGCTCACGCAGTGGGCGGCGAAACGCTCTTGGATGTCAAAAGCCACCCGCGGGAAAAGAAAAAGAGGTCCCCGTTTTCACGGGGATGACGGGTCGGCCGTCCGCCAGGACATAAAAGAGGTCCCCGCTTTTTTGCACATGGATGTGCTTATGTCGAGAGAGCACATGGATGTGCGTAACGACCGCGGGGAAGACGGACTGTCCGTCAGGACAATCAAAAAAGCCGATTACGGCTTTACAAATTTTAAGGTCCAGCGATCCGTATTGCCGGTAACGGTCTTTCGACCGACCTCGTAACGTAGCTCATCGTCTGGACGGGCGTGCATTGTTGCGTAGTCGACGAATTCGAAACCTGCAGCCTGTATTTCCTTGATGGCCATGACCGGGTCAATACGGCGGCCGTTTTCGGGGCCATCGCGTTCCATGTGGCGGCGTGTGTGGTCGACGACGGCGTAAATGCCACCGGATCTCAGGGCATCGAAGGAGGCTTTGTTCATTGCTGCGCGGCCTTCTGGCGAGAAATTGTGGTAGTTGCGGAAGGTCAGCACCATATCGACATCCGTCACACCCAGGCCCTTGGTCTCAAGCACGTACAAACGAGAATCTTCCGGTCGATACATGTTTGAATCTGTGGCGATGACCTGCATGTCCTCAAAACCCTCTTCGGTCAACAAGGACTTTGAAACCCTTCCGGTGCCGAATGCTGTGTAGAACTCACCATTTTCCGCAACCACCGGTGCCAGCAATTTTGTGTACCAACCACCACCAGGTAACAGTTCTACAATACGCATATCGTCGCGCAAGCCAAAGAACCTGAGCGTATCAATCGGTCGCCGGTTTCGGTCGCGTTCCATTTCGGCCTCGGTGCGTATCTCGGCTTGCAGAGCCGCCTTTAGTTTTGCCTCTACGGCATCAAAGTCATCAGCAATAACTGAACCGGTCAGCAACACGGCCAATGCGATCAATAAATGTTTCATTTCTTTTTCCCTGTCAGTCGATCTGAAAATATCAGGCAGCAAGCATAATGGATTGGTTTTGCTAATGGTATAAAAAACGGGGCCGAAGCCCCGTTTTAATGGAGGTGAATCAAATTCACCTCCCCCTGGTCTGCTATCAGGCCATTTCATTGCATCGAAGGGGGGAACCGGTTTGAGTGGATACGCCGTGCTGAAAGAAATTACCCGCACGACCGATGATCACTGTACCGTCATCG
>Ga0114950_10005044_pt1 | contig 10259 bp, 10 predicted proteins | sample N075metaG_FD_83503 | JGI IMG/M metagenome (GOLD analysis project Ga0114950, IMG submission 83503) | Deep subsurface microbial communities from Kermadec Trench to uncover new lineages of life (NeLLi) - N075 metaG | ecosystem: Environmental > Aquatic > Marine > Ocean trench > Sediment | place... | reverse complement strand
CTCCCGGAGTCGTGGGCGACCTCGCGATCAAGGACGACACGATCGCGGTGGTCGGGGGCGAGGTCGGGGGCAAAGGGCGGATCGATATCGACGCTACCGGGATGGCGGTCACGCCCGGATTCATCAACATGCTCTCGTGGGCCGGCGAACGCCTCATCGAAGACGGACGATCGCAGTCCGACATCCGCCAGGGTGTGACACTCGAAGTATTTGGCGAAGGAGGTTCGGGTGGGCCCCTCAACGAGAAGATGAAGATCGAGATCGTCGAGGATCAGGGCGACATCAAGTACGACATTGCCTGGACCTCGCTCGGCGAGTACCTGGAGTACCTCGTCGACAAGGGCGTATCGACCAACATCGCGTCGTTCGTCGGTGCTACGACGGTGCGGGTGCACGAGCTGGGATATGAGGATCGTTCTCCGACTCCTGATGAGTTGGATCGCATGAAGGCGCTGGTTCGGCAAGGTATGGAGGAAGGGGCGCTCGGCGTGGGATCGTCGCTGATCTATGCGCCGGCCTTCTATGCGAGTACGGACGAGTTGATCGAGCTTGCCAAGATCGCTGCCGAATACGATGGGATGTATATCTCGCACATCCGGAGCGAAGCAAACCGATTGCTTGAAGCCGTCGATGAACTCGTTCTAATTGCGCGCCAAGCGGATATTCGTGCTGAGATCTACCACCTCAAGGCCGCAGGTAAAGGGAATTGGGAGAAGCTCGATGCCGTAATCGAGCGCGTTGAAGCCGCGCATGCCGAAGGGCTCCAGATTACGGCGGACATGTACAACTACACCGCCGGATCGACGGGTCTGGATGCGGCGATGCCGCCCTGGGTCCAGGAGGGTGGGTACGACGCGTGGGCGGAGCGTCTTCAGGACCCGGCTATTCGAGCGCGGCTGCAACGCGAAATGTCGACGCCGACGAATGAATGGGAAAATCTGTACCTGGCGGCCGGCGCCGAGGGTACACTGCTCGTCGGTTTCAGGAACGATGAGCTGAAGCCGTTGACGGGCAGGACCCTGGCCGAAGTCGCCGAGATGCGTGGCGTATCGCCGGAAGAGGCGGCCATGGACTTGGTCGTGGAAGATGAAAGCCGCGTCCAGGTCGTGTACTTCCTCATGTCCGAGGAGAATGTCGTTCGGCAGATTGCGATTCCATGGGTGAGCTTCGCCTCGGATGCCGGGTCGATGGCGCCTGAGGGCGTGTTCATCTTGTCCAGCACGCATCCACGAGCGTACGGTAACTTCGCACGGCTTCTCGGTAAGTATGTGCGCGACGAAAAGGTGATTCCCCTCGAGGAGGCAATCCGAAAGCTGACGTCACAACCCGCGGCCAACCTCCGAATCCGTCGTCGGGGGGAGCTGCGCCGCGGTTACTACGGAGACGTCGTGGTGTTCGATCCGGCAACTATCCAGGACCACGCCACGTTCGAAGAGCCACACCAGTATTCGACCGGGGTGCATCACGTGTTCGTGAACGGTACTCAGGTGCTGGCCGATGGTGAGCATACGGGAGCTACGCCTGGCCGAGTGGTGCGAGGACCGGGTTGGACTGGATGGGATAGGTGACCGCATCGACTTAACGCCCACGAGTCCCAACCGTGATCAGCGACACCAAGATTGCCGTGCCGGGCGCTGGCGAGGTTTCGGCCATTGCTATGCTCCCACCAGGAGCCAAGTGGCTCTATGTGCTGGGCCATGGCGCTGGTGCTGGCATGCGCCACCCGTTCATGGAGCGCATCAGTGAGATTCTCGCCGATCGCGGAGTCGCCACGCTGCGATACCAGTTTCCCTATATGGAAGATGGAAGACGATCGCCCGCCCGGCCGCCGAAGGCAGAGGCCACCGTACGCGCAGCAGTCGAGGCCGCGGCTCGGATGAACTCAGGCATATCAGTTGTTGCCGGAGGCAAGTCGTTCGGGGGGCGGATGACGTCGATGGCGCAAGCCAACGAGCTACTCGAAGGAGTGCGCGGGCTCGTGTTTCTCGGATTTCCCCTGCACGCCCCCAACAAACCGGGGGACCGGCGGGCATCTCATCTGAATGACATCGACGTCCCCATGCTGTTCTTGCAGGGCACGCGCGATGCGTTGGCTGATCTAGAACTCATGCGACCGGTGTGCGAGAATCTTGGCGATCACGCTACGCTCCATGTCGTTGAAGGGGCGGATCACTCGTTCAAGGTATTGAAGCGCTCGGGGCGCACCGAGGATGAGGTGATGGCTGAACTTGGCGAGACAATCGTTAATTGGTGCGAACAACTGTGAGGAATGGATGCCGAACTATTGGATTTTGAAGACAGAGCCGACCGCCTACAGCATGACAATCTCGTCAAGGACGGCGGGACCTATTGGGACGGCGTGAAGAACCCGGCAGCGCTCAAAAACATGCGATCGATGAAGAAGGGCGATCAAGCGCTGATCTATCATACCGGAAAAGAAAAGGCCGCTATCGGCATCGCGAAGATCACGTCCGACCCTTATCCGGATCCAGGACTGAATAGCGATAAGATGGTCGTGTTCGACCTCGAGGCCGTGAAGAAGCTGAAGCGGCCGGTGACGCTCGCCGAGATCAAGGCGGATGCAACCTTCGAGGAGATGGCGTTGGTGCGGCAAGGCCGGTTGTCGGTTGTGAAGGCAACGAAGCGACAGTGGGACAAGCTCCTGCAGATGGGGCGTAAGTAGCCGGAAGCGGAGCCGAACAGGCTCGGAACGGTGCATCCCCTTCGCGTTCCTCGCCTGTCACTGTCGCCCGTCGCCCGATCAAGATCCGACCAGCTTCATGAACTGTTTTCCGAACTCGGGCCCGGAGCCTTCCTCCTCGTGCTTGAAGAACACGAACGCGTCATCCCACGGCTGGCCGGTAACCCATTCGGCCCAATCTTTCAGATCTTTCTTCTTGTAGGCCTGTCCGCGTAGCCGCAGGTAGCCCCAATCAGCGGTAGCGACCCGGGCAACCTCCTTATCGTCCATGTCGGCGATACACAGGGCACAGTTCTTCGAACGCAGGATCTCGTAGGTCTCGTCGTCGAACCACGAATCGTGACGAAACTCGAACGCGCTTCTCCAACCGTGCGGCAGCTGGGCCAGGAAGCTTCGGAGGCGGTCGGCGTCCTTCTTCATGTTTGGTGGGAGTTGAAACAGTGACGGGCCCCGTTTGCCCTCCAGGTAGGAGCAGGCCTGGAGATACCACTTGAGCGGCTCGTCGGCGTTCTTGAGCCGGTGGTTATGCGTGATCCGCCGCGACGCCTTCAGCACGAAGCGAAACGTGTCCGGAACCTGTTCGGCCCACTTCAAGACCACGTTTTCCTTTGGGTTCCGGTAAAACGTGTTGTTGATCTCGCAGGTGGGAAACACGCCTGCATAGTAGGACAACATTCCAGCGGTCGCCATATCGTCCGGATAGAACGTGCCTTTCCATTCCTTGTACTGATATCCGCTGGTACCGACGAGAACGTTCATAGCGATAAGATAGGGGGGACAGGGGGGGGCAAAAACAACCTGTCCCCCCTTTCCCACTATCTTCTCGCCATGCCTCTCTGGTTCAAGAAATACCTCCTCCCGGGACTCGTCTTTCAGTCGGTCGTCATTGCGGGCGGGTACGGAACCGGCCGCGAGATCGTCGAATTTTTCCTGATGAAGGGGCCGAAGGCAGGATTGGCAGCCATGCTGGTCTCCATGGTCGTGTTCAGCATTGTGACGGCTGCGACCTACGACTTTGCCAGGGTGTTTCGGACCTACGACTACCGCCACTTCTACAAGGAACTACTCGGGCCCCTTTGGCCGCTGTTCGAGGTCTGTTTCATCGTGCTCCTCGTGATCATCGGCGCGGTGATCGGTGCCGCTGCCGGGTCGATTCTCCAGGAGATCTTCGGGCTTCCGTATGCCGTTGGGGTCGTCGGTATCATGTTGGCCGTGGCGTTTCTGGTGTTCAAGGGCAGCGCAACCATCGAGCGGGTGCTCACGGTGTGGTCGTTCGTCCTGTACGGCGTGTACGTCGTGCTCTTCATCTGGGCGTTCGCCAGGTTTGGTCCAGCTATCCGAACCACCTTTTCCGGCGACTCGGTGTCGGGCGGATGGTTCATCGATGGTATGGCGTACGCCGGGTACAACGTTGTCGTGGCGACGATGGTGCTGTTCGTCGTTCGTCACCTCGAAACGCGAAAAGACGCGATGAACGCAGGGGCGGTAACCGGGCCGCTGGCGATGATCCCGGCAGTCTTGCTGTATATCGCCATGGCGGGGGTCTACCCTGAAGTACTCGACCGGTCGGTGCCTGTGAACTACCTGCTGGACATGCTCGGGTCGCCGTGGTTCCAGATCGTGTTTCAGGTCATGCTCTTCGGCACGTTGATAGAAAGTGGTGCGGGACTCGTCCACGCGTTGAACGAACGCATCGACGGCCTAGCTCGAGAACGGGGCGGAAATCTCCCCGACTGGACGCGTGCCGCCATCGCCGTTGGGTTCCTCGTCATCGCAAGCAGTCTCGCGCCGCTCGGCCTCATGGATTTGATCGCGCGAGGGTACGGCACCCTGACGTGGATATTCATTGCGTTGTACGTGATCCCGATCGTGACGTGGGGAGTGGTGAGAATACGAACTAAGAACTGAGGCCTGTGGCCGCTCTCCATCCTAAATTATCCATTCTCCAATCGCCTCATCTAACCACCGCTATTCCTTTGATCTGAACGAACACCCGCGTTCCCGGCACGAGGGCCAGCCGGTCGGCGGACTTTCTAGTGATTCGGGACAGCATGTGATGGTTGCCCACCTCGAGTCGAACCACAATCTGCCCGTCGGCCGCGTCCTGGAGTTCTGCGACTTTTCCCGGCAACACATTCAGGATGCTCGTCGATACGGGACGCTCGAGCGCAAGGCTCACGTCGCGAGCCGCGACCCGCACTCGCGTTTCGCCGCCAATGGGTTGATCGATGCGTGACACGACTAGTTCCGCCCCGCCGACGTCCAGCGTGGTGAGCGCGTATGCCTCGTCGTGGGCGATGATTCGCCCGGTGAGGACGACGCCGGCATCGCGCGCGCGCGCGAGTGGCGACGCGAGGTCCGAAAGTACCTCGTCCAGGGGACCTTTGGCCTCCACCGATCCATTTCGCATCAACACGATGTAGTCGACGAGGCGAACCACCTCTTCCCGGTTGTGACTCACGTATATCACCGGGATGTCGATCTCCATCGGCACGCGTTCGAGATACGTCAACACCTCGTGACGCTGCTCCTGGTCGACATTGGCGAGCGGTTCATCCAAACAGAGGAGCGCCGGACCCGCCAGCAGCGCCCGCGCGATGGCGACGCGTTGCCGTTCGCCGCCCGATAGCGCGGACGGAGCCCGGTCGAGGAGCGCCGCGAGATCGAGGAGGTCGATGGCCTGATTCCACGTCGTAGTACGAGCGTCCGCCGGGGTCCGTTTCCAGCCGTACTCGAGGTTGCGCCGGACATCGAGATGGGGAAACAAGCTCGCTTCTTGGAACACGAATCCGATCCCTCTGTCGTGGGTCGGCACGAAGACTCTTGGGGTCTGCCCGTCCCACACTCGTTCACCAAACCGGACGGCTGCGTCGTTCGTGCGTTCCAGCCCCGCGATTAGCCTGAGGAACGTAGTTTTTCCAGCACCCGACGGCCCCAGAATTCCGGTGACACCGCTCGGAAGTTCGAGGTCTACGTCGAGCGTGAACGAGTCACGCGTGAAATGAAACCGGGTGGCCAGGGTGGTCATCGCAGGTGCCACCGCCGATTCAAGAGAAACACGAAGGCGAGGATGGCAAACGCGAAGATCAGCATGCCGGCGGCCATCAAGTGGGCTTGTCCGTAGTCGAGCCGTTCCACCGCGTTGTAGATCGCAATCGACAACACCTCGGTCCGACCGCGAATATTTCCACCGATCATCAGCACGACACCGAACTCGCCGATCGTATGCGCAAACGCCAGCGTTGCTGCCGTGATGTACCCGCGCCGGGCGAGTGGAAGCCCGACGGAAAGGAATCGGTCAAAAGGCTTGGCGCGAAGTGTGGCCGCGACCTCCATCGGCCGCGCACCGGTCGATTCGAACGCTGTCTGCATGGGTTGGATCGCGAAGGGAAGCGAGAAGATGACAGAGCCGATGACGAGTCCGGCAAACGTGAACACGAGAGGGGCGCCGCCGATGGCGGACCACAGCGAGCCGACCATGCCTGCCGGGCCCAATGCCGTCAGCAGGTAGAAGCCCAATACGGTAGGTGGGAGTACGAGGGGCAGCGCCACCGCGGCCTCGACCAACGGCTTCGACCGTGATCGGGTGTGCGCCAACCACCAAGCTACCGGAGTCCCCGCGACCAGCAACACCACCGTTGTTGCCGTCGCCAGTTTGAGCGACAACCAGACCGGAGTGAGGTCCACGACTATCGGGTCTTCTCGGCGGCGTACCCGAACTGCCGAATCAGGGTCGTTGCCTGGTCCGTGCGCAGGTAAGTGAGGAAGGCACGGGCGCATGCGTTGCTTGTACCATGCTCGAGGAGCACCGCCTGCTGAAGCACGGGCTCGTACAGATCTTCGTCGACAATCCAGACCTGTGACGCCGGCCGGTCGATCACTTGCGAGTACGCGACGAAACCCAACTCTGCGTTGCCCGACGCCACGAATTGATGCGCTTGGGTCACGTTCTCTCCTCGCACCATCTTTGGACGCATGGTTTCGAGCAAGCCCAACCGCTCGAGCACCTGTTGGGCGGCGGCGCCATAGGGTGCGGTCGAGGGCATGGCCATGGCCAAGTGACGGAAGGACCCCTCGCGGAGAACCGCGGCGAGGTCATCGCCGGGCTCGGCGCTCGGAACCCAGAGTGCCAGTTTGCCGCGTGCGTATGTGAAGCGTGAATCCACCACGGCGAAGCCTTCCTGCTCGAGCCGCGCAGCCCGTATCGTATCGGCGGAAAGAAACGCGTCGAACGGCGCGCCATGTCGAATCTGCGCGTAAAGCGTACCGCTGGAACCGGAACTCACGATGACGGTGCAGCTTTCGCTTCTGTGAAACGATTCGGCGAGCACCTCGGCGACTCGGGCGAAATTGGCTGCGACCCCAATCAAAGCGTCCTCGCCCGGAGGCTGACTTGTCCCTTGCAATATGGAAAGGCAGGAGAGTAGAGCCCCCGTCACGAGGTTCAGCACGATATGGCGGGGCGGGCTCAGCATGGGCGCTAAGATACTCCCATCGGTGGGAATCGCGATGGTGGTGCCGGCGCCCCCGGCGGTGGGCCAAGAGGTCGAAGACCCACGGAGCGCCCTTCCCGCGGTCGGGCGTCTCCGATAAGTTAGTGCCGTCCGCCTCACCGGTTTTCCATCTACCCCGTGAGAAGCGACCGCCGATTCCCTAACCGGGTCCGGGACCTCCTAGTGCTGTTCCCGGACGCTGGAGGCACCATGGTAAACCGAGTCCGTCTAGTCCTCGTCACGGCGGCCTTCGCCGCGTGCGGTACTGGAAAGTCTGCCGAAGATCAGCCATCTACCCCGACTGTCGAGATCGCCGCGCCGACCGATGGCGCGACCGTGGTTGGTGGTCCGGTCGAACTCACTTTGACTGTCACTAATCTGGAGCTGCGGCCCGCAGGGACGGACGAACCCAACGCTGGCCACCATCACATGTTCATCAACAGAGATATCGTGCCCGAAGGGGAGGTCATCCCGGCCGAAGAGGGGGTCGTGCACCTTGGGGCAGCGCAGACGTTCCACGTCTTTGAGAGCCTGGAACCCGGGACCTACACAGTGATCGCCGTGTTGGGAGATCACCGGCACGCCAGAATCCGCGGTGCAAAAACCGACACTGTCCGGTTTACGGTCGAGGTCCCGTAATCCTGCCTGGAACCCCGTCGTGATCGGGCTCGCGCAATTTACGGCACCACAATCTCCCCCGACATTATCGAAGCACCATGGACGCTACAGAAATATCCGAAGGTTCCCGCCGTATTGAATTGCCGAGTGTGAGTGCCACTCGCCTGGACGGCTGAGTTTCCCAACCCGTCGTCGAAAATTACCGAGTGAGGATTTATCCCAGACCAATTCCAGGTTACCGTCGCACCGTTGGCTACGGTTAGCGACGATGCGTTGAAGAAATTGTCGCCAACGATCACCGAAGTGAGCGGTGAGTCGTTGACCGATATCGTCGCCGTTCCATTTCTCCCGTCGGTCGTCGCCGTAACGGTCACCGATCCATTCGCCACGGCGGTTACCAAACCGGATGAGCTAACCGTCGCAGTGTTGTCGTCGGCCGACGCCCAGGTGAACGTCTTGCCGGAAATCGGATTGCCGCCGGCGTCTAGTGCGCTGGCGGAGAGTTGCACCGTCGCGCCGATGGAGGTGAGTGTAGGGCTGGAAGGTGTCACTGCCACAGAAGCGACAGTTGTTGTCCCGTTACCGTTATCGTTCCCGTTGGTGACGTCATCGCCCCCACAGGCGGTGATGCCGACTGCGAGAACAAGCGTCGCTAACGAATGGATCATACGATGTGTCGAGATCATAAGCTCCTCACTTTTGAGGATTGGGGAGGGGGGAATTCTTTCCCCGGCCAACACTTCAATGGCTAAATAGTTCCCGCAGCGGTACCCAGAGACGTGCCTAACCTGGCGTCGCGCCTGCTGCTCCCTAGCTTGTGGACATGAGTGGGCTGTGAGTTGATCGACATGTATCGGCATGCAGCGAACCAGTGTCGCGTGTCTTCGGCTCGCGTGCTCCTGGCAATCGGGGTTGCTGCGTGTCATGGGGACGGTGGCCTGGGACGGGACGGGCCCCTCACCTTTGTGTCGGTAAGCGCCGGGTCGGAACACACCTGCGCCATTGCCACCGACGATCGAGCCTTCTGTTGGGGTCGCAACACCTTCGGCCAGCTGGGTACCGCCTCGACGACGAACAGCGCGCGGCCGGTGCCGGTGGTAGGGGGTCACCGGTTCAGCTCCGTTGCCTCCGGCGTGAATCACACCTGTGCGGTCGACATCGATGCCACGGCATTTTGCTGGGGCGACGGTAGTCATGGCAAGTTGGGCACGGGCTTTCCGAGCACCACCGGGTCACCGGTGCCGGTCGCTGGAGGCTTGCGCTTCAGTCAGATGGCGGCAGGACCCGAGCACACTTGCGGGGCAACTATCGTCGGTGACGTCTACTGCTGGGGTGCGAACTCACAGGGGCAGCTCGGAAACGGAACCACGGTCGATGCATCGACGCCTACTCTGGTGAACGGAATCACGGCGTTCGTGGTCACGGTAGGCAATCAACACGCATGCGCGCTCGCACAGAATGGCTCCACGTGGTGTTGGGGCAATAACTTTTCCGGCCAACTCGGCAACGGGATCATCGGCAGTTCTCGTCCGGTGCGAGTGGGCCAGGCGTCAACTTTCAAATCGATCGGCGCAGGCGGTGAGCATACCTGCGGTCTCCGGCAAGACGGGATCGCCTTTTGTTGGGGACGTAACCAAACTGGCCAACTCGGAAACGGTTCCAGCGCGAATGTTTCCACACCGGAGGCGGTTAGGGGGACGCTTATCGTTTCAAGCCTGAGCGGGGGCGGCGACCATACGTGTGCCGTGGCGGAATTGAGTGTGGGACACTGTTGGGGGTCTAACCTGAACGGGTTATTGGGTGACGGGACCACGGACGACCGGTTTATGCCAACCGCTATAGTTGGTACCCTCCGCTTCCAGGCAATGAGCGCTGGGACGACGCACACCTGCGGTCTCACCATTGACGGATTCCTGTATTGTTGGGGATTCGGGTTCTTCGGACATTTGGGGAGCGGTGCGTTCGACGACAGCCCGATACCAGTCAGAGTCGTTGACCCTTGACTGGCCGACGAAAGATGTGCCCAAGCGCAATAGGTCGAGCCTCCCTCGCCGTCGGCCTCCCCCTTCTGTCCGAGGGTCTAGGTCGGGGGTGAAGACCGGATCCTCGATGGGTTTGCCGGTGCGGGGCACAGGGGGGGGCAGAAAACGAAAGCCGAGGGGGGAGATTCCCGACCTCGGCTTTCTTGACGTAGCGGAAGACGCTACTGGAAACTTGACACGTTCTCTAATCTACCCTCGGCATGATGCTGTTCGCAATTGGTGCGGTGGGTGCCGGCGACCAGATTCGAACTGGTATGAGCTAGCGCTCAGAAACGTGTCAAGTTTCCGCATCTGCCAATTCCGCCACGCCGGCCACCACTTCCTTCGATTCGACGGCCATGGCATTCTGACGCAGGCCCAACAAGTCTCCCATCGAAACCGCGGGAACAAGATACGTGGCGGGTG
>Ga0114950_10005040_pt1 | contig 10261 bp, 10 predicted proteins | sample N075metaG_FD_83503 | JGI IMG/M metagenome (GOLD analysis project Ga0114950, IMG submission 83503) | Deep subsurface microbial communities from Kermadec Trench to uncover new lineages of life (NeLLi) - N075 metaG | ecosystem: Environmental > Aquatic > Marine > Ocean trench > Sediment | place... | reverse complement strand
GTTTTGCCCCTTAAATATATCCATTATTCCCTTATTTTATTGACTACTAATATATGTAACTATCTACTGACCTCAATCGATTTATTTGAATGACCTAATACTGTCGAATTTGAAAAATCAGGCTTGTCTCGATCAAGAACATCAATTTTTACATCAATTATATTGACCAAACTTCCAAGTCCTTTTTTAAAACAATACCAAAATCATGACTTATAATGCCTTTACTTTTTAATTACGCAACGGTTTACTGTATTTAATCGCACATAATTTAAAACTTGCTTGTTAAATTCTTCTTCCTTTTCAAGAATTTTGGTTTGGATCGGTACATAATAAAATTCTTTATTGTGGTTTGAGAAAGATCGAACATAGTCCTTTTCAGTAGTTAGAAGAATCTTTTTAACAGAATCAATATGGTCGAAAGTATCCATAATTTTTTCTTTATCCAATTCGGTAAAATCATGATGATCAGGAAATTTCAAATGTTTACAATCAATATTTTTTTCTTTTAAAAAATTTACCAACGGATCACCATTTGCAATTCCGGTAACCAACAAAACTTTATAGGCACTTAATTCGGAGATACTTATTTTATTTTTTGAACTTATCACAGAATGATGATATTCGATTGTACTAAAATAAACGGATTGACGGGGCTCAATATTTAATTTTAAAATTATTTCCGATTGTCTTTTTTTAGTTAAATCATCAGGACATTTTGTAACTATAATTATATTCGCTCTTTCAGCACCCTTTCTTTTTTCCCTTAAATTACCGGTGGGTAAAACAAAATCATCAGCATATAAATCTCCGAATGATGTAAGTAAAATATTTAATCCTCCTTTTACTTTCCTATGCTGAAAGGCATCGTCCAGCAAAATGATATCGAGTGGTTTCTTTAGTTTTTCCAGTTGACGAATTCCATTTGATCGATCGGTATCAACCGCTACAATAATGTTTTCAAATTTTCGATAAAATTGAAGGGGCTCATCTCCTATCTGGCTTACAGTAGAACTTTTATCGGCCAATTGAAATCCTTTCGATTTTCTTTTATATCCTCTGCTTAAAACTGCGAGGCTATAACCTTTTAGCAAACGAATTAAATATTCAATTTGAGGCGATTTACCCGTTCCGCCAACATTTAAATTGCCAACGACAATGGTTGGGGTCAAAAACGAATTAGAGGATAACATACCTTTTTCAAAGGCTTTATTTCGAATTTCGACAATCTCTCCATAAAGTATAGAGAATGGAAATAATATTTTACGAAGTCTTTTCACAGCAACGAAAATACAAAAAATGAATGTTTTAGAGAAAATAGAGCTTCCAATAGCAAGTACGAATTATATATTAGAATGAAATGTAATCAACAATTTCTAATCCATAACCAATCATTCCAACTCTTTTTGTATTGTATTTTGCATTAGAAATAAGACGAATTTTAGAAATATTCAAATCGTGTAAAATTTGAGCGCCAATACCAATATCCTTATTATCCATTTTTATCACAGGGCTCAAATCACTATCTTTTAAGTTTTTTAACTCTGTAAGCCTATTGATCAAATCAAATGCTTGAAATTCCTGATTGATAAAAACAATAACACCTTTACCTTCTTTGTTAATCAAATCAAACATTTTTCCTAATCTGTCATCAGGATTACTGGTTAAAGTTCCAATGATATCATTATTTATCAAAGTTGAATTTACCCTAACCAATACCACTTCATCAATTTTCCAATTCCCTTTGGATAATGCCAGATGTACTTGGCCATTTGTGGTTTGTTTATACGCTCTCAAACAGAATTTGCCAAATCGGGTATCGACATTAAAATCTTCAATCTTATCTATTAAAGAATCATGAAGCATTCTATAGGCCACTAAATCCTCTATTGAAATAATTTTAAGATCAAATTTTTTCGCTATATCTATCAACTGTGGCAGCCTGGCCATGGTTCCATTTTCATTTAATATTTCGACCAATAATCCAGCTGGTTTTAATCCAGCCAAGCGAGCCAAATCAATACTTGCTTCAGTATGCCCTGTTCTACGTAATACTCCCCCTTCTTTTGCCCTAAGTGGGAAAATATGGCCGGGCCGACCCATATCTTGAGGCTTAGTTTTATCAAGTATCAATGCTTTAACCGTTTTGGCTCTATCTTGAGTTGAAATTCCTGTTGTACAGCCATTACCAATTAAATCAACAGATACAGTAAACTGTGTACCGTGCAATACCGTGTTTTTACCTACCATTAATTGCAAATCCAATTCATCGCATCTTTTTTCTGTCAAGGGAACACAAATTAAACCCCGACCATGGGTGGCCATAAAGTTAATCAATTCCGGAGTCACCAATTCTGCCGCTGCAATAAAGTCGCCTTCATTTTCTCTATCTTTATCGTCAACTACAATGACTAATTTCCCTTTTTTTATATCATCAATTGCATCTTCAATGGCATTTAATTTGATGATTTCTTTATTTGTGGTTTCCATTTTTAAGTGGATTTATTTTTATTTAATTTAATAAATATTTTTTGAAAGAAATTTATAAGGGGTTGTAAAAAAACATCCAAATTAAAAATTCCTTTATCTCTCGTTGCCCTTAACATTAATAAAAACCCAAGGGGTAATAAAACAAATGTAGCCAACCATCCACCAACAAATGGTGGAACTGTTCCTGAACCTGCCATATTTTTACCTAATACAGAAATGAAAAAATAAACTACAAAGATAAAAATTGCAAGTATCATTGGCAATCCAAAACCGCCTTTTCGAATAATTGAACCCAATGGAGCTCCAATAAAGAATAAAACCAAACAAGCAACAGCAAAGGCAATTCGCTTGTGATATTCTGTATTATAACTATTAATTATCTTTTGTTTGTTTAAAATAGAATTTTTTGAATTCACTAGATTCTCTAAATTACCTTTGGCTAAAGTAAGTGCTGACTGAGTGACATAATCTTTACCTTTTTCATCAAAATTATCTAGTATGGCGGGTTCAAAATTAGTATCAACAATGCTGTCTTGAACTAAATTATTCAATCTAAGTATTTTATAAATACGCAACGCACTATTATCAACATATTTTCTGTAGGGTGGTTCTAACGAATCCAAATAATAATCAAGTTGATCCAGACTTAACATTTCTTTCCCATTTTTATATTTCAAATCATCGGGATCAAAATTGCCAATCGTTGACACATCAATATTTACTTTGTACTCATCAAAATGTGCTTTTGAAAACGGAACTCTTTCCCTATCTTTTCTAGAATTTCTTTTACCTATTACATTTTCATAATAATAGCCATTATACAATACAAGCGTTAAATATCTGCTTCCCTCTTCCGAAACAATCTCGCCTCTTTCGGCTGTAATAATCTTATTATTCTTATTATTCGATTCTATTTTATAAATTAAAACCTTTTTTAACAAATTATCATCTTCACCATATTTCTCGTCAAATTTTATGCTATATCCCGGTATTTCATTATTGAAAGTTCCGGGAACCAATGCCAGTCCGGGTTCTTTCATTTTCATATTATAAACTAAGTTTTTTGATTTTAATGATGCGTAGGGAAACACATAATTTAAAAATAAAAAATTCAAAAAACTCATCACAACCATTAACAGGATTAAAGGGGTAATAAAGCGCTGTAATGAAACTCCTGCAGATTTAACAGCAGCAAATTCATAGTTCTCTGCCATAGTTCCCAAAGACATAATGGATGATAATAGAATAGCTATTGGCAGAGCCGTAGGCACCACCATCAATGCAATATATCCCAAAAATTTAAAAATAATAGCGTAGCTGATACCCTTTCCTGCAATTTTATCAAACTCCAACCATAAAGCTTGCATGATAAGAACAAACAGGATTACAAAAAAGGTTGCCAAAAAAGGAATAAGAAAACTCTTAAGTATATATTTATTTAAAATTTTCATTTAAAAAATTAATAATTGAAGAATTAAATTATCTATTGATTGTATATCTTTTATTCAAATATTCATTTTCATCAAAGAAAAATAAAGTATCATTCAAACTTTGATTAAATTCAATATTCTTAATACTTATAGTTGTTTCAGAATCATTTTTACCAATATGCCTGACACTCACAATATGTTTATACTTCGTATCAACACCAATTTTAACCGATGCGATTTCAGATTCTGTATCTATGGGTACCAAAATTACATATTGGATTTGTTTTCCATTTACGTTCTCCAAGGTACCTAAATTATAGGTATATCCACTTTTATGAAAATTTATCAATTCTGAAGGTGTAAGTAGTACCAGATTGTCATCCTCCGAATCAGAGATATTAACTTCCTCGTTTTCATGAACTATCGTGTAGATTTTTGAACCATCAAAAATCCTGGTAATACCAAATATATTGATAACATATTTATCGCCCTTTAAAATTGCATCACCTTCCGATATTTCTTCAGAAACTCCTCCATCTATATTTTCAAAAATATAATCGAATGAAATATAAATATCTTCATATGCATTCATCTTCTCTGAAACTTCATCCAGTATTCTTTTTGCCTCGTCACTTTTTTGAGAAAATGCTGTAACCAAGGTAAAAATTGCAAATATTACGCTTATAATGTTTTTCATTCTATTAAAGTTTTTCGTTGTCTAATAATAATTTAAGTGCTATTACATCGTGCACCAAAACTTGTCTGGCTTTACTTCCTTCAAAGGGGCCCACAATATTTGCAGCTTCCAATTGGTCTATAATCCTACCTGCTCTATTGTAACCTAATTTTAATTTTCTTTGCAATAATGAGGCCGATCCCTGTTGGGAAGTTACTATCAAATGTGCTGCATCCTCAAATAACTTATCCCTATCATCTATGTCAAGATCAACACTTGTGCCACTTTCTTCACCAATAAATTCCGGTAACATATGTGCACTTGAATAGGCCCGCTGAGATCCAATAAAATCGGTTAATTTTTCAACTTCCGGTGTATCTATAAAAGAACACTGTAATCTAACCATTTCACTTCCGGTAGAAATCAACATATCACCTTTTCCAATCAATTGATCTGCACCTTGATAATCTAAAATTGTTCGAGAATCTATTTTAGAGGTAACTCTAAACGCAACTCTTGTAGGGAAATTAGCCTTGATAATTCCAGTAATCACATTTACAGATGGCCTTTGCGTAGCCACGATTAAATGAATTCCAATGGCCCTGGCCAATTGAGCCAAACGTGCAATTGGGGTTTCAATTTCCTTACCAGCAGTCATAATCAAATCGGCAAATTCATCAATGACCAAAATGATATAGGGCAAGTATTTATGTCCATTTTCCGGATTTAATTTTCTCGCCTTAAATTTGGTATTGTACTCCTTTATATTTCTTACAAAAGCCAGCTTTAATAGGTCATACCGATTATCCATTTCAATACATAAAGAATTCAAGGTATTGATCACGCGGGTAGTATCTGTTATAATCGCCTCATCAGTATCTGGTAATTTTGCCAAATAATGGCGTTCAATTTTATTATATAATGTAAGTTCAACCTTTTTCGGATCGACCAAAACAAACTTTACTTCGGAAGGGTGTTTTTTGTATAATATGGATGCCAAAACTGCATTTAACCCAACCGATTTTCCCTGGCCCGTAGCACCCGCCATTAACATATGTGGCATTTTTGTCAAATCAACCACATAAGTTTCATTAGAAATAGTTTTCCCCAAGACAATGGGCAATTCCATTTTTGATTCCTGGAATTTCTTTGACGATAAAACCGATTTCATAGAAACCACAGAAGGATTTTTATTAGGAACCTCAATACCGATCGTTCCTTTACCAGGAATTGGAGCAATAATTCTAATTCCCAAAGCTGACAGTGATAAGGCTATATCATCTTCCAGGTTTTTAATTTTTGAAATTCTAACTCCTGCTCTGGGTACAATTTCATATAACGTAACCGTGGGGCCAATAGTAGCCTTTATACTAGCAATTCCAATTTTATAATGCCCCAGGGTTTCAACAATTTTATTTTTATTGTTTTCGAGTTCATCCTTGTTGATTATAATATTCTCATTGTTATAATCACTTAATAAATCAAGGCTTGGAAATTTATAATCTGCCAGTTCTAACCTGGGATCAAATTCACCAAAGTCCTTGATCAATTTATCCGATAAATTTTCAACAATATGTTCTTCATGAACAGGCTTTTCAACAATTATTTCTAGTTCATCTGTAGGCTTTTCCTTTTCTACTATTACGGTCTCCTCGGGCTTAGAAATTATTGTTGCACTTTCGTACATAGGTTCTTCTTCAATAATTATATCATTGGTTTCTATATTTAATTCCAATTCCGAACCAATGTTTTCATGAACAGTTTCGGTTATATACCCTTTATCTGTGGTATCATCAATAATATTATGTTGTCTCTTCCCTTTTGATTTTGGTATGAACCTCTTTATTTTTTCCGGAGTAATCTTAAATTTTGTTATGACATAAATCAAAAATGAAAGAAGTAATAGAAAAAATATACCAATTTTTCCAATATAAATTTGCAAATAATCATCCCATTCAAAACCAACTTTTCCGGCTAATAATGAATTTTGGGGGTTTAGATATGCAAAAAATAAGGTTCCCCAAATCATTAATAAAATCCCCATAAACCAGAATTTATAAAGTTTTTTTACGGAGATATTTAAAATGGCATATAAGCCCGTAAAGAATAATAAAATGGGAATTATAAAGGTTGAAACACCAAATCCATCATAGATCATAAAATCACTAATGGAGGCTCCTAATTTTCCCAATAGATTTTGGGTTTCTAAAGTTTTATTGGAAAATTCACTCAGTACACTTTGGTCTTCTTTCCAATGCATAAAAAATGAAAAGAAAGAAACAAATAGAAATATGGCTGAAGTAAATACAAAAACACCAAAAACAAGATGTGTTTGCTTGCTTTTAAAAAATGATACGATTCCGGTTCTCTTCTTTTTAATTTCCCCTTTTTTAGAAGTCGATTTTTTTCTCTTTGCCATAAGCGACAAAAATACATAAATATTTTTGGTTTTCCAGCTAAGTTTTGGCTAAGAAACGAAGTATTCCTTGGTCAGAATTTCACTTAAAGTGAAACCCTGTCTATAAATGTTTTAAATTAAAAACTAAAAAATTTAGGTAAGTAAATTATCAATCCAATAATTATGGCAATTATTGCTGCAAAGGCAACAGCTCCTGCAGAAATATCTTTAATAAAACCTATTCGTTTATGAAAATCAGGGTGTATAAAATCACATAATTTTTCAATAGCCGTATTCAAAGATTCTACCACCAATACCAATCCAATAGCCAAACATTGGAACAACCATTCCTGCGCGGTAAGCTGCATGATAAAACCTAAAATGCTCACCAATATTGCTATGGCTATTTGAACCTTGATGCTGGCCTCTGTTGAGACCAACAACCAAGCACCTTTGAATGCGAATTTTAAACTTCTAAGCCTCCCTTTAAAAAAACTATCCTCAGGCTTTTTCATTTTTGGCGGCCTGTAAAACCTCTATTGCTGCATCATAATTAGGTTCAACTATAATCTCAGGAACTTGTTCGGTATAAACAATTTTTCCTTTTTCGTTGATGATGACAACAGCCCTTGAAAATAAACCTTTCATGGGGCCTGTTTTGATGGTAACTCCATATTTTTTACCAAACTTTTTTGTTCTAAAAGCACTCAGGGTAATGGCATTTTCTATTCCTTCTGCTCCGCAAAAACGAGCTTGGGCAAAAGGCAGATCTTTGGAAACATTAATTATAACGGTATTTTCCATTTTTGCACTTTCTTCATTAAATCTTCGTAAAGATGTGGCACATACACCTGTATCCAGGCTTGGTGTAATATTTAACAAAATGTTTTTTCCTTTAAAATCCTTTAATTTTGATACGGATAGATCATTTCCTACCAATTTAAATTTTGGAGCTTTTTTACCAATTTTGGGTAATTTCCCAACGGTTTTGATTTGATTTCCTTTTAATGTTATTTTTGCCATGGTTAATTTTATTTTAAAATTTATATACTTCTCAAAGTTACACAAAAAGAAAAACTCCCCATACTTAAATGGAGAGTTTTGTTTGTTTTTTGGAGAAGTATCAATATACCTGAAATTTTAGGTTGTCAAATTTATCTTTTTAAAGATAAAAAAAGAAACAACCCACCCGAACGTAATATTCCCTACGGGCCGGAAAAGACATGTTTTTTAATATAGCCCTACCCTATCTGGCGTTCTCTAAAATATTACTGGTCAATCGATCCCAAAACCCGTTTCATAAAACCGTTTAAAGCATCTTTTTTAGGGATACCTTTTTTTATTTCAGTATTTACTTCAATGGCTCCATACATATTTGAAATAAGTTCGCCAATTACATTCAGTTCTTCATCTTTTAAAGATGCAACTTCAGTCAAATCTTCCAGAACTTCTATAGCTTCAACAATATAGTCTTCATCATTATTTTCAATAAAAGTGGTCAGTTGTTTAATCAGTGGAATCTTCATTTATTGTAATTATAATTTCAAACTGCTTCGTTTACTAAGTCTTTCAAAATATCAAACTTATTGGTTTGCACTTGATTCGTTTTCGTTCCGTCTGCAAAAGAAGCAAATGTTGGTAAATTATCAACATTGGCTAATTTTCTGGATTCAGGAAATTTTTCTGCATCCACTAAAACAAAGGGTATCAACTCATTTTCTGAAGCCAATTTTTTAAATTTTGGTTTCATTATTCTACAGTTACCGCACCACGAAGCCGAATATTGTACTAAGACTTTTGGATTATTTGCAATAACTTCTGCTAAATTATCTTCTTGTAACTCGATTAACATACTATAAATTATTAATTTTTCAGCTCCATGCCTTTTATTGGAAAAGACATAAAATTAAATAGGATGAAAGAATCTCGGGAACAAGTCCCGAGAAAATTCTTTAATTCATTTAATGTGTGCTTAAATAAGCAGCAACACCATCTCTTGTAGCGCTCATAGCATCTTTACCTTCTTCCCAGTTTGCCGGACAAACCTCACCTTTTTCCTGTACATGTGTATATGCATCAATCAAACGCAAATATTCAGCAACATTTCTACCCAAAGGCATATCGTTAACACTTTCGTGGAATATTTTCCCTTCTTCGTCAATCAAATATGTAGCTCTATACGTTACATAAGAACCATCGATCATTACATGACCGGTTTCTTCATTATAAGTTTCAGATTCGATATCTAAGATCCCCAATTGCGAAGATAAATTTCTGTTTGTATCCGCAATCAAAGGAAAAGTTACCCCTTCAATACCTCCGTTATTTTTTGGGGTATTTAACCATGCAAAATGAACTTGTGCCGTATCGCAAGAAGCCCCAATTACAATTGTGTTTCTTTTTTCGAATTCACCCAGAGCTTCCTGAAACGCAAGAATTTCAGTAGGACAAACAAATGTAAAGTCTTTTGGGTACCAAAAAACCAATACTTTTTTTCCTTTACTTACTGCCTGATCAAAAACATTCAATTTAAATTGATCTCCCATTTCGTCGATTGCATCTACTTCAAAATTTGGGAATTTTTTACCTACTAAAGCCATATTTTATTTTATTTAATTATGATTATTATTTTTTAATTTACGAAGCAAAAATATATTATTTTACTATGTTTTTCTATTTATTCAATTTCAAATTTTTATATCAAAATAGATTTTGCTTATAGTGCTAATTAACTGCAATATTATTTGGTTTTTAACTGTATTTAATTTTTTTTAAAAAATATAATCCTTTAATATTCAAAAACTTTAAGCTGAAATTCAAATGATTCCAGCCTGCACAAGAATGACAATTTCAAGGAAATTTCCTAGCATCCAGACCTACAAATCTCCTTTTGATTAAAATTTATGAATAAAAAAAGAGGTGTTTTTAATACTTCTTTTTTAGAATATAAATCAGATATTATAGGTGAATTACTTCATCATAAGCATCTGCAACGGCTTCCATTACAGCTTCACTCATTGTAGGATGAGGATGAATGGCTTTCAACACTTCATGACCCGTAGTTTCTAATTTCCTACCCAAAACAGCTTCTGCAATCATATCTGTAACTCCAGCACCAATCATATGACACCCTAACCATTCACCATATTTAGCATCAAAAATTACTTTTACAAATCCCTCTGGTGTTCCGGCTGCCGAGGCCTTTCCGGATGCTGAAAATGGAAATTTACCAATTTTTAATTCGTATCCTTTTTCTCTAGCCTGTGCCTC
>Ga0114950_10005039_pt1 | contig 10262 bp, 8 predicted proteins | sample N075metaG_FD_83503 | JGI IMG/M metagenome (GOLD analysis project Ga0114950, IMG submission 83503) | Deep subsurface microbial communities from Kermadec Trench to uncover new lineages of life (NeLLi) - N075 metaG | ecosystem: Environmental > Aquatic > Marine > Ocean trench > Sediment | place... | reverse complement strand
GCTGCCGTGAACGGGATATTATCGATGGCTGCAGAAAGAACGGCAGCAACCCAAAGCAGCACGATCGTGGCCGTTAACAGGTCTTCCTGAACAAACGGAATGATGAACTGGCCGAGGTAGCGCAGGAATCCACTGTGTTCCACGCCGCCAACGACGATAAACAGCGATATGAAAAAGATCAGCAACGGAATTTCGACGTCTTCCATTGCGTGGTCCATTTCCACTTTTTTTGCAATAAAAACAAGCAGCGTCAAACCGGCAGCAGAGACCATCCACGGTTCCCAGCCGATAGCGTGATGCACGGTAAACAACACCACCATCAAACCCAATACGATCAGTGACTGGTTCCAGAGTTTGCGGTCTTTGTACTCGGTTACTTCTTGGTATACACCCTGCGGTTTGACCGCAAGCTGTTTCCGGAACAGGAAACGCAACATGATCAACACCGTGATCCAGGCCGCAAACGTCATCCCTCCCATGTGAATCAGGAAGGTGTTGAAGTCGATACCCTTTGCGGAGCCAATCATCAGGTTTGGCGGATCACCGACCAGTGTTGCGACACCACCGGTATCCGACAGCAATGCCGCGGCAAGCAGAAATGGAATCGGTGTGACTTTCATGGCGCGGGCAATCAAAATGATTAACGGACCGAAAATCACCACCGTGGTGACGTTATCGAGCAACAGGGAGAGCACGGTAACTGCCGTTCCAAGCATTACCATCAACATGAATTGCCGGCCCTTGCTTACCTTGGCCATGTAATTGGCCATGGCTTCAAAACCACCCGTTGGAATCATGATGGAGACAATCGCCATCATACAGCCCAGCAGGAAGACGACGTTCCAGTCGATGGCGAGGACCGCAAGTTTGGAATCATAAAACCCGTAATATTGCCCGGCGATGATCATCAGGATGGCACCCATCATGGCAAACTTTGCACGATGAAAGCCATGGAGAGACTCTGTAAAAATTCCGATAAAGGTGAGGGCAAGGATGATGGCCGAAATCATCATCGAGTCGTTCATGACAAGTACTTCCGTCATTTTTTATTTTCTCCGGGTAGGTTTTGGTCTGTTTGACCTCGTTGCTATGCACCTATTATGCACTGAATACGGGCGAATTCTCAATCATGGGCGATGATGAATTGATCAACATAAGATGCAAATTCCATAAAGCTCAAGTAGAATGTATCTCTTAATCCGAATATAGAGATATATACACTTGGAGTTTATGATTTATGAGTAGCACCCTGTTTACATCCGAGTCCGTTTCCGAAGGGCATCCGGATAAGGTCGCAGACCAGATTTCGGACACCGTGCTGGACGCCATCATTGCGGAAGATCCCCTGGCCCGAGTGGCCTGTGAGACCTTTATCAAAACCGGTGTGGCAATCGTTGGCGGTGAAATCACCACGTCAGCCTGGATCGATCTTGAGCAATTGATTCGTGACGTGATTGTGAAGATCGGTTACGACTCCTCGGAAGTTGGTTTTGACGGCCACACCTGTGGCGTCATCAACATCATCGGCAAGCAGTCCGATGAAATCAGCCAGGGTGTCGATCGCCTCACACCTGAAGAACAAGGCGCTGGCGACCAGGGCCAGATGTTTGGTTACGCAACCAATGAAACCGATGTGCTGATGCCTGCGCCGATTTATTACGCGCATGAACTGGTCAAACGACAAGCCAGTGTGCGGCGTGAATCAAGTGGTGGGCAACAGCATCTGTGCCCGGATGCCAAGAGCCAGGTAACGATTCGTTACGAGGACGGCAAACCGGCAGGTATTGATGCGGTGGTGCTGTCAACCCAGCACCACAAAGATTCCACCCAGCAGCAAATCCGGGAACTGGTGATGGAGGAAATCATCAAGCCGGTGTTGCCAGCGACCTGGTTGGATGAGCAGACCAGGTACCACATCAACCCCGCCGGCCGGTTTGAGATTGGTGGCCCGGTAGGTGATGCCGGGCTGACCGGACGCAAGATTATTGTTGATACCTATGGCGGTATGGCCCGGCACGGTGGCGGCGCGTTCTCCGGTAAAGACCCGTCAAAGGTCGATCGTTCAGCCGCTTATGCCTCGCGGTATGTTGCCAAGAACATCGTTGCTGCGGGCCTCGCAGACCGTATCGAGATTCAGGTTTCCTACGCCATTGGCGTGGCGGAGCCAACTTCCATCAGTATTGAGACCTTCGGTACGGAACATGTTCCGAGCGCAAGGATTGAGCAATTGATCCGTGAGAAATTTGACCTCACGCCTTACGGCATCATCACCATGCTGGACCTTATTAAGCCAATTTACACGCCGCTGGCCGCGTATGGGCATATGGGCCGGGAAGATTTAAACGTTAGTTGGGAAAAGACCGACAGGGCCGAAGAGCTGCGCGCTGCAGCCGGTCTGTGAACAGAAGGAGTATTGAATTGAACGCAGTAATTGAACAGATTGAAAAGCACGATTATTACGTCGCCGATATAGCGTTGGCGGATTTTGGTCGCAAGGAAATCGCGATAGCCGAAACAGAAATGCCTGGTCTGATGGCCGTGCGTGAAGAGTTTGCTGATCAGCGGCCACTCAAGGGCGCCCGCATCGCCGGCAGCTTGCACATGACCATTCAAACGGCAGTGCTGATCGAGACACTGACCGCACTGGGCGCGGATGTCCGCTGGGCATCGTGCAATATTTATTCTACCCAGGACCATGCCGCAGCAGCGATCGCGGACGGTGGCACTCCGGTATTCGCGTTCAAAGGTGAAAACCTGGACGAATACTGGGAATTCACCCACCGCATTTTTGACTGGGGCAACGACGGCGGTGATGAAAGCTTCGCAAATATGATTCTCGACGACGGTGGCGATGCCACAATGCTGCTGTACTTGGGTGCGCAGGCAGAAAAAGATCCGTCGGTACTGGACAATCCGGGCAGCGAAGAAGAGGTTTCGTTGTTTAACGCGATCAAGACGCGGCTTGATACCCGCCATGGATGGTACACACAGGCATTGGCCCGGATTCAGGGCGTCACCGAAGAAACGACAACCGGCGTCAAGCGGCTTTACGAAATGGCCAAAGACGGAAGTCTGCCATTCCCGGCCATCAATGTGAATGATTCTGTGACCAAGTCGAAATTCGATAACCTGTATGGTTGCCGCGAATCACTGGTCGACGGTATCAAGCGCGCGACCGATGTAATGATTGCGGGTAAAACTGCACTGGTTGCCGGTTATGGCGATGTGGGCAAAGGCTGCGCGCAATCGTTGCGCGGTTTGGGTGCAACGGTATTGATCACTGAAATTGACCCGATCTGTGCGCTTCAGGCAGCGATGGAAGGATATCGCGTTGTAACTCTCGATGAAGTGGTAGGGCAGGTCGACATTTTTGTTACCGCCACCGGCAACTATAACGTCATTACACATGACCACATGGTGGCCATGAAGGATCAGGCCATTGTCTGTAATATCGGTCATTTTGACAACGAGATAGACGTGGCCGGTGTGAAGCAATACCAGTGGGACAACATCAAACCACAGGTGGATCACATCATTTTCCCCGATGGAAAGCGCATCATCCTGTTGGCTGAAGGACGGCTGGTAAACCTCGGCTGTGCCACCGGCCACCCGAGTTTTGTGATGTCGAATTCGTTTACCAACCAGGTATTGGCGCAGATTGAACTGTGGAAGTATGCGGAGCGGTATCAGCACGATGTTTACGTTCTTCCAAAGCACCTGGATGAGAAAGTTGCACGTCTGCATTTGCACCGAATTGGTGTGAACCTGACGCGGTTGACGGATGAGCAGGCAGAATATATTGGTGTTAAAGCAGATGGTCCCTACAAGCCGGACCATTACCGCTACTGACATGAGAGCGTGATAACGGCAAACGCCAGCCTGTGTCATCGGGGAATGTTTCCGGGATGGCACAGGCAAGCCGGACGCTGCTGCAAACGTCATGAGCAAATCGACCGTCCCCATTTCATTTGAGTTTTTCCCACCGCGTTCAGGTGAGCAAAAGCTGATTCTGGAGTCGACCTGGCAAAAACTGTCCAGACTCAATCCGCGCTATTTATCGGTGACCTTCGGTGCCGGCGGTTCGTCACTAGATGCTACCTTGCAAACGGTGACTGATCTGCTGGATAAATCCGGTGTGCCGGTGGCGCCGCATATCTCCTGCATGGCCAAAAGCCGCGAAATGTTATACCGCTTGCTGCAGTCCTATCAGCAAGCAGGTGTTGAACAACTTGTCGTGCTGCGTGGCGACCGGCCTGAAGGAGTCCGCGGGCCAGGGCCGTTCCAGTACGCCAGTGAACTTGTGCGTTTCGTCAGCGAATCCTTCCCAGGTACATTTCATATAGAAGTAGCGTGTTACCCCGAGTTGCATCCCGAGTCAGATTCGCTGGAGTCCGAGTTCAAATATTTCAAACAGAAAAGTGATGCCGGTGCAGATGGCGCGACCACGCAATACTTTTACAACACAGATTGCTATTTTCAGTTTATGGACGATTGCGAACGCCACGGAATTTCAATACCGATCACAAACTACGCCAGCCTGGTACGGTTCTCCGCCATGTGCGGCGCCGAAATTCCCCGCTGGATTCGCAAACGTCTCGATTCCTATGGGGACGATGGCGCATCCATCCGCGAGTTCGGCCTGGACGTAGTCACAAAACTCTGTGAACGTCTGCTCGCCGGCGGCGCCCCCGGCCTGCACATTTACACCCTGAATCGTGCCAATGCCACGATGCGGTTGTGGCAGCGTCTTAATCATCTTTGATTTTGTTGTCCTGGCGGACGGCTTTATTGGATAAACGGGCTGTGCCCGTTGTGACAATCTATTTTTTATCCTTCGAACCGTAGGGTGCGTTGTTATGTAACGCACCGTTTGCACATGGATGTGCTTATGTCGCGAGAGCACATGGATGTGCGTAGCGACCTGCTGCCACGGGGTGCCGTTTCTTTTGGGCACTTTTCTTTGGGCATGCAAAGAAAAGTACCTCGCCAAAGCGCTGCAAGCGCGGCGAAACGCTCTTAGATCCATCCGAAGGATAAAGAAACCAACATTTTTGGTGCGTTACAAGTAACACACCCTACGGGTCCCGCAGGGAAAGATAGAGAGGTCCCCGCTTCCGCGGGGATGACGGAACAACCGTCCGTCAGGACAAAGAAAATCAATGATCAACATTACCCGTCAAAACAAAATCCCCATCACCGTCTTCCCGGTAAATTGCGATCGACAGATCGCCATTTACATCAATACTCGCCCGGTACATGCCTTCTGAGTTGAAGGGTGTGCTGATATTGCCTTGTGGGTCCATTGCGATGACGCCGCCTTCGCCTTTGGCTTTGACCAGAATGTGGTTGACGACAGTGTCGGTGGCCTCGGCGAGTGGGGTGCCGAGTTCGACGCGGTTGCAGATGTTGTAGGCGACCACGTGACGGATAAAATATTCGCCGTGGCCGGTGGCGCTGACCGCGCAACTGTTGTTATCGGCGTAGGTGCCCGCGCCGATAATCGGTGAGTCGCCGACTCTGCCCCAGCGTTTGTTGGATGTGCCGCCGGTCGATGTGCCTGCTGCGAGGATGCCGTTGCAATCCAGTGTCACGGCACCGACGGTGGAAAACCATTGGTCGCGTTGTTCCTCTGCTGAAGCCTCCACGCCGGTTTCCTTGTTTTTGATGCGCTGTAACTGCTGCCAGCGGAATTCCGTGAGGAACCAGGATGGGTCTGTCATTTCAAAGCCCTCCAGGCGCGCAAATTGTTCCGCGCCATCAGCGATCAGCATGACGTGTTCAGATGCGGTCATCACTTTTGAAGCAAGCTCAATCGGATTCCTGATCTGCGAAACGGCAGCAACTGCGCCGGCGTCCAGATGCTTGCCTTCCATAATGGAAGCATCCATCTCATTTTTGCCTGCAGCGTTGAACACCGAGCCCCTGCCGGCGTTAAAAAGTGGTGAATCTTCCATAATCCTGATCGCCGCGACCACGGCATCCGTGCTTGATGCCCCATCCAGCAGCACCCGATGGCCCGCCTCAACGGAAGCTTTCAATGCTGCACGGATGGCTGCTTCCATTTCATCAGTCAGACTGGCCTGGCTTATGGTTCCTGCTCCGCCATGGATGACGATGGCCAGCGGTGAGTTTGCATGCTTGTCAGTCAACACCGCTCTCCGGCCCAGAACAACCCGGCATATATTTTCGGGTCCAGCATTATTCCCTCTGCAACCCTGTCATCCAGCCATTCCACGGCTCCTTCGAGTGGTACATGGTGAACCACAATGTCCTCGGAGCTGTCGCCGCCGCCGGGGCCGACGCGCTCCAGGCCGGTGGCGAAATAGATGGTCACAATTTCATCCGCCATGCCTGCTGTACTCGGGCAGGTCAATAATTCTTCAAGTTTCGCCGCAGAATAACCGGTCTCCTCAATCAGTTCCCGGTGTGCTGCGGATTTGAAATCTTCATCATCAATTCCGGTATCACCGACCAGGCCGGCTGGTAATTCAATCACCTTGCTGGCAACAGGGATGCGGTATTGTTCCACCAGCACCAATTCCCCGGCATCTGTGACCGGGATCAATACGACGACCCCAACGGCGTTTGTCCGGTAGGCGTATTCCCAGTTGTCGTGTTCTTTCATGCCAAGGTATCTGCCCTTGAAATGAATTTTTGCATTATTTGCCACTGATGTACTCGCTGCTCTGATAAACTGCGCCGATTGTATGCTTTGCCCGCTGATTGCACCAGTCGCAGCGGCTTGTTGTTGGCCCCGGAAATGCTGGCACAAGATACGGGTTTTGATGTCATTTCGGCTATTTGAATGGGCCACAAGCAGTAAAAATCCTCCACGGAGGTTTTATAATGAACCAATACTCACACGCCTGTTCAGAATGAGCGGAAATCAGAGGACGACCATGTTAAATAATGTACTGAAAGCCTTGCTATTGCTCGCTGCAATATCACTGGGCAATTCCATTGTGCAGGCACAGACCACAGCAGAACCGTTGCCGGATAACGTTCCTGCATTACTGGTCAAGGCCAATGAGGCATACGGGGACGGTGACTACATTTTATTTCGCGACTCACTGCTGCGCTTGCGCGAAATGCGCCCCAACAATGGTGAGTACATGTATCAACTTGTCATCGCATACGCATTGCTGGATGACAAATCGAGTGCCTATGACTTGATGTTGCGTATGCAGCAGCAGGGGCTTTCGTACGATTTCAACACCACCTCAAACAGTCTCAATATCAGGGGTACCGAGGTTTTTGATTACGTCAATGACCTGATGAAAATGGCAGGCACACCGGTTGGTGAATCTGAAGTGGTATTTACCTTGCCGGAAACCGTGCTGAGGCCAGATAGCATCCGCTGGGATGAAACTCGTCAGAAATTCTTGGTGGGTACCCTGGCAACCGGCGCCATCATCGCAGTTGCAGAAGACGGCCAGGTCAGCGAGTTACTGAAAGCTGACAACGAAAATGGCATGTGGTCGGTTTTTGACATGTTGATAGACCCGGCACGCAACCGCTTGTGGGTCAGCAGCGCAGCAACCGGCGCGTTTGAAGCTTTCAGCCCGGTCGACAAGGGTCGTTCGGCATTGTTCGAGTTCAACCTTGAGACACTTGAGTTGGTACATCGTTACCCGGTGCCCGTCGATGGACGCCCGCATATCCTGGGCAGCATGGTTCTTGCCAATAATGGTGATATTCTGATCGCGGATCGCGCCTTACCCATTCTTTACCGTAAAGCTGCTGATGAGAAAAAACTCAAGGCCGTGATCGCGTCAAAAGACCTGATCAGTATGCGGGGTTTAGCGATTGAGCCGGATGGGCGCCGTGCATACGTGGCGGACCGTGAAATGGGTATCATGGTTGTTGATTTTGATTCCCAGAAGGCCGGCATTCTGGCCGTGGCGGCAACACTGAACCTGGGTGGAATCGACGGTTTGTTTTTTTGGAACAAACACCTGATCATCATTCAAAATGGTATCAAGCCGCAGCGGGTGATGCGTCTGGAGCTTGACGACACCGGCACGCGCGTTATCAGTGTGAGACCGCTGGCAGTCGCACAGGAGTATTTTGACTTTCCCAGTTTTGGCACCATTAAGGGTGAGGAACTGTATTATTTTGCAAACAGCCAATGGTCAGGAAGCAAAGACAACAAGCCGGTGACCGTATTGCGTACACCACTGGATTCCAACAAAGACCTTGTTGTTCCGGATATGCAGGAATATTTGCGGCAAAGGGAAGAAAAGATGAGGAACAAAAAATAAGCCGGTTGCACCCGACCAGACAATTATAGTCAGAATTTATCTGGCTGTTTGTATACAGCGTCGTCGGAGCATGGCGCCGAAATCCATTTCATCAAATAATCGATTCAAACGCGCCTCGTCAAGCTCGCCACGGGCGACATCGGGATTTTCCAGTGTTGAGGGTACACGGGTCTCAATACCGGTCAGTTGACGCGCCAAATCTGCAGCATCGCGATTTTCACCCAGCTTCTTGTACAAGGATTTTGCACCGCGGATACTCAGGTGCTGCACCTCGTCGAGTCGTTCCCACAATGATGGCAGGTCTCCGAAATGACTTAGAAGAGCTGCCGCTGATTTAGGGCCAACACCCGGTACGCCGGGAATGTTGTCAACACTGTCGCCGGTGAGTGCGAGAAAGTCAGCAATCTGTTCCGGAAACACACCGAACTTGTCTTTTATCTTTGCGCGACCGAGTTTTCGATTGCGGGTGTAATCCCACCAGGTGTCGTTTTTATCTATCAGTTGTGCCAGGTCCTTGTCACTGGTGATGATGCAAACCGGGTGACCGCGGTCACGCCAATGGTGCGCCAGCGTGCCAATCAGGTCATCCGCTTCGTAATAGGGGTCTGCGAAACAACTCAAGCCCATGGTTTCGGCCATATCTCTCGCCCAAATGAACTGGCGTTTCAGTTCCTCCGGTGCGGGATCCCGGTTGGCTTTGTATAGCGGGTAAATTTCGTTTCTGTAACTTGTGCTCAGAGATTCATCAAACGCCACACCAATGTGCTGCGCATCGGTCTGTTCCAGCAGGCTGCACAAAAAGCCGGTGAATCCGTACACTGCGTTGGTTGGTTCGCCGGCAGAATTGGAGAATTCATCAGAGATCGAAAACCATGCGCGAAATATATAAATGCTGGCATCGACAAGATAGACAGGTTGCAGGCTCATAGGCCATACATCTTAACCCAAAGCCTCGCGGTCGGGTCAAACCAGCAGGGCCTGTCCTTGTTCAACACGTTTGCGTAATACGCTGTTGCGCGGGAAATGTGCCAGTAGAAATTCCATCTGATCGACCAGGATCTCACGACCCTGTAAATACACGTATTCGGCATGCGTGGGGCAAAATGGAATGGCCAGTAGCTGCATTCCGGCCTGCTCCGGCGTTCTTCCGGCCTTGTGATTATTACAGCGTTTACAGGCAGTAACGACGTTGCCCCAACGGTCTTTGCCACCATGGCTTAGCGGAAGGACGTGATCTCTGGAGAGCAGGAAATTCGGGAATTGCAGGCCGCAATAAAGACACAGGCTTTGGTCGCGGCGAAATAGCGACTTGTTGCTCAACGGCGGGACGTAATTCTCGGAAAAAAGGTGCTTGTGGGGGTGTTGACCTTCGGTGGCAATAATCGCATTGACGCTAACCACGCTTTGCAGACCACTCATCGCATTGATACCGCCATGAATTTCGTAAAGCGTTTTTCCAAGTGCATAACGCACCTGGTCAAGCGCGATCAGCCTGACCGCGTCCTGGTATCCGATCCACTCCAATGGCATACCGGATATGTCTGTGCGTAAAACCCGCTGCTGTAAGTTCATGGCCTCTCTTATTGAAGCGTTTGGAAATGCCCTTTGGCACAAGACATTGTGTTTTTATACATGCAATTATCTGTATATATTGTTTTAACGGCAATCGCAAGCGCTAATTTGTGACAGTTTCCGTACCTGTCTGACTATCAATGTACAGTATGTGCCGGGGATTGAGAACCTGTTGGCCTTTAAATCAGCCCGTAGGGTGCGTTACAAAGTAACGCACCACAACCATTCAACAGCGGTGCGTAAAAAATTACGCACCGCACCATTTCCCAACCTCGCACCGTCATCCCGGGGCTGCGAATAGCAGAACCCGGGACCCCTTAACGATCCCGAGAGGGTTGAGATTTGCACGAATAAAGCTCTCAGTTATCCACCGAGGTCCCCGCTTTCGCGGGGATGACGTTCCATCGCGGGGATGACCGTGCCATTTCT
>Ga0114950_10005038_pt1 | contig 10265 bp, 12 predicted proteins | sample N075metaG_FD_83503 | JGI IMG/M metagenome (GOLD analysis project Ga0114950, IMG submission 83503) | Deep subsurface microbial communities from Kermadec Trench to uncover new lineages of life (NeLLi) - N075 metaG | ecosystem: Environmental > Aquatic > Marine > Ocean trench > Sediment | place... | reverse complement strand
CCAAACAGAGCCGTGGCCATGGCCTCCGGTTCGCCAACAATTGTGAACACCGATCGATTATGATCAGGGTCACAATGAACATCAAGCAAATTCACTTTGGGGATGGCTTGGATGCCGGCTGCTAACTTGGCAATCACAGCCTGATCACGCCCCTCACTAATATTCGGTACACTTTCAACTAATCGATCAGCCATCATCTTCCCTTATTCGTGAGCTCCATCAATATTCTCGCTTTTCTTGACAGTAAAAATTTTCGAACATTATAGTCGAACTCGCTGATTGTAAATGGAATTTTTAAAAAATCATTGAAGGCTACCCAAACATGGATCGCAAACTGCTATAATTCTAGTTGTTTCATTGTAGCGACTGAGGTGGATAGACCGAAGGCTGAAGGCTTTTAGGTGCCACCCATCATCTAATGAATTCATGCATGAGGAGTGAGAGCCTTCAGTCTTCAGCCTAATACCTGTAGTCGTTGCTTCCATTGGTGACCATGATCTCAAACAATCCTCTAAAAGACAAAGGTGATTCCCATGAATGCCACAAAACTTGAACCTGCCACAGCACTCGCCGAATTAAAAGAAACGAAACCCGACAGTGTGACCATCGTCGTCCTGAGTGGGGAAATGGATAAAGCCATGGCCGCATTCATCATTGCCACGGGCGCGGCAGCCATGGGCATGAAAGTGACCATGTTTTTCACATTTTGGGGGTTGAATATCATCCGGAAACAAGGATCGACGAGTTCGGCAAAAGACTGGCTGCGCCGAGCCTTCGGGTGGATCAACAAGGGTGGCTCGGACTACTTACCGCTATCCCGATTCCATTTTGGGGGACTCGGAACGATCATGATGAAAAAGGTCATGAGCAACAATCGCATGCCGGGCATTGCCGAACTGTTAGAAACAGCTCAAGACCTTGGAGTGGAAATGATCGCCTGTACCACAACCTTAGGGTTACTGGGTATTTCAAAAGATACCCTGATTGACGGCATAGACGAACTGGCCGGAGTCAGCACCTACCTCGCAAAAGCCCGGCATGGCTCCGTCAACTTATTTATTTAACAGAAGCAACCACGAGAAGGACTCAACATGATACCAGCCGATGTCAAACTCGATACACTCGGATATTTTTGTCCCATGCCCATTATCATGACCTCAAAGAAAATAAAAGAACTGGTTCCCGGCCAAGTGCTGGAGGTTGCGTCTGACGATGAAGGTATCAAAAAGGATATGCCCGCCTGGTGCGAAACCACCGGCCACGAATGGGTCGGCCTGGAAGAAGAATCCGGCACCGACAAAACAATCTATAAAGCCTACGTCAAAAAAGCTGGCGGATAAATCTGTTTTTTTGCCCAAAGGCCGTGAGTCCGCTTGGACTCACGGCCTTTTTCCTGCATATCATGAGCAACTATTTCCTCTCTGATATTTCCGTAGAGACCTGGGCGCGCAAGGTGGCCCCATTACGCTAAAGGATTTTGTCGGTTCAGTCGTCCTCGTGGAAGTCTTTCAGGTGAATTGCCCTGGGTGCTTTCTGTATGCGTTGCCAAAGGCCATTCAACTACATGAAACCTATCACAAGAAGGGCTTGGTCGTCATTGGACTAGCCACAGCGTTTGAGGATTATGATAAAAACACCTTAGGCAATTTGCAACGATTGGTCGAAACGGGTGAAGTGATTGGAGAAACACTCAAGGCCTTAACCCGACATGGAATGCTGAGCGATGGAAAGCTGGAATGGCGATTGCCATTCGCGGTTGGCATGGATCGTGTGCTGCCAGACACCGAACCAGTCACGCCAGAGAGAACGCTGCATTATGCCCGTGAATGCCTACCGGAGTTTGATGGATTTGTCGAGGACAAAAAACACGCGACCCTCAATCAAGTCAGAAATTATTTGCAACGGAAAACCATGAAGGCCGAAACCTTTGAGCGCTTTTCCTTAAAAGGCACACCCTCATCAATCCTCTTTGACCGAAAAGGCCATGTACAAGATGTGTCGTTTGGTCAATTAGAAAGCCAAGAACCTTTGATTAGAGAATGCCTAGCATCAGCAGACTAAAGGCTTGTCCACAAAATGACTTCGACACCCCCCCTACTCCCAACGTCTTGCGCTTCACGTCCCACGCCTCAATGATAGCTTTCTGCGTCGGTAGGAAATTTTCCACATTCGACTTCTTCTTTATATTGTTTGAGTGCTTGCAAGGCACCGGCTTTCAAATTGGCATAGGGTTTCACAAATTTCGGGACAAAGTCATCAAACAATCCTAGTAAATCGTAAAGCACAAGCACCTGACCATCGCACCCCTGTCCAGCTCCAATACCAATGGTAGGAATAGTCAGTTCCTGAGTAATGGTGTTGGCCAACGAACTTGGGACACATTCCAACACTACGGCGAAGGCGCCAGCCGCCTCAAGAGCCTTGGCTTCTTGTAAGATTCTTTCAGCTTCGGGCCGGTCTTTGCCCTGGACACGATAGCCACCCGATTGATTCACGGATTGAGGTGTCATTCCCACATGGCCCATGACGGGAATGCCAAATCGCGTCATGGCTTCCACACGATCAATCACAGGCATGCCTCCCTCGATTTTTACTGCCCCCGCTCCCGCTTGAAGAAATCGCCCTGCGTTTTTTACAGCGTCGTCCAGACTGGTTTGATAAGAGAGAAACGGCATGTCCCCGATCACTAATGCCCGTTGCGCCGCTTGCGCCACCATACTCGTGTGATAAAGCATGTCATCCATGGTGACGGACAGCGTGTTGGGCTTTCCTTGTACCACCATGCCCAGAGAATCTCCCACGAGAATCACTTCCAACCCGGCTTGCTCCACAATTCGGGCAAACAACGCATCATAGGCTGTGACAACCGTTATTTTTTTGCCTTGTTTTTTATGTTGCTGAAATTCAGGGATCGTGAGATGGCTCATGACTGTTGTGTCTTTGTCTGGCTATTTCTTTGAAAAGCGTTGTGCCGATTCCAACGTATTCTGGAGCAACATGGCAATGGTCATCGGCCCAACGCCGCCTGGAACGGGCGTAATCCAACTCGCTCGTTCTTTGACACGATCAAAATCCACATCTCCGACTAGCTTCCCGTCAGGCAATCGATTGATCCCCACATCAAGGACCACCGCCCCTTCTTTCACCATGTCCGATGTCACAAACACAGGTTTGCCGATAGCGGCAATCACAATATCTGCCTCATGTACCACCGCACAAATGTCCTTAGTACGAGAATGACAAATGGTGACCGTGGCATGCCGATGTAGAAGCAGCATGGCCACCGGTTTCCCCACGATGTTACTACGGCCGATAACCACGGCTCGTTTTCCAGTTATCTCGACCCCGGTGGAATCAATCATATGAATGACACCTTTCGGCGTACAAGGCACAAAAACCGGCGAACCTCCAACCAATCGTCCCACGTTGACGGGATGGAAGCCATCGGCGTCTTTCTCTGGAGAAATTGCCTGTAAAATCACTTGGCTGTCAATATGAGCCGGCAGCGGCAACTGGACGAGAATTCCATGGATGTTGGGATCGGCGTTGAGCTGATGAATGAGTGTCAACAAGGCCTCTTGTGTTGTTGAAGCTGGGAGAAGATGCTCTTGGGGATAGAGGCCGGCTTTTTCGCAGGCGATTTTCTTATTTCTGACATACACTGCCGAAGCCGGGTCATCCCCTACCAAAATAGCAGCCAGACCAGGCTTTATCCCCGTGCTTGCTTCGAGAGCACAAACCTCTTGGGCAATGTCTTCCCGAAGCTTCAGCGCCAGCGCTTTTCCATCAATAATTTGTGCAGACACAACAGATTCTCCTTCATCACTCTCTGTAAATTCTTAAAAACACTGTCGTTGCAAGCTTAGAAAAAACACGATATCAGGCGCTCAAAAACTTCGTCAACGCAACACCAGAACGAACATTCCTTGACACCCTAAGAAACCCTCACTTACCATGCCCTTCACCAGTACATCTATGTGCAGTAACCACAACACATCCAACGCTCACACACCCATGAACATTCATCGCCGCCTCGTCACGCTAACCATTGTGTCATTCGTGAGTATTCTTCTGTTTGGGATGCAGAATGCCCTTGCTTATGAAATCGCGAATCTCCAGTTCCCTCAAAACATCATCGCGGACGAAGGGAAGATCTATTATATCTCTAACGCCAACGGGGATCCGGGGACAAGAGAGAACAAAGGGTTTATCAGCCAAGCCAATACGGATGGGAAAATTACCAAACGCTACTTCATCCAAGGAGGGAAGAAATCTATTACCCTGCATTCCCCCAAGGAAATGGCTATTATCGGCTCAACCCTCTATGTGGCAGACTTGGATATGGTGCGCGGATTTCATAAATTAACGGGAGACCCCATCATCACAATTTCCTTTTCCCGCTTTCATGCGAAATCACTGACAGGCCTTACGGCTGATTCTCATGGAAATCTCTATGTCTCGGATGCCGATTCCAATACCATTTTTCGAATTACACCAAACCAGGACCATGCCATTCTGCAGTTTATCCAGGATCCGAAGCTGTCCCATCCTCACGGATTAGCCGTTCATCCACACAATGGCCATTTAATGGGTGTGGGATGGGAAGACGGGAAAGTTTTTGAAATCGATGAAAAGGGTATCATTCACGAGTTGTTTGTCCATTCATTTTTTGCTGGTGGGTTTTATAACCTGGACGGTATTGATTTTGACCAGTATGGAATCATGTATGTCTCTGACTTGACCGCAGGAAAGGTCTGGCGAATTCATGCCAATCTTAAAAAACAAGCCATTGCCGAATTTTTGTTGTCGCCATCAGGGATCGGGATAGATCGAATCAATCATCTCATTCTCGTCCCGTATCTTTACGCCAAAGGGGCTGAGATTAACGGGCTGGAACGTCCTTCCAACGATACGCACAAGAAAAAGAGGCGGACATTTGCCGATTATGGGTTGAACTTCTTCAAGAAAAATACGCCAAGTGAGTAAATGTGTCTATTGTCATCAACGCAAAGGCAAACGTTCCTGTCCGGCCTTGGACGGGATGATTTGTAGCCAATGCTGTGGCGGACATCGAATCACAAGTATTTCTTGCCCCACATCCTGCGTCTTTTTGGAAGCCAACGATGATTACCAACAAAAACGTGCGGCAGGGCGATTTGAGTTAGAGCGCAGAACCTTTTACCGGGAACTTTTGGATTGGAGCGGGGAACGCGCAACTGAAATTTTTTATGTCTTTGAAGCCTTAGCCTTCCGCTATTTTCAAGATCGCCGTGACGCGCAAGATGCCGAAGTCTTAGAAGGCATCCAAAGTCTCAGACGGAGTTATAGTGTGATTCAGATACCCGAAACCGGAATACCTGCTTTTGGAGAAGAATTACGGAAAGAATTTAAAGTCTTCGGCGAACGCCAAACATTGGAACCCACGATGGTGACCGAAGTTTTGGATCGGGCGCAGAGGTTCATCCAAAACTTCTCAGGACCCGGCCTTCGGTCACATCGATTCTTGCACGGATTATTAGGCTACATACGGGAACGTCATCCCGATGTTGCAGAACAACTCGCCCGTCAAACCGGAGCGGGTGGACGAATTGTCATCCCCAGTGGATTTGATTACCAACCGGAAGCCACATCCTCGTAACACATTTTCTTTTGAATCCGCAGCCATTTCTTGACCAATTGATTATTCACCTATTTCATCACTTTGATCGTCATCTCAATCCGCTTCACTGGATTGTCCTTTAAATCCCGAGGCTGATTGACAATCGTCTCAAGCACCTCCAGCCCTTGTACAACTTCTCCAAACACCGTGTATTGACCGTCCAAATGCGGAGACTTAGCGACCATGATAAAAAACTGTGACCCGGCGCTATTCGGATCCTGTGTCCGTGCTGCGGAAAGAATCCCTTTTTCATGAGGCACTTTGCTAAATTCTGCTGGAACGGTATAGCCCGGGCCTCCCGTTCCAAATCGATTACGATTGGCCGGATCTTTGGTCAGCGGATCCCCGCCTTGAATCATAAAACCAGGCAAAATACGATGGAAAATTGTGCCATTATAAAATCCAGATTTCGCTAATTTGAGGAAGCTCTCCACATGCTTCGGGGCTAAATCAGGAAAGAGCACAATTTCCATTTCACCAAATTTCGTTTTCAAGATGACATGCGGCGCATGTTTTTCCGTCGTTGGCTCTTCAGCCAACACCACCGGAACCACCAGACCATGTACCATGACAATACAACCAAACATCACCACCCCTCGTCGAAATATCTTCCCCAACCTACCTGCGAAAACGTTCATCATCACTCCTCCATTGCTATTCATGTGAATGTCGTATTGTATGTCGACTCACCTGCGTGAAAGCTTGCTCCGCAGCACGTTGCTCAGCTTCTTTTTTCGTATGGCCTTCGCCTTCTCCCATCACCTGCCCACAGATTTCGACGCGTATGGAAAACACTTTTTGATGATCGGGACCTGACTCCTGAACCAACCGATACTGCGGACTGGTTCCATCATGTTTATGCATCCATTCCTGTAACCGGCTTTTCCAATCTCCCCCGACAGCTAACTCCGGTTTGTCTCGTAGATTCGTCAGTTCCGTTGCCAGCACCCGGTCAATAAAGGAACGAGCCGCCTCCAATCCACTATCAAGATAAATGGCTCCGATAAGAGCCTCAAGTGCATTGGCCAACAGAGAATGTTTTTCTCTCCCGGATGAAACTTCTTCTCCTCGACCAAGCCGCAACCATTGCCCGAGATGAAGACGCCCGGCCGCCTTTGCCAGCGTGGCACGGCTAATCAACCCTGCCTTCAGTTTGGAGAGTTCCCCTTCCGTGTACGTCGGGAAAATCGTCCCCACACTTTCGCTTATCACAAGACCCAAGACCGCATCTCCTAAGAATTCCAATCGTTCATTATGCTGAGCAGTCGTCTGCTCTGGTGTGTGCGAGAATGATCGATGCGTCAAGGCTTGAGACAACAGAGCTTCTTGATTGAAAACATAGTTGAGTGTTTTCTGAATATCTTTAATTTCGAGCACCAACATTCACCATTGCATCCGGCTAAAAGAGCATCACACACATTTCGGTTGAACCATCACCAAAATATTTTCATTGTATCATATCGTATAACCGTGGCCAGGAAAGAAGACAGGAGGAAAAGAAATGCGGCAAGGAGAGATGATCAGGAAAGAAACTCGGCCTCTATGCCTCCTGCCACCGACGAAACACTAAACAGGCATTGACTCCCCCAAATCCAAAGGCATTGGAAAGAGCCACATCAAACGAACAGGCGCGAGATTGGTTAGGAACATAATCCAAGTCACATTCAGGATCAGGGTCATCTAAATTGATTGTTGGAGGAAGAATACCTTGCTCCAATGCCAGAACGGAAAAAACCGCCTCGATTCCACCCGCTGCTCCCAATAAATGTCCCGTCATGGACTTTGTAGAGCTCACCGGAATGGAATACGCATGCTCGCCGAAGACCTCTTTGATGGCTTGCGTTTCCACTCGATCGGCAAACGTCGACGTCCCATGAGCATTGATGTATCCGACCGATGACTTAGAAACACCTGCATCCTGAAGAACGCGCTTTAAACAGATCACCGCACCAGCCCCATCCTCAGGCGGAGCCGTGATATGAAACGCATCACTATTCATCGCATACCCGATCAGTTCGGCATAGATGTGTGCACCACGAGCACGAGCATGCTCCAGTTCCTCCAAGATCAACACACCAGACCCTTCTCCAATGACAAATCCATCGCGATCTTTATCAAAAGGTCGACTGGCTCTCTCCGGATCATCGTTTCGTCGAGACAAGGCCTTTGCCGAAGCAAAGCCGGCAACGCATGTTGGACAGATCGTGGCCTCCGTCCCTCCGACGATCATGACGTCAGCCTCTCCCCGTTGAATGAGTCGAAACCCATCACCAATGCAATGATTACCCGTAGCGCAAGCTGTTACCGAGCATGCATTAGGACCTTTCGCGCCAAATCGAATAGCAACCTGGCCTGACGCAAGATTGATAATGACCATCGGGATAAAAAACGGGGAGACACGGTCAGGGCCACGTTCCAATAACACCTTATAGTAATGCTCAATGGCGGGAAGCCCTCCAATGCCCGCGCCGATATACACACCCACCCGATCCGCATTCTCAGGAGTGACGACAAACTTAGAATCATCCATAGCTTCCTGGCTGGCGGCAACGGCGAAATGGATAAATCTATCCATTTTTTTGATTTCTTTTTTTTCGATATACGCCGCAGGATCAAAATTCTTGACTTCCCCCGCAATACGCACAGAATATTGACTCGCATCAAATCGAGTAATTGGTCCAACGCCTGATTGCCCCTGGCAAATCTTTTTCCAGGTTTTGGACACACCAATATCCAATGGAGTAATAAGCCCCAATCCTGTCACAACGACTCGTCGTATCGACCACTCACCCATCGCAACCACCCTACCTACTTACAAGATTGACCTGGATAAAAAATCAGGATTTTTCCTTGACAAAATCTACAGCAGCCGAAACGGTGAGAATTTTCTCCGCATCTTCATCCGGAATTTCAATATCGAATGCTTCCTCTAATGCCATCACCAATTCTACGGTATCCAAAGAATCAGCACCCAGATCCTCCACAAACTTGGCATCTGAAACCACATCATCTTCTTCAACCCCTAATTGTTCGGCAATAATTTTTTTCACACGTTCTTCTACAGCCATCGTTGGCACCTCCTCGTTCCAAAGTGTATTCAGTCAAAACAACCCCATAACCTAAAACTGGTGACTCGCGAAACAACAACTCCCCATTTTCGCATTCTACCTTCAGGCCATCTTGGGCCGATCCTCATTTGCACAATCCTCAGCGTAGGCTTTTTGGCTACGCTTGCGGATGTGCTCCCTCAGATCGACTCAATCTGACATGAATCTGGACGCAAATTCCTGGAAGGTATTATTTCTCGAACCCTCAGGCCATATGCATTCCACCATTCACATGCAAAACATGACCCGTGATATATCCTGCTTTTTCCGAGCATAAAAAACTGACAGCATCCGCAATGTCAGACGATTGTCCCAAACGTTTTAAGGGAATCTGATGTAAGAGAGCCTCTTTCTGGTCATCAGAAAGTTCTTGAGTCATCGCCGTATCAATAAAACCCGGCGCAACCGCATTGATCGTAATATTGCGACTAGCATATTCCCGGGCAATGGTTTTGGTGAGACCGATCACTGCCGCTTTCGAGGCTGCATAGTTCGCCTGTCCGGCATTCCCGATGGCCCCGACAATCGAGGCAATATTCACAATACGACCACTCCGTTGCCGGCTCATCGTGGGCAACACAGCCTTTGCACAAAAAAATGTGCCCGTGAGATTCACCTGGAGCACCGCCTGCCAATCTTCTTCTTTCATACGCATGAGCAGACCATCTCGAGTGATGCCAGCATTATTCACCAAAATATCTATCCGTCCCCATTCTTTCAGGACGTGATCCACCATATTCTTGACCTGATCCCAATCGCCAACATTAGCCGAAACCGCTATGGCCTTCCTTCCCAATTGCGTGATCCGTTCGACCGTTTCTTGACAACGGCTTTCATCCAGATCAGCCACAACCACATCCGCACCTTCTTGGGCCAACGTTGTAGCAATCGCTTGGCCAATACCTTGTGCCGCTCCAGTGACTACCGCAATTTTCCCTGTCAATGACATGGCCACCCTTTCAATAAATATAGAACGCGCACGTATTATGTCATGTGAGCCAGAACATGATCATACGATTCTTGATCAAAAATATTCCAGGTTTTTGCTTCTGGGACAATACGTTTCATTAACCCGGTCAACACTTTGCCAGGGCCAATTTCAATGAAATCTGTAATTCCCATTGCCCACATAACTTGAATCGTCTCTTGCCAACGAACGGCGGAAGGAAGTTGTCGAACTAACGATACCCGCACATCATCCGCCGTTCGAAGCGCCTTGGCCTCCACGTTATTGATCAAGGGCACCTGTAAATCTGACCATTCCAACGAATCAATATCTTGCTGTAATCGATCCGCCGCAACCTGCATTAATGGTGTATGGACGGGAACACTGACGGGCAACGGCTTCACACGTTTGGCTCCACGAGCTTTCGCCAGCTCCAGAGCTCGCTCCACAGCAACGCATTCTCCCGCAATGACTGTTTGTCCGGGAGAATTCAAATTCGCTGGAGCGACAATACCAAATAATTCTGCCTCTTTGCAGACATCGCGGACATCTG
>Ga0114950_10005036_pt1 | contig 10267 bp, 9 predicted proteins | sample N075metaG_FD_83503 | JGI IMG/M metagenome (GOLD analysis project Ga0114950, IMG submission 83503) | Deep subsurface microbial communities from Kermadec Trench to uncover new lineages of life (NeLLi) - N075 metaG | ecosystem: Environmental > Aquatic > Marine > Ocean trench > Sediment | place... | reverse complement strand
GGCGATCTTTTTCTGGCCGGAGCCGTTGGAGACGATGGCGATCCGCAGGCCCAGCGACTTCATGAAGCGGATGGCCTCCTCGAACTTCGGGTAGACGGTCGGCTCGCCGCCGCCGATCACGATGACCGACCGCAGGCCGCGCTCGGCCATGAGTCCCAGGGAGTTCATCAGGTCTTCGTGCTTGAACTTGAACGGCTTGTTGAGGATGTCCATGTCCACGCAGTGATCGCACGCGTAGTTGCAACCGGTCGTGAGGTCCAGGTTGATCGACACCGGGGCGGCGTCGGGCAATGCCGGCTCGGCGGGTGGATCGTGCCCTTCCTCGACGGCGCGTCGCAGCTCGGACCGCGACCGGACGTACGCCTTGAGCCGCGACAGCAGCTCCGGGTGCCGGAACTTGCCCGCGAAATCATGGACCGCCGACAGCTCGGTGTGTTTCTCGCCGCTCGTGGGCGACACGGGCTCGTCGTTGCCGCGTCCGGGGTCGTCGCGGGACGTATCGCGAATGTCGATGGCGACCGGCATCGACGGCTGGTTGACCACGGTGAGTGGAATGTTCCTGGAGGACATGTTCAGCTCCCGGTCCAGTGATCGGCCCGATACGAGAGCACGCATGATATAGGTGATATCGGTGAGCCGTTCAGGCGTCACGCCGCAGCAGCCTCTCGGCGGCGGCGATCGCGGCGGCGGGCTCCAGGAGGTTCATGCACTTGTGATGATGCAGGGGGCAGGTTCGCTGCATGCACGGACCGCAATCGACCTCGATGGAGAGGTCCACCGACTGCTCGAAACCGGAGTCGCCCCACAGCGCGTGCGTCGGACCGAACAATGCGACGGTCGGGATTCCCAGCGCCGCGGCGATGTGACGGGGCCCGGTGTCGTTCGTGACCAGCAGGTCCAGGCGGCTCAGGACGCCCTTGAGCATCTCCAGGTCGACCTTCGCGGACGGAATCGCAACGGCGCGAGCGTTCATCCGGGCGACGATCTCGGCGGCCAGCTCGTCCTCGCCCGGCCCCGCCATGACGACGATCTGCGCCTGCAGTTTCCCGGCCAGCGCGTCGCCGGTCCGGGCGAATGACTCGACCGGCCAGAGTTTCGACGAACCGTACTTGGCGCCGGGGTTGAGGCCGACCACCGGCGCGGAACCCGTGACCCCGCTGTCACGCAGCAGCCGGCCCGCCCGTTCGCGGATCTCGTCGCGGACGTACAACCGAAGCCCCGTCCGGTCCGGCGGTGTCAAACCCAGCCTGGTTCCGATCGCGCCGTAGAAGTCCACCATGCGGAACGGCACGGTCCGTCCCTTCGTGTCGGGGAAACCGAGCCGGTCGGTGAGCAGGGGGGACCGCCCGTTGCGCGCGTAGCCGACTCTCCTTCTGACGCCGGCCATGAACAGCAACAACGCGGGCCGCATCGAGTTCGGCAGCAGGATGCCCCAGTCGTAGCGGCGCCGCGCCAGCCTGGCCCGAAGCGACCAGAACGCCCTGCCCCGGGCCGTCTCGAACACGTCGCCCAGCCAGGGCGCGTCGTCGAGCAGTCCCCGGAGGTACGGCTTGATCAGGAAGTCCTTGCGGGCATCCGGGTATTGCTCGTGCAATGCTTCGATCAAGGGCGTGGCGAGCGCGGCGTCACCCACCCACGTCGGCATCACCACCAGCACGCTGGCGGGCGCCTTCGTCAAGACGCGATCGCGCCTTCGAGGTGTCGTTTGCCGGCGTGGTGACGTCGCTTCAGCCGGCGGGCGTAGGCCTCGATACCGGTTTCCGGATCATGCCGCGGCGTCCAGTGCAGTTTGGCCGTGGTCTCGGAGAGGTCGGCGCAGGTGTAGTCCTGGTAGAACGCGTAGGGGTTCTCGAAGTAGTCCGGCTCGAGGTCGGTGCCGAGTGCCTGGTTGAGGGCGTCGACGATCTCGTTGAACGTCGTCGGGATGCCGTACCCGACGTTGTAGATCCCGCTTGCGGCGTTGTCCTGTGCAGCGGCAATCGTGGCGCCGACGACGTCCCCGACGTGCACGTGGTCGCGGGCCTGCGTGCCGTCGTGGAAGATGCGGGGACGTTTCCCGGCGAGCATCTGGCGGGCGAGCTGGTGGATCATGCTGGCCATGTGCTTCTTGTGGGCCTCGCCGGGCCCGTAGACGTTGAAGTACCGCAGCCCCACGATGTGCAGGTCGGGGTGGTCGGCGCGGGCCCGGCGGTGGAGGTTCTCCATAACCCACTTGGAGAAGCCGTAGACGTTGGCCGGCCGGCCCGCGTCCGCCAGGACGAACGGGCGGCGCGCGGCGGTCGCCCCGTTGGCCTCGGTGCCGTAGGTGGCTGCGCTGGACGCCCAGACGAGCCTGGCCCCGGTGTCGCGCGCGACGTCGATCAGCGTCTCGAACGGCTCGACGTTGTCCCGCATCATTGCGGCCTGGTCGGTGACCGTCGTGTCCGTGATCGCGGCCTCGTGGAAGATGACGTCGGGCTCGAACTCGGCGGCGAGCTCGCGCAGATCGACCTGGTGCAGCGGGCGGGCGATGAACGTGCCGCGGAAGGGCGCGAGGCCTTCGTCATCGTCGCCGGTGAGGTTGGAGAACACACCCGTCCGCAGGTCGTCGATGACGACGATCCTCGCGTCGGGATCGTCGCGTTCGAGTTGCCGGACGAGGTTTGCCCCGATGAAGCCGGCGCCCCCGGTGACGATGATGCGGCGCATGTCGGTGAGCCTCGCTAGGGGTCGTCCAGACGCAGGCTGCGGACCATCTCGATGAACGCCGGTCGGGCGCCCTCGACGGTCGCGGTCTGTCCGGCGAAGCGGATGAAGACGTTGCCCCCGGGCGACTCGACGATGGCCATGATGAACAACTGGTCGGGGGTGAACCAGGCCGCGCCCATCTTCATCCATGAGCCGGCCAGTTCCACGAGCGTGACGTCCATGCCGCCGGCCTTGAACCGCGAGATCTGCGGCTCGACCATGTCCATGTTCTCGTCGGGCTCGAACTGGCTCTGCCAGCGGTCGATGTTGGCGTCGATGGACCCGCCGATGGAGTCGAACACGACGACGTGTGCCGCCTCGTTGCCGTCGCGGCCCGGCACCGTGTAGTTCGCCGCCCGCATCCGGCCCTGCGGCGGGTGCTCGATCCAGGTCGCGGGCTTCTCGCCGATCAGTCCGGCGAAGCTCGCGATCTTCGGCTCCGATGGCTGCCACGCGGTCGGTGCCGGCGTCGTCGCCGCCGGCCGTGACGCGGGTTGGATTGCCGGTTCAGTCGCCGGTGAGGTCGTCGGGGTCCGGGCGACAGGTGTCGGCGCGGGCGTTCGGATCTCGTCGGCTGCCTTGTCGGCTGCGTTGTCGCATCCGGCCGAACCCAGCCAGACCGCTGCGAGCGATACCAGGATGAATCTTCGCATGATCCGCAGAGGATAGTCTACGATCCGGTTGAGCGGAATCTCTGCATGAGCGACGAGCTGACACACATCGACAAACAGGGCAATGCCCGAATGGTGGATGTCGGGTCCAAGCCGCCGATGCGCCGAACGGCCGTGGCGGAGGGCTTCTTCTGTGCCGCCGGCAAGACCCTTGACCTGCTCGAGGCCGGCGACCTGCCCAAGGGCGAGGCGCTGGCGGTGGCCCGCGTGGCCGCGATCCAGGCGGCCAAGAAGTGCGACCAGCTCATCCCGCTGTGCCACACGCTGCCGCTGGACCTCGTCCGGGTCGACTTCGAGCGCGCCGGGCCAGATCGGCTGCGGATCGTCGCGACGGTCGCGACGACCGCTCGCACCGGCGTGGAGATGGAAGCGCTCACGGCGGTCAGCATCGCGGCGATGACGCTGTGGGACATGACCAAGGCCGTCGACAAGGATCTCCGCGTCGACGGCATCCGGCTGGTGAGCAAGGAGAAAAGACACCTGGTGTAATTATCCGCCGCGGATAATTACACCAGGTGTCTGTTCTCCCGGACCGCGGCACAGAATTGCCGGATCAGGTCCCCGTCCTTCACGCCCGGGGCGGATTCGACGCCGCTGCTCACGTCCACGGCGAACGGGCGGACCGTTGCGATCGCGTCGGCGACGTTGTCCGGCGTCAGCCCGCCGGCCAGCACGACCGGCTTCGTGATCTGCGGCATCATTGCCGCGAGTTGCTCGTGGTGGAACGCCTCGCCCGTGCCGCCGGTCGATCCGTCGACGAGCAGGATGTCCACGTCCGGGCAGGCGTCCCAGCGGCGGACCTGGTCGGCGTCGAATCGGAAACCCCGCATCACGTGCTTGGTCCGTGCGAAGCGGGCCACGGTCTGCTCGTCCTCGCCGCCGTGAAGCTGGAACCACGTGGCTCGCCAGCGGTCGGCACACGCAGGGTCGGCGTCGCGGACGACGGCGATCTTCATGATCCTCGGCGGCAGCGTGGCGGCGATGGCCTCGGCCTCGTCCAGGGTCAAGGTACGCGGCGAGTCGGGGACGTCGACGACCAGGCCGATCGCGTCGGCGCCCGCATCGACGGCGAGGGCGGCCATCTCGGCAGTCTGGATCCCGCAGATCTTGATGAGGGTGGAGTTCCCGCGCGTCGCCGATGTCGCAATCGTCACGTGGCCAGCTCCGCGAGCAACTGGTCGGCCAGCCGCGTCTGGCCGTCGTCGCGCAGACGGGGCTTCACCTGCTCGATGAGCTCGCGGGCGCGTTGCGGAACGTTCAGGTGGCGGGCATAGAGCAGGCCGAGGATCAGGCGCACCTCGTCGGCGCGTGCCGTGGTCGGGTAGCTCTGGATGAGAAGCTCATACGCCCTCGCCGCGTCGGCGTGGGCGCCGAGCGAGTACAGCTGGCTGGCGACGTCGAGCTGATTCTGCTCAGCGAGTACCGTCGCAGCGATCGCGGCGGCCTGGTCGGCCTCGGTCTTGGATGCGGCCTCCGGGATCGACGGCGACGTTTCACCCAGCAGTTCCTGGTAGCTGCGGGCGGCTTCCTGGACGTCGCCGGTCACAAGCAGCCTGTTGATCTTCGTCCGCAGCTCCCCCCGGCGTTGTTGCAAGGGCGTCGGCGGCTCGGTCACGGCGGCCTGTTCTTCCAGCCGTTTTTCGGTGTCGGCCTGGGCCGAGTCCCACATTCCCGACGGGCCCTGCCTGTTGGCGGCACGGAACGCCGCGCGTCGCCGGGCCTGGGTGAACAGGAAGAACACGTCGAACTCCTCGCGTTTCAGAAGCTTCGTCGCCAGCAGGAAGAAGCCGACCGAAAAGCCGTAGACATACCCGGCGATGTGCGCCATGTACGCGACGTCGCTGCCGCCGGCGCCCAGGAAGTCGCTGAGCTGACGAAGCACGTCGAGACCCATGTAGAAGGCGATGAACCAGAGGCTGGGGATGCTGAAGAACCCGATGAAGAAGAAGAAGATCAGGATCTTCACCTTGCTCCGCGGGAACAACGCGAGAAACGCGCCGGTGACGCCCGCGATCGATCCGCTGGCGCCGATGACCGGTGCGGCATTGACCACGGCGTGCGCAATCGCCGCGACCGCGCCCCCGCCGATGTAGAACGCGAGGAAGCCGACACGGCCCAGGCGATCCTCCACGGCCGAACCGAAGACCCACAGGAACAGCATGTTGAAGGCCAGGTGCCAGATGCCGTGCGGATCGTGCAGGAACTGGTAGGTCACCAGTTGCCACGCCTTGAAGTCACTCGGATTGAAGTGACCCCACGCCGCCATCTCGTGGGCGCTCTCGAACAGGCTGAAGTACGACCCGGAGACACCCAGGAGATACACCAGCATGTTCACGACGATCAACGCCTGGGTGATCACCGGGGTGCGTTTCGCCGGCCGGTCTGTGCGGAGGGGAATGATCATGGGGGGGAGGGGAGAAGAAGCTATCAGCTATCAGCTGTCAGCTGTCAGCTTCAGAACTGAAAGCTGACAGCTGACAGCCAATTATTGCCCTCTGACAGTCTCCGAGACATTCGTGTCCATCAATCGCCCATTCAGCACGACTCTTTCTATGTACTCGTCCCGCCACGTATAGATGAGCCGTCCGACCAGGTGGTCGTCAAACGGCAGGCCCGGCCTCAGCACGAGCAGGTCGGCCGAGGCGCCGGGCTCGATCCGGCCCATGTCGGTGAAGCCCAGCGCGTCGGCGTTGCCGCGTGTGATCAGCGTCCAGGCCTCGGCCGGCGTGGGGATGTGCGCGACGGCGCCGCCGGGCGAGGCCATCGCCCTGGCCTTGGCGGTCTCGATCATCGCTCTTGCGACGCGCGGCATCGCCACGTCGGGCCCCGCCGCGATATCTGAACCCAGTGCAAGACGCACGCCGTGGGTGCGGGCGGCGTCGAGGTCGAACAGGCCGCTGCGAAGGAACGTGTTGGCGGTCGGGCAGTGCACCACGACCGAGCGTCGCTCGGCGATCAGCCGCCATTGGTCATCGTCGAGGTGCAGGCAGTGCGCCAGCAGCGTCCGATCGGTGAGCAGCCCGTGGCGGTCGTACACGCCGGCATAATGCGGGTCGTCCGGGAACAGCCCGGCCACCGCCTCGCACTCGCGCCGCGTCTCGGCGAGGTGTGTCTGGATGAACACGCCGGGCCCGGCACGGGCGGCGGCCAGCGCGAGCATCTCGTCCGAGCACGCCAGTGCGAACCGGGGATTGACGCTGAGGGCCGTTCGACCGCCGGCGGGCGGGGCGAGTTGGCCGGCGAGCCCCGCAAGCGCCCCGGGGTCGGCCAGGAGCTGTTGCGGGCCGTTGCGGTCCATCAGGACCTGCCCGACGATCGCCCGCAGGTCCGTGTCCTGGGCCACGTCGAGTGCGGCGACGACGCCCCCGGGGTGGCTCGTGAGGTACCCGGCGTAGCCCAGCGTTCCGGAGGCCAGCATTCGCCGGCTCGCCAGCACGACGTCGGCCCTGGCCACCTCCGGGTCGGCCCAGCGCCCTTCGGCCGGGTAGATGATCTCGTCCAGCCACGCCAGCAGTTCTAGGCCGTCACAGCCGGCCTGCTCGATCTGGGGCAGGTGGATGTGGGCATCGATGAAGCCGGGGCAGAGGATCGCATCCGGACCGCCGGCGGCGGGGGCCTCGGGCGGATCGCCGGAGGCGACCTCGACGATGCGGCATTGCTCGACACGGAGCCAGCCCGGTTGGGGCGACCGGTCCGCGACCGCCAGCAAACGGCCCTGCAGGATCATGGGACTCGGCCCGTGCGCGTCCAGGCGGGCCGGTGCCGCGTGGCGGGGGCCCATTGCTGATCCAGCTCGTTCAACATAGGATCAGTCCGGGCACGAGACAAAACACCTAAGAGACTTCGATCAGGTCCAAGGAGCACCCGTGACTACTGTTGCGCCGAAACCCGTTTTCGACAAAGGACTCGCCAACACGATCGCTTCCGAATCCGCGATGTCCTGGATCGACGGGCAGGCCGGGGTTCTGGAGTACGTCGGCATAGATATCGACTCGCTCGCCCGGAACTCGACATTCGAGGAGACGGTCTTTCTGTTGTGGCGGGGCAAACTGCCCACCGCGACGGAACTGGACGCGTTCACCACGACGATTCAGGGCCAGTACGAGCTGCCGGAGCCGATGTGGGACCTCATCGGCAGTATCCCGGTCGATGCGGGCCCGATGCACGCCACCAGGACGCTGGTGTCGGCCCTGGCCCTGCACGACCCGGAGGCGGACGACCCGTCACCCGAAGCCAGCGAGCGCAAGGGCATCCGGCTGCTGGCCAGAACGCCGGCGTTGATCGCCAACTTCGACCGGCACCGCAACGGGCGTGAGTTCGTCAAGCCGGACCCGTCGCAGAACATGGCCACGAGCTTTCTCACGATGCTCAACGGCAAGCCGCCGACCGACACGATGGCGCGTGCCCTGGACGTCTGCCTGATCCTGCACGCCGACCACGGGTTCAACGCATCGACGTTCGCCGGACTCGTCACGATCTCGACGCTCAGCGACATGTATTCCGCCGTGACCTCCGCCATCGGCACGCTCAAGGGGCCGCTTCACGGCGGCGCGAACGAGGCCGTGATCCACATGCTCGACAAGATCGGCGCCATCGACAAGGTCGAGAAGTACATCCGCGACAAGCTGGACCGCAAGGAACGGGTCATGGGCTTCGGCCACCGCGTCTACAAGGCGTACGACCCGCGCGCGACGTACTTGAAGACCTTCGCGAAGCAACTGGCCGACGACACCGGCAACCAGCAACTCTACGAGATCAGCAACCGCATCGAACAGGTCATGCACGAGGCGGTCGCGGCCAAGGGCATCCTGCCCAACGTCGACTTCTACTCGGCGACGACGTACTACTCGATCGGTCTGGCCACCGATCTGTTCACGCCGATATTCGTGATGAGCCGTATCGCGGGATGGGTCGGCCACTGCCAGGAGCAACTGGCCGACAACAAGCTCATCCGCCCGCGTTGCGAGTACGTCGGACCGCACGAGATGCCGTATGTGCCGATCGGGGAGCGGTAGCCGCAAGAGAGTGGTCAGTGGTCAGTAATCAATCCGACTGACAACTGACGACTGGTCAATCTTCCCATCCCGCGCGCCCGGTCGGGTCGTCGTCCGTACGCTTCTCAGGCAAGGCGCACAGGACCAGTTCTTCGCGCCGGATGCGCCGGATGCCGAGCCAGTAGGCGGCGACGGCGGCGATGCCGTAGTAGGCCATGTTCAACGGCGTGAGCATCCCGTGGAAGATCTGCCTGACCAGGCCGGGGGTGAGCGAGGCCAGCAGGTCCGCGAAGGCGGCCTCTTCGGATTGGAGGGAAAGAATCCAGCAGGTGGCAAACAGCGTGCCGGCGGCGCTGCCTGCCAGTGTCAGCATTGCGGCGATGAGACCGAAGTCGCGGTCGATGCCCTTGCCCGCGACGCGGACCATGCCGCCGATGACGACGCCGATCACGATGGCCATCCAGCCCACCTGGAGGGTCGTGAACGCGGTGAGTCCAAGCCATGCCACCGCCCCGAGGAAGGCACCGATGCTCCCGGCCAGGACCGCCATCGGCAGGTGCTGGTTGGTTCGACGCACGTCGATGTAGTGCTGGTACTTCAGCGGGTCGATCTCAAGGGCAGCGACCTGCTGTCTCACCTCGACGTCGATATCTGGATCAAAGTCTTCCACGGTGTGACCGTCCGAAAGGAGATTCTCATCGGATTCGTCGGCCGTGCGGTCAGCCGGCCTGAGCGGAACCGGGCTGATCGGCGCGGAAAAAGGGGCTTCGGCGGCGTCGCATCCGCCGCCGCTTGACGGACGGTCTGGTCGGCCGAGGTCTTGCAGTTCAGGCGTGGCGAAACGGGACCAATCGAAGCAACTGTGGCGGATGAGCGTGAAGGGCCATCGATGTCCTGAGAGCCGTGGCGAGATGACAACGACCCGACAGCCGATCCGCCCGGCGATGACAACCGGTCGCCGCGGGTGCCGCGAAGAAGGCGGCGTCCGTCGCCCCGGCCGTGGCGTCGGTCGCGGCGGCTCGACGGATCGCGGCGGATTTCACCGACCCCCGGTTCGGGGCGCCGCTCAATGGCCGAACGATGATCGCCGACCGCCGGCAGCCGACTTCCGTCCGCTGTCCTGCGGGTAGATCAGCATGCGGTCGTGAGCGAGCAGGATCAGGTCCGAGGCACCGTCGCCGGTCACGTCGGCGATGATCGCCTGGCTCGGCTGGTACTCTCGCGACTCGCCGCCCGAAAAGATCTTCGACTCGAAGACCTTGAAGCCGGTCACGTACAGCAGCCGTCCGGCCTCGGAGAGCGTGAAGATCTCGCACATCTGCTCGCCGGCGTCGAGCGACACGATGTCCATGAAGCCGTCGCCGTTGATGTCGCCGCTGGAAAGTTCGTGCTGGTGTCGATGCTCCTCGTCGGTGCGCCACGAGGCGACCTCCACGAGCGTCCATCCGCGGCCGGCGAGCCGGATGATCCCGAAACCGTCGTCGCCCACCGCCAGGATGTTCTCGTTGCCGTCGCCCGACAACGCACCCGCGTGAACCGCGCCGAAGGAGAAGCCCTGGACGTTGATCGACTCGCGCTCCGACCACGCGGCGCCGAACCCCGTCGGATCGCCTTCTCCGCGGGCGAGGATGATGATCCGGCCGTTCTGCTTGTCCGCGACGGCGATGCGATCGCCGAGCACGGTCAGCGACACGAGCTTCGAGGTGCTGTCGTCGGCGTTGATCTGCTCGACGACCTGCCAGCCCGGACTGACCCCCGCCGGTGGATCGGACTCGTACCGGACGGCCCGGACGTAGTTGCGGTCGGCGATCAGTAACTCCGGTCGGCCATCGCCGTCAACGTCGCAGATCGCGGTGTTGTCGGCGGCGGCCGCCT
>Ga0114950_10005035_pt1 | contig 10267 bp, 6 predicted proteins | sample N075metaG_FD_83503 | JGI IMG/M metagenome (GOLD analysis project Ga0114950, IMG submission 83503) | Deep subsurface microbial communities from Kermadec Trench to uncover new lineages of life (NeLLi) - N075 metaG | ecosystem: Environmental > Aquatic > Marine > Ocean trench > Sediment | place... | reverse complement strand
CCACCACTCCACCATTCAAGTCGAACACGGTTCCTGCCCGGACGACTAGCCCGGATATTGCACGGGCTATTGCAAGAGCACGCAGGTTTTTGGGTGAGAGATCGTGGTCGTCATGACGGCTCGTGACCGAAAGCGTAGCCGTAGCTACGGAAGCGAGGACCTGTTTGCGCTTGCGTAAACAGGACCTCGTTCGCATAGCGAACGCGCTGAACATCCGGCGTCTTGGCGGCCGCGAGATCCAGCCAAAAACTGCACAGGCGCCTCAGTGACACTTCGAAACCATCATATGCCCCGTACTCGTGCAATATCCGGGCGAAGGCGTGTGAACTCGGTTCCGGGTTCGGCACGCTGTGGTGGACATGTGCGCGAAGGTGCGTACAATTCCCGGTCCGTATAGCTTTTGTACTGGTCAAATCATGGATCCGGCAGACGATCTGTACCGTATCGGCACCGTTGCCAACTTGACGGATCTCTCCGTGGAACGGCTGCGCGCCTGGGAGCGGCGTTACGGGATCCAGCCTGCCCACCGCGCGGGCAAGACGCGTTTCTACAACCTCGAACAGGTTGAGCGTCTCAAGAAAATCAAACGCCTGATAGATAAAGGCCACCCGATCGGTTCGCTGGCGTCGTTGACCGACGAGCAACTCGACGAACGTCTCGTTACCCAGCGAAATCTGGCCATGAGGCCTGCCAGTGCGGGTCTGATCGGGCCTAATCTGCTGGTACTGGAGCAGCAGCAGGATCACACCTCCAGAATCGATGTGCGGGCACGCTGGGCAAACATGGACGCGTTCATGAGCGATCAGAGCGGGGCCGACACGCTGGATGTCATCGTGGTTCAGCTCCCGGTGTTGTTAGCTCAACATATTGAAAACATTGCTAAATTTCAACCAAAAAGCCGGATTGTCGCAATCTACCAGTTTGCCACCGCGAAACACATCGCCGCGACTCAGGAGTTGGGTGTCCCGACTCTGAACTGGCCAACCTCGTGGCAGGAAATCGAACATGCCTGTGCCACGACAGCGGGTATGCCGCTGCGGGCAGCCCGCAGTGCGGCACGCCGTTTCAGCGATGAGGAACTGATCGCCATCGCCGCCAGTTCGGATGATCAGTCCAATTGCCCACAGCATCTGGTCACACTCATCAGCAGTCTGAACGCGTTTGCCGATTACAGTCTCGAGTATGCGGAGGAAGCCGTCGAATCCGCGTTGTACCAGCGAGTACATTCCGACACCACCCAAGCTCGAGCACAGTTGGAACTTGCCCTGGAGGTGTTGGTCGAGGCGGATCAGTTGTTATGGACTCCAGGCTAGACAAAACCTGTACAAATAGCTAAATAAGGGTTGACTTTATATTTGTACTGTACATAATACGTACAACAACAGTTTAGGCGTGCGTACAACTTCATGCAGTCCTCCCTTTCAAGTGTCCTTCCCCCAGAAGAGAAGTTGTCTTCGGCGGTACCAACCGCCGACACGCCTTTTTACACCGACTACGGGGTTAGCCACTAACCCCGTAGTTCTATCTTCCTGAAGCCCAAGCAATCACTACCCCCTGACTGACCCACACGACTCGCCGCTGTGCCACAATCCCTTTCTGGTGTTTGCCGGATTCTCCAATGCGGTGGTTGTTGGCAACAAATCTGAAAAATCCCGTCCGGCAAATGTTGATGCTGGGTCTGGTGTGCCTGCTTACCGCCTGCGGTGGTGGTGGCAGCGGTTCGTCACCTCCTCCCGCACCCCCTCCGGTGACCAACATGCCACCAACGGCCAGCTTCAGCCTGTCTCCCGGTTTCGGCGATGCTCCCTTGACGGTCGCCTTCGACGGCAGCGCTTCCACCGATTCGGACGGTGTGATCGGCGGTTACTTCTGGGAATTCGGGGATTCGAATCAGACCACGGGAATCGGTGCAACGGCTCAGCACACCTACCCGATTGACGGAAGTTTTACGATTCGCCTCACGGTTACCGATGACGATGGCGCGACAACGACAACCGCAACCAATCTCACCGTAAACCCCCCTGCCGCCACCGCTCGGATCTCGGGTACGATCCAGATCCTGGCCTCGAGCGCCATCGACAGCGACGTGAACGACCGTTTCACCACACCGGTGTCGAACAACGATTTCGCCAATGCCCAGCCGGTTCCAAACCCAGTGACACTCGGAGGGTTCGCCAACATCGCGGGTTCCGGTTCGAGCTCAGGTAATCTTTTTGCGAGCGGAGACCCGGGGGATTTCTATTATGTCAGCCTTACCGGCAACGAACTGATCACGCTCACTTTTGCCGGGGCGAGTGCGGATCTCGACCTTCGCTTGTGGGACGACTTCGCACCTGCGCCGAACCTCATCTGGGACGACTCCCTACCTGCGCCGAACCTCATCTGGGACGACTTCGCACCTGCGCCGAACCTCATCGATGCCTCAGCCGGCAGTGGCTCGAGTGAGAGTCTCAACGCGACGAGTGCTGGCAATTTTTTCGTGGAAGTGGTGCCGGTATCGGGGGCCAGCAACTACGTGCTCACCATCGGCCAGGACGTGGTATCGATGGGCCGTACACCGAGCCGGATAAGTGACCCATTCGTGCCGGGCGAAATCATCGTGCAGTCGGATGACCCGGAACTCAGCTCCCGTTACGCGCTGCAGCCGGTAATTCGCAGGGCAAGCCCGAGCGGCAGGTTTGCACTGCTGGCGACGGATACGCCCAATCGCTCGCTCCTGCGTGCCGCGCAGGCGTTGAGTCGCAGGTCGAATCTCACCCTGCCAGGCCACGGTCGCCTGTCTTTGAGGCTCGCAAGGAAGTACCAGACGCTGCTCATGATCAAAGGTATTACCAGCGACCGTGCGGTAATTTCGGCAGAGCCAAATCTAATCAGACGCGCGCACAAAGTGCCAACGGATCCTTTGTACGGGTATCAATGGCACTACCCCTCCATCAATCTCCCGCTTGCCTGGGACCTGACGAGGGGGGACACCGATGTCATCGTGGCGGTCATCGACACCGGCGTGCTGGTGAATCATCCCGATCTTGACGATCAACTCGTGCCCGGCTACGACTTCGTCAGCAACACCCAACGTGCCAACGACGGAGACGGGATCGATTCCGACCCGAACGATCCCGGCGATCTCGCCTACGGTGGTTCGAGCAGTTTTCACGGAACCCATGTGGCCGGTACGATCGCCGCAGAAAGCAACGACCCCGACAGTGCAGACCCGAACCCCACCGGGGTTGCGGGCGTCGCCTGGAACGCACGAATCATGCCGGTGCGGGCACTCGGTGTCGACGGAGGCACCACTTACGATGTTTTGCAGGCGCTGCGCTTCGCGGCCGGGTTGCCCAATGACTCAGGCACGGTTCCCGTGCAACGGGCCGATGTGATCAATATGAGCCTCGGCAGCTCCTTTTCTTCCCAAAGCGAGCAGGCGGTCGTGAACGAGGTTCGCGCCCTGGGTATTTTTATCGTCGCAAGCGCCGGTAACGAATCTTCCACGTTACCGAGTTATCCGGCGGCGTACGTCGGCGTGATCTCGGTCAGCGCCACCACCATCAGCAACAGCCTCGCACCCTATTCGAACACGGGATCGACCATCGATGTTGCCGCCCCCGGCGGCTACAACGCAACGGATCTCAACGGCGATGGAATCGGTGACGGCGTGGTGAGCACAATGGGCGATGATGGCAGTGCGGGTCCGGTGCAATTCGCATACGCCGCGTTGAGCGGCACATCCATGGCTGCCCCCCATGTCGCTGGTGTCATCGCACTGATGAAGGCCGTTCATCCCAACCTCACACCAACGGAATTCGATATGGCACTGCGCGCAGGAGATCTCACCGACGATCTGGGGATCGCTGGTTTTGATGAGTCCTACGGGCATGGTCTGATCAATGCGCATAAAGCGGTCGTGACGGCGCTCGCACTCGCCACCGGCCAGGGAAGTGATCCCGGTCCAGTGATGAGCGCATCCGTGAGCACGCTGAACTTCGGTGTATTTGGCACATCGTTGGATTTCACGCTGCAGAACGTGGGGACCGGCACGGTCAGGGTGCAACCCATCACGGCGAGCGAACCTTGGCTCAGCGTTGCAGCCAACTCCGTCGATGACAACGGCTTGGGCAGCTACGAGGTCCGGGTCGATCGTTCAGGCATCACGGTAGAAGGAACTTACAGCGCCAGCATCTCTATCATCGATTTTGACGCAAACGAAATAACCATCAGCATCATCATGCAGGTCTCCAGCCTCGATTTGACAGCCGACGCGGGCCAGCATTACATCATTCTGGTAAATGAAGACGGTATCTCCGCGCTACCTGCAACCGTGTTGACGGCGACCAACGGGGTTTACGATTTCGTGATCGAGAACGTTCCAACAGGTCAATACCAGCTGTTTGCGGGAACCGATTCCAACGACGACGATTTCCTATGCGATACTGCAGAGGCGTGCGGCGCCTATCGCACACTGGATTCACCCGACCTGCTGAACATCAATGGCGATATGTCCGGTCTCGACTTTGTTTCGGGGTTCCGCACTAATCTCTCGACACTGACGCCGACAGCCATAACTATCAACGGGCGAGGAATATCCTTCACAAAACCAAACCGAGTCGAGTAGCAGTGATGAACAAAACCGCGGTAATGTCGTTAACGCTGCTCGCTGCAGTGGGTATCAACGGTTGCTCCACGCGCGATAAGCTCGCAGCGGAGGAAGTACTCAAACACGGAAACTGTCAAACGCTGGAAAGCGGCATCTCCCAGGTGAGCTTTGAGGACGTCGCTAAAATCCGTGGTTCCAAGCTCATCGGTATGACGGATCTGGAACAACCACAACAGGAACCCGATCTGTTGCTCCTGGCCGTTTCCAACGGCGATCAACCGACGCCCGGTTATGGGTTCACCCTGAAAGACGCGTATCTCGACGGCGAAACCGCAATCATCGAGTTCTCATGGACGGTACCTGAAGCGGACGCGATATTGGCCCAGGTGATGACCCACCCCTGCATCGTCGTCGGCCTGGCAACCGGTTCGTTTCGTCTCATACGAGCCATAGACCACACCGGAAAACTGATTGGCGAACTCTCGCTTTAGCGAACTCTCGCTTTAGCGAGCTGTCCCTCTCGTCAGTCATCCGAAGAACCGTTCGTCAGCAGACTTAGCGCCGACACGGCCCGTTGCCGCACACTGTCTTTGTAGATGTCCAGGTCCATGCCTTTGTTGTCACCCATTGCCCCCACCAGGTAACGTTTGTAGACCCCCTGGCCGATAGCAGCCAGACGCCAATGGGAGAAAGCCTGGTAATAGTTGATTCCTGCCAAACTGCGCCCGGTTGCCGATTCATATCGAGCGGTGATCTCCGCCCGGCCTGGAAAACCACCCGCCGCGGTCGGCACAACATCCTGAACGCCTTCACCCGGCTCGACCCAGTTGTTCAAAAGATATCCGACATCCGCCAACGGATCTCCCAAGGTGCATAACTCCCAATCCAACACCGCCCTGATTTTTCCATCTCGGACGATCATGTTGCCCAGCCGATAGTCACCATGCACGATGGTCGCGCCAATCTGCTCCGGCATCGTCTCCTCCAGTAACCGCGAGGTTTCCTCCATCTCGGGTATTTCGTGCGTCTTCGACGCCGCCCATTGTTTGTTCCAGCGTTTCAACTGGCGTGCGAGATAGGCTTCCTTGCGACCGAGTTCACCGAGACCTACGTCATCAGGATTGATTTCGTGCAGTTTCACGAGCACGTCGATCACGTTCAGCCCGAGAGTTCGCCGTTCTGAATTCGGGAGTGCCTGCGCAAAAGCTGTGTCATGCAGAACCGGACCCTCCACGAACTCCATGACGTAAAACGGCGCCCCGTTGACTTCCACGTCCTCACATAATCCGTAGGTTGCTGCAACGGGTACCGCCGAATCGCAAAGGGCCGAAACAATCCGATGCTCACGCCCCATATCGTGAGCACTTTCCAATACCTGTCCGAGTGGGGGACGGCGCAAGACGAAGGTTGCACCAAGACTATCGACAAAACGGAAGGTTAAGTTGGAATGACCGCCCGCAATCAGGGAAAATTCGAGCGGCGGTGCAAGATCGCCTAGCTGCCCCTCAAGCCATGCGGTTACCGAATCAAGCTCGATACCTTTGACCATCGCTACATCCAGTTTGTGTTCTTCTCGATACTCTACCCAAACCCTTTGAGTTTTGTCATAAGATCGTTTTACATAACGACGCCCAGCCCGAATATTGCACGAGTACGGCGCATATGATGGTTAACATTTTGAAATTATTATAAATTTTCACTATTTCGAATATGTTCGAAGTGTCGTTGATGCGCCTCCGCAATTTTTGGCTGGATCTCGCGGCAGCCAAGCCGCCAGATGTTCAGCGCGTTCGCTATGCGAACGCGGACCTGTTTGCGCAAGCGCAAACGGGTCCGCGCTTCCGTAGCTACGGCTACGCTTTCGGTCACGAGCCGTCATGACGATCACGATCTCTCACCCAAAATTCTGCGTCCTCGTGCAATATCCGGGCAAGGGCTTTCCCATCGAGGCTTGCGGTTATTGACCATGGCACTCATCCGCTTTCCGGTCATCTGGTTACCCCTGCTGCTCTGGGGTTGCGCGACCCCTCAGATAGGCGGTCCCACGGCCCCGAAAAACGATCCTGGTGCAGGTCGTCTTTACCTCGAAAAAACCACAAGAACGATCTGGGTTTATCCAAGGGAGCTTGCCTACAGCGGCGAAGCAAGATACGAATGGCCGAACGGCCGCAGTTATCAGGGTGGATGGCAAGACGGTCTGCCTCACGGACCCGGATCCGAAACGTTACCGAACGGAGATCATTATCGCGGCATGTGGCTGAAGGGTGCTCGACACGGCCACGGTGAGTTGACCCGCGCCGATGGGAGTCACTACCTCGGTGATTTCGAAGCCGGTGTCCGTCACGGAGTAGGTGTCGAGCGGTCTGAGGCCGGCTTCTATGAGGGTAACTGGCTGAGGGATCTGCCAAATGGCAAGGGTGCGTACCACAGCTCCGACGGCGCGCACTACGACGGCGAGTGGTTCAACGGCAAACGGCAGGGCGTCGGTGCCTATACCGATCCTGAACACAACCACTACGACGGCGACTGGTTCGATGACAATCCCCACGGTTTTGGGACCATGACCTCGCCTGACGACTCCAGCTACGAGGGCGAATGGGATGCGGGGAACCGCGTTGGCTACGGTCGCCTGGTAGATGTTTCCGGACTCGTTTACGAAGGCACCTGGGTTGCCGGAAAGCGACACGGCTTTGGTCGCGAAAGCCGCCCCGACGGAAGCGGCTATCAAGGCGAGTGGCTGAACGGGAAAAGCCATGGGCAAGGCAAAGAAACCCATGCCGATGGCAGCTTCCACGATGGGCAATGGGTAAATAACGTCGTGTTGGGACCCGGAATCCGTCACAACCCTACCGGAATAGAGATCAGCGGTATCTGGAACGGAGATAACGTCTCGACGGGACTGCTGACGTTACCAACGGGACCCCAATACGCGGGGCTTCTGTTCAAACATCGCAACACCGAGGTTAGCGCGTCTCTCATCGATTGGCTCATTGGTATGGCCAGGCTCGGTGATCCGTATGCGCAACTACTTATCGGAACCGTTTACAGTGATTTTGCGAAACCGCCCAGCAACCAAGAAAGAGCTCGAGGCTATTTCAACCAAGCGGCGCAGTCGGGCCTTGCCGAAGCTCAATTCCGCTTAGCGGGCATCGAGATCAAAAACGATGTCTCGCACGCGATCGAAATGCTGGCAAACGCCGCGAATCAGAATCATCCGAGAGCGAACAACCTCATGGGTGAATACTACCGCCTCGGTACACACGTGCCCGAAAACCAGGTGCGGGCGATTGACTATTACGAGCGCGCGATGGAAGGTGGCAGCCTGGCCGCCCGCAACAACCTGGCCTGGCTTCTGGCAACCTGCACAGACGCCGAGGTACGCGATGGCGCCCGCGCCGTTGCTTTGATAAGGCCCATCGCCTTGTTGTACGGCAACTGGCAACACCTGGATACTCTGGCCGCGGCCTACGCGGAACAGGGTCACTTTGCAGACGCCGTGAAAGCTCAACGAGAAGCACTGGATGAGATCGAGTTGGACGATGCCGAAGACGATAGATCGGTATCAACCAGCGAGATGTTATTGCGTCTGGAACTATTCAAGACAGGAACGCCCTTTCATGAGTGAGCGCCTCAACTGGCCTTTTCTCCCTGGCCGGAACATTGAAATCGAGCGTGCTGACGGCATGCACCTCATAACCCGGCAGGGCCAATCGATCATGGATGCCGCCGGTGGTGCGATCGTCGCCAACATCGGTCACGGTCGCGAGCGCGTCGCAAACAAAGTGGCTGAAGCCACTCGCAACTACAGCTATGTAGTACCGCCCTGGATCACACCATCTCGGCGAGCGCTCATCGACTCTCTCGAGAGGGATTGGCTGCCAGACAACCTCCGGCGCATCCATATCACCTCCGGAGGCTCCGAAGCGGTGGATACCGCGATGAAGATGGCACTGCAATACCATTTCGCGAACGGTGCCGAGAGTCGCACGAAGATCATCTGCCGCGATGTCTCCTATCATGGCACGACTCTGGCGACGGTAGGCGTTAGTGGTCATCCGGCGCGCAGGCGAGGTCTCGAACACGTCCTCGGGTATTATCCGCGCATCCCAACCCCCTACCCGCTTCGTTGTCCATTGGGTGCCCATCACCCAGAAGCCGGAGCCTATTACGCCGGCTGCCTGCGCGAATCAATCGAAGTCGAAGGGCCGGAAACCATCGCCGCATTCCTGGCTGAGCCGATCACCGGTTCGAGCGGCGGTGCCATCGTTCCGCCCGAAGACTATTGGCCAGAGGTGCGGACAATCTGTGATGAATACGGTGTGCTACTGATTCTCGATGAAGTGATGACGGGTTTCGGCCGAACCGGAACAACCTTCGGTTTCCAACACTGGGACATCACTCCAGATATTCTGGTGGGGGGCAAAGGACTGGCCGGCGGTTATGCACCGCTTGGTGGGGTTTTCACGAACGAGACCATCGGAAGCACGATCGGTGACGCCGGTATGAACGTCATGTTCAACACCTTCGGTGCCCACCCCGCAGCCTGCGCGGCCGGAGCCGAGGTGCTGGACATCATGGTGGAAGAGAACCTGGTGGAAAGGTCGGCGCGCATGGGAGCACTGCTGCACAAACGGCTGATAGACACCTTCTCCAATCACCCGTTCGTCGCCGAAGTGCGCGGTCGCGGTTTGTTACAGGCAATAGAAATCGTCAAAGAACGCGACACGCTCACCCCGTATGATGTGGAAGACAACGTATCCAACCGCATCGTCGGCAAAGCGCTCGACAAAGGCGTTTTCTTTTATGGCGGCGGGACGGGTGAGGTTCGCGATATCATCTGCATGGGTCCGCCTTTCATCATCGAGGAAGGGCATATCGAAACCATGGTCGAGGTGTTGCTGGATTCGCTGAACGAAGTCACCGGGTGAGCCCATTGCACGGCATTCAGCAGTTTGTTCATGGCGCACGCATTGCCATGAGCCCCCAGCTCGCGCGTTACAGTTGGGCCCCGGCACTTTCAAGTGCGATCATCATCGGCCTTGGGCTCGCGCTAGCGGCCAGTTGGGTCAACGAATTTTCAACCTGGCTGGTTGCCCAGCTTCCGGATTGGCTCGGTTTTATCGAGCAGATATTAACGCCGTTACTGTACTTGTTTGGTTTGCTCTTCGGAGCATGGACGTTCGGGTTTCTCGCGGTCATCATCGCTGGTCCATTTTTGGGTAACTTGTCCCGCAAAGTCGAAGCGCTGGAGAATCGAGAAGCACCAGTCGACCCCCGTCCGTTTGTGCAAGGTCTACTCAACGGAATCAAACGCGAACTGCGCAAACTCGGTTACTACCTGCCCCGGTTATTCCTGGTGCTGTTGATAACATTGATACCGGTAATCAACTTCATTGCGCCGATCGTCTGGTTCGCGTTCGGCGCCTGGGTCATGGCGGTTCAGTTTTGCGATTATCCGACCGAAAATCGGAATCTACCCTTCTCCGACACCCTGGAACGACTGCGCAGGCATCGCGGCGCGGCGTTGGGATTTGGCGGCTGTACCACGCTGTTTCTCGCCATCCCGGTGGTAAATTTCCTGGTAATTCCCATCGCCGTCGCTGGTGGTACGTTGTTGTGGCACGCACTCGAGGAAAACACGGTGTCCGATAAGAAATTCGGGAGCGAAAACACGAT
>Ga0114950_10005034_pt1 | contig 10267 bp, 10 predicted proteins | sample N075metaG_FD_83503 | JGI IMG/M metagenome (GOLD analysis project Ga0114950, IMG submission 83503) | Deep subsurface microbial communities from Kermadec Trench to uncover new lineages of life (NeLLi) - N075 metaG | ecosystem: Environmental > Aquatic > Marine > Ocean trench > Sediment | place... | reverse complement strand
CGCCTTCCGCTCGATTGCGGACGAAGTCGATGCGCTGCTCTTTGCGGATATCGCGCACATTGCGGGGCTGGTCGCATGCGGCGTTCACCCGTCGCCGGTTGGCAAAGCGCAGATCGTGACGACCACCACCCACAAAACCCTGAGAGGTCCGCGTGGTGGACTCATTCTATGTGACGCCGAATGGTCGAAAAAGACCAACAGCGCGATCTTTCCCGGCTTGCAGGGCGGCCCGCTGATGCATGTGATTGCGGCCAAGGCCGTCGCCTTCAAGGAGGCCCTGGCGCCGGAGTTTCGCGGCTATTGTGAGCAGATCGTGGCGAATTCGAAGGCGCTCGCCGGGAGCGTGCAGACCCGGGATTTCAGGGTCGTATCGGGCGGGACGGACAACCATCTCTTTCTGCTTTCCCTGGTCGGTCGAGAAATCACCGGCAAGAAGGCCGAGGTCGCGCTGGACCGCGCGGGCCTCACCACCAACAAGAACATGATTCCCTTCGATCCCCGGAAGCCGATGGTCACTTCCGGGGTGAGAATCGGGACGCCCGCCGTGACCACCCGCGGAATGCGCGAGGCCGAGATGGCGTTGATCGGCGAAATGATCGCGCGCGTTCTCTCGAACCCGGACGATGTCGAGACGCTCGCGACGATTCGCGACGAGTCCGCGGAGCTTTGCCGACGCTTCCCGCTCTATCCAGAGCGCTGGGACGAAACGGACTGAGCCGTGCAATGTCCCTTCTGCGCGGATGACGGCAATCGGGTCATTGACTCGCGTCTGGCACGCGACGGATCGGAAATCCGACGTCGACGGGAATGTGATGAATGCGGTCGTCGCTTCACGACCCGTGAGCGGGTCGAGGAAATCTTGCCGCGGGTCATCAAGCGTGACGAACGGCGTGAAGAATACGATCGCAACAAGCTGCTCCGCGGCGTGGAGCACGCCTGCGTCAAGCGACCGGTTTCTGCGGAGGCCATCGGGCGCCTGATCGACCGCCTCGAACGCGAGCTACAGGAATCCGGTGAGCGCGAAGTCACCAGCGATCATATCGGGCGTCGCGCATTGGAAGAACTGTCGGCCATCGATGTGCTCGCGGCGGTGCGATTCGCTTCGGTCTTTCTCGATTTCAGCAGTCCGGGCGACTACGAAGCGTTCTTCAGCGAATTGTCCGCCGGCGGACATGGATCGGAAGAAACGCTGGGCGATCGGACGGTGAGGTCCCTCGGCGCAGGCCGATGAAGGGTTCCGCTTCCAACAGCGGCGTGCGGGGTCGCGATGAGCGTATGCTTCGCCTGGCACTTCGAGCAGCCGCCAGGGGTGAAGGTCGCGCCTATCCCAATCCCAGTGTGGGCGCCGTGGTCTTCCGGGGCGATCGAATCCTTGGTCGGGGAACGACGCGACCCGTTGGCGGTGCGCACGCCGAGATCGTCGCGATCGAGGCAGTCCGCAAAAAACATGGTGCGCGTGCCCTGCGCGGTGCGTCGATGGCGGTGACCCTCGAACCTTGCAATTTCGTGGGGCGCACGGGTGCATGCACGGAGGCGATCCTTGAGGCCGGTATCGCCCGGGTGGTGACGGGGTGTCGAGATCCGCACCCATTGGTCCAGGGCCGCGGTATTCGCGGACTCCGCCGCCGGGGCGTCGAGGTCACGACCGGCGTTCTCGAACAGGCCTGTCGAAGGCAGCATCGCGGTTTCTTCTCGGTCTGTGCACTCGGTCGTCCCCATGTGACGCTGAAGCTGGCGACCACGCTCGACGGTCGGATCGCACTGGCCAATGGTCGATCGAAATGGATCAGCAGCCCGGCCGCGCGCGCCTTCGTCCACCGTCTGCGCGATGCGAGCGATGCGGTGATGGTCGGTTCGGAAACGGCGCTCGCCGACGATCCCATACTCAACGTGCGGCGGGGCGGACGGATCCTGCGTACGCCGATCCGGGTTCTGCTGGATGGGCGGCTACGCGTACCGAAGACGGCCCGGATCTTCAACGTGAGCGACGACGCGCAGACCTGGGTGATCTGCCGCGAAGGCGCTCGGGGCATGCGAAGGGCCCGAGCGTCCGCGTCACGCCTACTCGTGATTCCGCGAGCGAAGGACGGATTCGTCGATCTGCCGCGGGCCTTTCGTCGCCTTGCCAAGGAGGGACTGACCACGGTCCTGGTCGAGGGGGGCGGACGGCTCGCCGCGGCATTGCTGCGGGCGGATCTGGTCGACGAGGTACACTGGATCCTGGCGCCAATGTTGATCGGGGGCGATGGCCGGGCGGCACTCGGTGCCCTCGAACTCGAAAACCTCGCCGAAGCGGTTTCGATCGATCCGATTCGGGTGGTGCGGCGCGGCGTCGATCTGCACGTCCATGGCCAGGTCCGTCGCGGCTGAGGATCGGATTCCACGGATGGGTGGCTACATTGGCGACTGAAAAATTGGCGACTGAAAATTCCAACGGGCAAGGTTGGCAACGATGAAAATTCTGAATCCGTCCCTCGATGCCCGTGGTCTGTGCGTGGCGCTGGTCGTCTCTCGTTTCAATCATCTGATCTCGATCGGTCTGCTCGAAGGCGCGCGGAAGACCCTGCTCGAACGGGGCCTCGATGCCGCGGATCTGGCGCTGTTCTGGGTCCCGGGTGCCTTCGAGATTCCACTGGCGGCGCGGCGCCTTGCGGAGAGCGGACGCTTCGACGCAATCGTCACCCTCGGGTCGGTGATTCGGGGCGGGACACCGCATTTCGACTACGTGTGTCGCGGCGTGACGGACGGTGTGCAGGCCGTGATGCGCGATTCCGGTGTTCCGATCGGGTTTGGCGTATTGACGACAGACGATATCGATCAGGCGCTCGCTCGCGCCGGTGGGCGTGAGGGCAACAAGGGCGAAGAAGTGGCTCTGGCCGCGATCGAGATGGCCCTGTTCAATCGCGGTTGCCTCGATCACGGGCGGGCTCGAGCATGAGCGAGGACGAAGCATCCGCTCGGGGCGGACGCCATCGCGGTCGGGAGGTCGCATTGCAAGTACTCTATGCGATCGATCTGGCGGCAGGCGAGGATTCGGCGTTGGACGATCCGAAGGATCAGATATTCGATCGTATCGCGGAAAATTTTGCGGTGCCGACCCCGGTCGTGGCCTTCGCGCGTGAGTTGGTCGCGGGGGTTGTGGATCGCATCGATGAACTCGACGGAATCCTCGGAATGCATGCGAGGAACTGGCGTGTCTCGCGCATGGCCACTGTGGATCGCAACGTTTTGCGGCTGGCCATCTATGAGCTGCGAGATACGGATACACCGGTTGCGGTCGTCATCGACGAAGCGGTCGATCTGGCCCGACGCTTCGGGGGTGAACCGTCCTCCGCGTTCGTCAACGGGGTTCTCGATGCCGTTGCCCGGGAGTTGAGAGCTGCATGACCGAAGCCATCGAACCGGCGATCGAAGTGGCATTGACGGCCCGGCCCCTGGAGCGTACGGAGGGCGATATCGCCGTCGTCGGTTTTTTTACCGACGAGCGGCCGCTGCGCGGCGGTGCCGCGCGGGCCGATTGGCGGTTGTGCGGCGGACTCTCACAGCGGATCGAAAGCGGCGATCTTTCGGGAAAGAGCGGCGAAGCCCTGCTGATCGGTTGTGGGCGCGCGCTGCTGGCGCCGCGACTCTTGCTGCTCGGCCTGGGGGAACGCCAGCGTTTCGATCGCTTGCGAGTCAGCGACGAGATCCAGCAGGCGATGGATCGCTGTTTGAAACTGGGCTGCAGCCGTATTGCACTCGCTCCGCTAGGGATGGCCCCCGATGATATTCCGAGGCACGCGAGCGCTCTGGTGGCGGGGCTTTTGGCTGCGTGGCGCTCGGCCGAGCGACCGCTGAGCGTTCGGTTCTGCGTGCCGGGCCGGGAAATCTCCGCCGTAGAACGAGCCCTGACAGAGGCTCGCCAGGCCGCCAACGCCTCCGAGATCACGATCCGCGTGCCCGAGGTCGGCCACGACGGGCGCTGAGCGCCGTTGACGGCCTGATCCGCCCCTTCTTGTGCCCGGGATGCGATCTGATCGCCCCAAGGGGCACCGAGTCGGGAGCCCAGTCGCCTGTGGCGGCGAGAGGGGGTCAAGTCCCGCTCCCAGAGGCCGATTCTAGAAGTCGCGCGAACGGCTTCGAATCCGTTCTCTGCGAGTTTGTGTGCGTGCCTGTCGATGACGAGAACGCGGGGGGCAAAATGAGCCTGGTCGGAAATCTCGAGGACCTCAGCCTCGGCGACATCATGCAGATCATCAGTCTGTCGCAGAAGTCCGGCGTGCTCGCCCTCAAGGGTGACCGGAATTCGGGCCGAATCGTCTTCCGATTGGGCCTGGTGCATGCGGCCTGTGTGAAGGGTCAGCCCGACGATCTGCGGGGTGCATTGGTCGGAGCCGGTCTGATCGAAGGGTCGGCGTTCGATGAATTCGCCGCCCGTGCCCAAGAGCTCGGCCTCCCGATCGAAGAGCTGATCGGCCGAGAGGGGGGGCCGAGTACGGAGCAGATCGACGCTCTGCTGCGGAAGTCGGTCGAGGCGGCGATCGTCGAGATGTTTTCGTGGCCCTCGGGTGATTTCAGCTTCGACGTGCGAAGCAAACTCGACCACGACGATCCGCGCCTTTTGTTGTCGTCGGGGATCAACGCACAATATCTGGCGATGGAGGGTCTGCGAATCAGCGATGAGCGATTGCGAGACGAGTCCAGGGCCGCTGCGGATTCCGATGATTCGAGTTCTGAGCTCAATTCGTCCCCGTCGGCAGACGACCTGTTCGCGGACCCGCCGCCGCAGAGTGACCCGAATCTCTTCAACGACGATCCCGAGGTCGTCGGCCACGAAGCCAGTGCCGAGATGTCGGCAGCGGACGTGATCGTCGCGACCGTCGTGTCTCGTGAGGACGAAGATCCCGGGCTGGAACCCCAGAGCGACGGAGTCGTGTCGACGCCCGCTGCCGATACCCAGCATCGACCCTCGGCTGCGGCGGCCCCCGAAGCGGTGCCTCAGAACTCCGGAACGCGGATGACGCCGGTGGTCATGATCGACCCCGACGTAGCCGTCCTCGGATGGGTGAAGTCGACGATTCAGGATGATTTCATACGGGTCCACGTCTTTCAGCAGGCCGATCTGGGCCTGGTCCGAATCCGTCAATACCTGATTCGCGGCGAGCTACCGGTCGTGCTGATTTCGACGCAGACCCGCGTCGATCCGCTGTCGGGCATTCGCGGCATCACGGATTTCGTAAATCGTCTGAAGAAGCAAGCGGCAAGACTGGTCGTGATCGGCTTGCACGAGGTGGGTACCGAACGGCGGTCTGCAATGCGGACCGCGTTCGATGGTGTGTTGTTTCGACCGGGAGGTGGCCAGCTTCGCGAAACGGGCGACTCGGTGATCTCGAAGCCCGCTTTGGAATTCGCCTCAGCGCTTCATCAGATCCTGGCCGACCGCAGCGCGGCCGATGGAGTCCTGACCGCGCGACCGACCTCGGCGAAATCGGCGAGTGTTCGGGATCTACGAGACGCGACGGCGAAGCTGCAGAAAGCATCCACGCGAGGCGTGATCCTCCCGGTCGTGCTCGACTTCGCCTCCGAACTCTTCTCTAGGGTGGCCATCCTGATCGTACGCGAGGATCGGGTCTTCGCGATCGCCGGGCGCGGCATTACCGCGCTCGAGGCCGATCCGCTCGACTCCTCACCACCCGTCCCCATGCAGGCTCTCGACAATGGCTGGATCCGAACGGTCCTTCAATCCGGCGAACCGGTTCAAGGACCGCCCACCACCGCCGCCGATCGGGCCTTGTTGGCCCGCATGGGTGGCATTGAGCCGGCTGTGGCCTATTTCGGACCGATCGAGAGCGGGGGGTCGACGATTGCGCTGCTCTACGGTGATCAATCTCCCGGCGGTGCCGAGATGCCCGACACCAGCGGGCTCGAGGTGGTGCTTCACCACGCTGGGCTCGCCCTCGACCGGGCCGCGCTGGAACGAGCGTTGTGGGAAGCCGACGCCCGCCAGCGTTGAGCGCCCCCGAGCCAGAAACGCCGTTCGCTGGAAGAAATCGGAATCCCCCAGGTCGATGTGGACGCCGGGGGCCTGAGATCCCGCTGGCCCCTCAAGACTGCCTCTGCTTTGCCGATACGGGAGGTCGAATTACGGGAGCGCAGCTTCGCGTTGGGAGACGATTTTGCAGCGCATTTTGATAGTAGAAGATTCCGCGACGATGCGATCCTTGCTCGCTTCGAGCCTCGAGGAGCTGGAAATCCCCGTCAAGATCGTCGAAGCGGAGAGTGGCTTCGAAGCCTTGCGCTTCCTGCCCCGCGATGAATTCGACCTGGTCGTGACGGATATCAACATGCCGGACATCAATGGGCTCGAACTCGTTTCGTTCATTCGCAACAACGAGAAATACGCCAAGATTCCCCTCGTGATCGTGTCGACGGAGGGCTCCGAACGAGACCGTGACAAGGGTCTCGGACTCGGAGCGGACGCGTATCTCGTCAAGCCCTTTGACCCCGAAATTTTCCGTGAGGTGGTTGCCGATCTCCTCGCGGGACGTCGCGAAGAGCGCTAGTTCATCGTGGCGGCAAAAAGCTCGAGCCCGAAGAGCAAGAAATCCAAAAAGAAGCAGGCCAACGACAACCGAGAGTTCGTCGCCGAGGCCGAGGAGATCCTGGAACGCATGTTTGAGGACCTCCTCGATCTCCAGGAACAGCGGCATGGTGCGGATGAGGTCGATCCGGATCTCGTGAATAGGATCTTTCGATCGGCTCATTCGCTGAAGGGTCTTGCCGGCATGTTCGGGCTCGATGGCATCGGCGAGGTCGCGCACCATCTCGAAGACATTCTCGACGGACTCCGGTTGGGGCGCCTCAGCGTGGACTCACCCGCCATCGCATTGCTCGATGACGGTGTCTCTCTACTGGCCAAGCTGACGACCGGGCTCGATCGGAGCGACGCATCGAGCACGGAGAATGCGCAGGCGACGCAGGCCTTCATCGCGCAGATCGAGCAGGCGATTCAAGCGCCATCGCCTCGAATCAGCGATGAACTCGACGAGTTGCAAATCGACCCGTCCCTACTACGGGCTCTTACGGAGTACGAAGAGCATAGACTTCGTGAGAATATTCGGCGCGGGCGACACATCACCCTGGTCGACTCGATCTTCGAGATCGCCAATTTCGAAGAAGGGCTCTCCGAGTTGTCGGGAGCGGTTCGGGAGGTCGGCGAAGTCGTTTCGATCCTGCCATCGCCTGGCGACGTACCCGAGAGTCAGATCCGCTTTTCGCTGTTGGTCGCGACCGAGATCGATTCCGACCAGCTTCGAGATCGACTCGACTATCCCAATACGACGGTCCAGTCGGTTCAGCGTGAAGCGGATTCGAAGGATCGCTCCGAAGACGAAGCGGGCGCGGAGCCGAAGAGTGCGAACCCTGAGGGCGGGGACACGGCCTCCGACACCGGGCCGGAGGCACCGGACATCGGATCGCTGCGCTCGATCAGCGATACCGTCCGCGTCGATGTTCGCAAGCTCGACGAACTCATGAATCTCGTTGGCGAACTCGTCATTCAGCGGAACGCGATCGCCGGGCTGGCCACTCGACTCTCGACCGGCGCACACACCGCGCGAATCGGAGCGGAGCTGACGAAAACGGACAAAATGCTGGATCGCAAGCTCAAAGAGCTGCAGTCGAGCGTTCTCGATGTACGCATGGTTCCACTCCGTCAGATTTTCGAAAAGCTTTCACGTGTCGTGCGTCGTCTGAGCCGCGATCTCACCAAGGAAGTCGAGCTCGATTTCAAGGGGGCGGACACCGAACTGGACAAATGCATCGTCGAGCAGCTCGTGGACCCGCTCGTTCACATCGTGCGAAACGCCTTAGACCATGCCCTCGAGCCGCAGGAAGAGAGAGAGGCCGCCGGAAAACCCGGGAAGGGCGTGATTCGCATCGAGGCGTTCCAGCGCGGCAATCATGTCGTGATCGAGGTCGAGGACGACGGGCGCGGTATGAACCTCGAAGCGATTCGTGCCAAGGCGTTGGCCAGTGGATTGATCGGCGAGGACGAGACCTTGAGTCGAGGAGAGATTCTCAACCTGGTCTTCGAACCGGGTCTCTCGACCGCGGAGGGGGTTTCGTCCACCAGCGGTCGAGGTGTCGGGATGGACATCGTTCGGTCCAACCTTGCCGAGATGGGTGGCATGGTGGATCTCGCGACTGTCGAGGGCCGCGGTACGACGGTCACGATCACGCTGCCCATCACGCTTGCCATCATCAAGGCGTTATTTGTGCGAGTCGGTCCGGAGCGGTTTGCGATTCCCCTGAACTCGGTGCTCGAAACCATGGCGTTGCCGCCCGACGAGATCGGGCACAGCGAAGGCCGGGAAATAATGAATCTGCGAGGCGAGCCGCTGCTCTTGCGGCGACTCTGCGAGGAGTTCGAGATCGTCGGCGCGGGTCGCGATGAGAATCAATTCGTCGTCGTGCTCGGAATGGGTGAACAGCGATTGGGATTGCTGGTCGATCGACTCGAAGGCCAGCAGGACGCCGTCATCAAGCCGATCAAAGGTCCGGTTCAGAAGATCAAGGGCATTTCTGGCGCAACCGAACTGGGTGACGGCACTGCAATTCTCGTGATCGATGTGTCGGCGATCGTCGGTGACGCCGTTCGACGTCGTGAGGCAGCATGAGCGACCCTGAAACGAACCTCGAATCGGACGCTTCGGTGCCGGGGCAAAAATGGGAAGATGTAGCGCGCACGGCGGCCGACGTCTTTTCGGGTGGTGGCGACACGCATGGCACGGACCTTCTGCGTGAGCTGATCGTTTTTGGATTGGATGGGAGTGCGTATGCGATCGCCGTCGAGCAGATTCGGGAGATCGTGCGCACGAGGCCTTTGACCCGACTGCCACGTTCTCCGGATTGGTTGCTCGGCGTGATGGCTTTGCGGGGCGAGGTCGTCGAGGTGGTCGATCTCCGGCGCCGTCTCGGCCTTCCCAGCGCAGAACCGAGTCGCTCCAGCCGCATCATCGTTCTTCATGGTGATGCGGAACGGGTGACGGGCATTCTCGTCGACTCGGTGAGCGAGGTCTACCGGGTGTCGGAAAAATTCGTGAGGCCCGCACAGGGTTTCGAGGCCACATCGGTCACGGAAATATGTAGTCGCGGAGACGAATTCATCTCGATTCTAGATCCGGATCGTGCGCTGGGGTTTCAGGATGTCTGAGGCGACCCCGTTGCTGGCCGACGCCTCGACCGTGGATCTCGCGTGTTTCGAGGTCAAGCAGCAGATCTACGCAATCGAGGTCGAATACGTCCGCGAGATCGTGCGCATGATGGAGATTACGCCACTTCCCAATGCGCCGAGCCTGATCGAGGGTGTGATCGACTTGCGAGGTACGGTGATTCCGGTTCTGGATCTGGTGCGCGCTTTGAATCGCGGCACTGCGTCCACCGGGACGCAGGCCAGAATCGTCGTGCTCGAGGTCGATCGCCTCGTCCTCGGTCTTTGGGTCGACGCGGCGACCGACGTGCTGACCCTCGATACGCATCACATGGAGGACGTTCCTGATCTCGCCGCGCGCGCGGGCTACGACGCCGTCCGACACATCGTGCGTCGCGAGAACAGATCCCCAATCATGGTGTTGGCGGTCGAGCGACTCGTCGAGAACATCTATCGATCCGCGCTACCCGGGGTCGCTGCCTCAGGAGAAGCCCCGTGAGTCAGTTGCATCCGGAACGAAGTTCTCGCGCCTTCGATTGGCTGTGCCGAAAGCTCGAGGGGGCATCGGCGCTGTCGGCATGGATCGTCAGCCTGGGTTATCTCGTATTGCTTTTCGAACTCGAATCGTCAGAGCAGGTCGCGCTCGCGGCCTGCCTGATCGGGAGTTCGATCGTGGCCGGCCTGATCGCCGAGCCGGTTCGTCGCCGCCAGGTCGGTCCGGTGACTCGCTATCTGGACCAGAATACCAGCACGGCCGTCGACAGAAACTCGAACACGGACGGGTCATCGGCCTTTGATGCGATCGTGTCGTTGCCGTCGCGAATGCAGCGAACGAAGTTCCTTGCAGGCCTGGCGCCGATCCTCCTCGTCCCAGCCTTGATGGGCTCGATGGGATTCGAGGCATGGCTCAGCGGCGAACGGCTTCTTAGTCTCGCGATGATTTCGCTGGTCGTCTCGCTGATGAGCGGAACACTGCTCTTCTATTGGGCGAAGCGGCACTTCACGGCATTGCGCATTGCACTCGCGTCGGTGGCCGGCGATTCGGCCGCGCGTTCGGCCCGGATCACGCGGCGTTCG
>Ga0114950_10005033_pt1 | contig 10267 bp, 8 predicted proteins | sample N075metaG_FD_83503 | JGI IMG/M metagenome (GOLD analysis project Ga0114950, IMG submission 83503) | Deep subsurface microbial communities from Kermadec Trench to uncover new lineages of life (NeLLi) - N075 metaG | ecosystem: Environmental > Aquatic > Marine > Ocean trench > Sediment | place... | reverse complement strand
TCAGGCGCTCTGGATCCTCATAGATACCCTTGGCCGCGGTGGCCTTGGGACAGACGTATCCGCGGCTGCGCGGGTCGTCGTCGTCGCCGCGAATGCTGAGAATCTTCTTCGCTGCCCGATCGACCTCCAGGGTCAAGCCGCAACTCGCTTCACAAATGGGGCAGGATCGGTATACGGTTTCAGAACCGTTCGTGGCGGTCGCCATGACAACGAACTCCTCTGGCAGAAAGCGTCGGGGTACTCGGAGATTCTATCACGTGAAACTCGCGCCAGTTTTCATCTCTGTTTTCATCGTTGAAGATCGTTAGGGTTTTGAATCGCTGCTAGCTTCGGCCGTTCATGAAATGGCTCTCTCCCGATTTCCCGTTCGCGCCCAGGCGGCTTCCATTCTTCTACGGCTGGGTGATCGTCGGGGTAGCGACTCTGGGCGTGGTGATGAGCATTCCCGGGCAGACCATGGGGGTGAGCGTCTTTACGGATCATCTGATCCGGGTGACGGGCCTGACCCGGCTCGAACTCGCCTACACCTACCTGGTGGGAACCCTCGGCAGTAGCCTGCTGCTGCCCCGGGGCGGGACCTATCTCGATCGTCACGGTTCCCGGGCGACCGGGGTCGTCGCATGTCTGGTGGTCGCCGCCACCCTGTGCGTGCTGACCCAAATCGACAGAATTGCGAACGCGTTCGCCTCCCTCGGCGGGCTCGAGGAGCCGGCTCCGGTCGCCGCAGCCGTTTTGACCCTGGGTTTCATGCTGCTGCGCTTCAGCGGCCAGGGGATGCTCACGATGTCCTCGCGCACGATGATGGCCAAGTGGTTCGATCGCCGGCGCGGGCTCGCATCGGGAGTATCGGGGGTATTCGTCTCCGGCGGTTTCGCGATCGCGCCTCTGTTTCTGCTCTTTCTGATCGACTTTGCCGGCTGGCGCGGGGCGTGGTTGATCCTCGCCGTCATGGTGGGAGCCGGCATGAGCCTGATGATCATTGTCTTCTTTCGCGAGAACCCGGAAGTTTGCGGGCTGCGCATGGACGGCGAACCCGGCGGCGAGGCGCACGCGACGGCGACGCGTGCAGAGAGGGTCGACGAGCCCTGTTTCACCCGCGAAGAAGCGATGCGTACCGCGCGCTTCTGGTCGGTGACGCTGGCGCTCTCGCTCCAGGCCATGGTCTTCACCGGCATCACGTTTCACATCACGGACCTCGGTATCGATACGGGGATCGGCGGGCGCGAAGCGGTCAGGTTGTTCATCCCCATGGCGATCGTCAGCACCGTAGTCGGAATGGTTTCGGGCTGGTTGGCCGACCGGGTGCCGGTACGCGCGCTCGTGTTGGCGTCGGTCGGCTTCCAGACCGTTGCGTACATCGGGGCCGGGCGACTCGGCGAAACGCTCTACGTCGTGATGTTGGTGTTGGGTTGGGGTTGCGCCGGCGGGCTCTTCAGCACCCTGCTCAATGTGGCGATCCCAAACTTCTTTGGCCGCACGCATCTCGGCGCAATTTCGAGTGTTCAAATGAGCTGCATGGTGGCGGCGAGCGCGCTCGGCCCGGCATTTCTCGCGGCGGCCAAGACCTATCTCGGGTCCTACCGGGTGGGATTGCTGTGGTGTTGCGTGCTGTCCGGGTCGGTCTTTCTCTTTGCTCTCCTGACACCGTTACCGCCTCGCCGACAGGCTTGAGTGGGGCCGCAGCGATGCTGCAGCCTAACGTATTAAGATAATCCTTTAAATACATATAGTTACAAGTATTTTCCAATTGACTGTCATATGTCATTGACGGATGTCGATAACATATGTTATTGACATTCGTCATTGAACGATGAATTGAAGACGAGGAACGAGACCCGCGATGGCGATCCGATCGACCGACTCCGCAGCGAATGCCGAGGCGAGTGCACCGGCCAAAACCGGCCGCCAGCGCAAGCGACTCGAAACTCGCCAACGGATCTTCGATGCCGCGATGGCAGAATTTCGCGAGGTCGGTTTTCAGGCCGCTCAGATCGACCGCATCGTCGAACGCGCCGGGGTCGCCCGGGGCACCTTCTACTTCCACTTTCGCACCAAGGAACACATCTTGATCGAGGGACAATCTCAGCAGGAGGCCGCGGTACTCGAGCGCTTGCACGCCCAGGGGCCGCCCCCCGACTCGGTGCCGGAGTACCTCAAGCGCTTGCTCGTCTGCATGTTTGGGGGGAGAGAAGACGACGCCGAACTGGGCCGGGAAATCATGGCGATGTATGTCCGCAACCCCGTCGACATTCAACTGGCAAATCAACCTCTGATCACCGAAGTGGTCGACTACTTCAGCGATGCCGCCGAGCGGGGTGCGATCCGCGGGGACATCCCGCCCGAGGTGCTGGCCGTTCGTTTCCTCGGGTCATTCTTTCACCTCGCAATGGGCGCCGCCATGGATCTCGATGACGACGAAGAGTTGGAGCGAATCGAGGTTGCAATCGACATCTATTTCAATGGCCTGAAGTTCCAAGGGGACTGAGGGTCGCAGGGAGCAACAGCATGGGCGGAATCGAAGGCTATTGTGAATTCTTGAAGCGCCGCGACGGCACCCCGGACATCTATCGCGATCGCTTGAGTCAGCGCGAAATTTTCTTCGAGAAGATCGAGCGGGAGGTCGTGCGATCGAAGGTCGTCTTCGATCGCTCGCAATATTTGCGCAACATCGCCAAGTCCAAAGATGAACCGGGGCTCGACGCGCGTCTGCAGTGGATCCTCGCGGTGGCCCGGGGCAACCAGGCCGAGCGCTTCGGTGTCGAGCTCGGCAGACTCTATGGCCATGGCACCACCGAAGACGCTCCCATGGAACAAATTCACCTGATACTCCAGGAGTCCTACCACACGCGGATCCTCGCGGACGTCGTGGCCGTGTTCGGCTTGCCGGTTCCGCAGCTCCCGCCCCCATTCTTGATCCGACAGTTCATCAAGTTGATGGTCTTCAATCCGCTGCCGGAAAAATTCAATCTGCCGTTGGTTGGAATGGCCGAGATGCAGGGTTGCTTGTTCTTCAGAGCGCTGCGCGACCGGGGCGTGGAACTGTTTTCCGACGAACCCGAGGTAGCGGAACGAATCCTGTTGCTCTTCAACGAAATTCTGGCCGACGAGCTCTGCCATGTCGGGCTGATCGATGCCCGGTTGGGTCGCTTTGGACGAAAGGTCAAGCAGAAACTCTTTGCTCTCACGGCTTCGGCGACGGCCAGGCATCCGGGGGACCTGGCGGCTGTCGTGGGCCCTGAACGCGTAGCAGCGATGTTCGGACAACCCTTCGATCTCGAGGGCATGCTGGCCGAATTTCCGGATACTGCGTACGCTTTCTAGTGGGTCATCACATCTGATCAGAAATAGCGCCGAGCCTTGACCGCAGTGACAACCACACCAACCACACCAACCACAACGACGGCCACCACAACCGCCACAACGACGGGTAAGTTGTCTCTGGCCACCATCGTGGCCTACAGCGCGCCCACCCTGGTGCTGGGCTTTTCCAATTCGCTCGTCAGCATCTATATCTTGAAGTTTGCCACCGACGTCATGCTGATCGCTCCCGGCTTGTTCGCGACGGTTTTCGCCATCGCACGAGTGTGGGATGCAGTCTCGGATCCAATCGCCGGTTACCTGAGCGACCGCACCACCTCGAAGTATGGCCGGCGGCGACCGTGGATCGCGCTCGGCGCCCTGCCCCTGGCCGGCTCGGTGATCTTTCTCTGGAGCCCACCCGAGTCGCTGAGCGAGACGGAAGCCGCCATCTGGGTTTCGGTCGCGATCGCATGCTTCTACACCGCATACACGATCGTCGCAGTGCCCCAGCTCGCGCTCGGCGCGGAAATGACTCCGGACTACCATGAACGATCGAGAGTTTTTGGCGGCCGGGGAATCTTCGATTTCCTCGGCGTGCTGCTAGCCGCGCTCGCGATCTGGTTCCTCCAGACCTCCGACAACCCCCGCGAAGCCGCGCGCTGGATCGCGTGGAGCTTCGCCGGCCTGTCGATCCCGCTCTTGTGGCTCAGCGTCAGCCGGATCGTCGAACGTCCGGACTACATCGGACGAGGAGCCCACGCCCCCATTGCGGCTTTCAGGGATGTCTTTCGAAACCATCATGCTCGACTTCTGCTGACGGTCTTCTTTCTGGAGAACATGGGCATGTCGCTCATCGCGACCATGACTCCATTCATCATTCAATACATCATGCCCGAATACTCGGCTGAAAGTGGCCTTTTGATGGCCCTTGCGTTGGTGATCACGCTCGTTTCGTTTCCACTTTGGTTCCCCCTTTCGCGCCGTTTCGGCAAACGCAACACATGGATTGCATCGAGTATCTTCAAAGTCGTGGGATTCGGCTCCATCATGTTCATCGAGCCGGGCAGAGAATGGCTCGGGCTGCTGGCCCTCACGCTGATCGGTTCATCGCTCAGCGCCCACATCATCCTCGCGGCCTCGGTCAAGGCCGACGTCGTCGACTACGACGAGTACGTCACCGGAGAGCGCAAGGAGGGAGCGTACTTCGCCATCTGGAACCTGGTGCAAAAGTTGGGAGGTGCGGTAGCGGTATTGACAGGTGGCATTGCGCTCGAGATTTCGGGCTACGAAGCGAACGTCGAACAAACCCCGAACGCGATCTTCATGATGCGCACGCTGTATTCGGGCGTTCCGGTGGTGCTCTATGGGTTGGTGATCGTACTGCTAGCGAACTTCACCCTGAACCAGCGAGAACACGCAGAAATCCGCGCAGAGATCGACCGACGCAACGGAACGTCGCCGCCGAGTTCCTAGCCTCCGAACCATTGTGGATGGAAATATCGCAAGGTCACGGCCGCGCCGATGCCCAGCAAGTACGCAAGCGGTGAGATCTCTGTCAACCCGCGAACCGTGCGGCTCCCGGTAAACGGAATCAGCGGTGTCTCGGCGTGAAACTCGACATAGCGCTTTGCGTCGGTCTCAAGTTTTCGCTGATCCTGGTGAATACAGCCGATCACCGCGAAGATCGGAAAGCCCGCGAAGAACGCGATATCGCTCGCGAACCCGTTGGGAATCAGATGCACCAAACCGAACAGCCCGATTGCCATGAACACCGCGTGTCGCGTGATGTAGTGCACGCCCCTAATCTCGACGGGTTTGTCGGCCGGAGCGGTCATCGAAGAGGGGCTAGGCGCGATGGCTCCGGCCACCATGATCAGCACCGCCACCGCCATCACCACGGTCACCAGCGCTTCGAGCGCAGGGGTCATCGCGAAAGACCAGAGCATTGGGCCCGCATGTTTGTTGCCGAAGTAGACACGGACCATGGGCACGAAGGTCGCGAGCGCGATCAGGGAATAGACACCCATGAAGCCCCGATTGCCGAGGACGGCGACGAGCCTGGGTCTGAGCCTGAGGCTGGAAAGTACGATGTGACTGACGGCGAAGGCCAACCAAAGAAGGGCGATCGTCAACGCGGGACTCATGGAATTTCCTCGTCGGGCGCGCTTTCAGTTCAGCGAGACTAGCGCACCTCCAGCAACGCGCTCCACGTTGAAGGTCCGCAGGCCCCGGCGCGCGGGGGGACACATCACGATGCCCGAGCGCACGTCGAAACGCGCGCCGTGCACCGGGCACTCGATTTCGGAGTCAATCAACCGGGCCGAAGTGAGCAGGACGTGGGCGTGCGTGCAGACGTTGTCGAGCCCGAACAACTCGCCGTCGAGATTGCAGATGAGGACCTTGAACGGACCGAACTCCACCGCACAGGTCTTGCCGGGCTCGGGTTCTTCGAACTCGACGAATTCACTCTCACTCACCTGGTTAGACACCCTCGCCTTTCGGGCCTACCGAATCCTCGAGGTAGCGGTCGAGGTTGTGATGAAAGTGGCGAATGCGGATTTCCTGCTTGCCCAGGTGGAGACCCTGGAAACCCGCTGAATGCATTCCCTGTTGAATGCGCGGCAGGTTGTAGGTGTCCTGGGCGAGCAGTTCACCGCCGCCGCCGACTGGGTCGAGCACCAGGTCGTCATCGACCACATGGAACTCCAGGGCAGGACGGGGGATGTCCGCGTTCGGCAAGCGCACGAGGTTGAAGAAGTCGAAGTACATCTTGTCGGGGTCAGTGGGATGCGGACGGTGACGGAACAACCAGGCGCTGCGACCAAAGATATTGAAGGTGATGTTCGGAAAAATGCTGTAGTGGAAATCATCGACGAGCTGTGCGTCGTTGAGTTCTGAAAAATCTGCTCCCATCGCCGGCCCCTGAATCTCTCGCACCGCCTTGGCGATGGCCGGGCGCACATCGAGAGCACCGCCAGTGAAGGTCTTGGGGTCGACTCCCGCGCTGGCGAGAAAATGTTCGCGAATCGTGTCGTTGATCTTGCCGTGCTCGGGGTGGCGCGGGCTCGCGACCGCGAGTTGCAAAATCATGCGCGAGTGAAGGCCAAAGCAATCGTATTCACAATGGACGTCGTCGTTTACCTCCAAGGTGTCGGGGTGGGTGCCGAAGATGTGATAGGACTCGTGAAACGCATCCATCGAGGTCTTCCAGTTGCACGAAATCTCGATCGTGATCTCGTTCATGATCTTCATTTCTTCGAAGTGGTACGGATCGAGATGCTCTGGAATGTTCTCGAGGTAGTCGGCGAGAGGTTCGGCATCGGGGGAGAGGTTGATCCAGACGAAACCGCCCCACTGCTCGCAGTGAACCGACTTCAGACTGAGATCGGCGACCGGGCAGCCTTGGCTGAAAGTTTCTGCGTCCAGGGCGTGCTCCAGGGTCCCGTCGACCCCGTAGCGCCAGGCGTGAAACAGACAGGTGAAGGAGCTCGCGCGACCTCGCCCGGGTTCGACCAGGCGGTTGCCCCGGTGGGAGCAGACGTTGTGGAACGCGGCGATCGCGCCGCTTTGCTGGCGCACCAGGAGCACCGAATCCCGGCCGATCTCGTAGGTGAGGTAGCTCCCGGTTTCGGCGAGATCGCTCGCGAAGCCGGCCAGGTGCCAGATCTTGGGCCACAGGCGCTCGTCTTCCAACGCCTTGTATTCCCGGGAGATGTAGCGCTGCTTGGGAATCAGTGCGGTGCCGAGATCGGGGACCGGCGATCGCTCCATCGGCGTGGGCGGAAGTTTCGCTGCAACGGGTTCGGTCGCCATGCCGCTCCTTTGTAAGATGACTAGTGGGTTCGATCCCGATCAGCCGGGCGACTGCGCTCCGCGAATCACCACACCGGGTCTAGCGCCGGTTTCTTCGCCATTGCGGAAAGTCACCTCACCGCTGACGATCGTAGCGGTATATCCCTCGGCCTTTTGGATCAAGCGCTTGGCGCCGCCCGGCAGGTCGTTGACGATATAGGGCAGCTCGAGGCGCAGGCGGTCGTAGTCGATCACATTCATATCTGCCTTGTAACCGACCTTGAGCTGACCGCGATCGTTTAGAGAATAGAGATCCGCCGTGTCCTTGGTCATTTTCTTGACCGCAAACTCGATCGAGAGCTTCGGGCCGCGCTTGCGGTCTCGTGTCCAGTGGGTGATGAGGTAGGTCGTCATCGAGGCGTCGCAGATCGCTCCCACGTGAGCCCCACCATCTCCCAGGCCGAAGGCCGTGTCCGGGTGCTCGATCATTTCGCGCATGGCTTCGAGGTTCCCATCCGTGTAGCCCACGAGCGCCACCATCAGCAGTGCTTTGCCGTCGAGTTTGAGCATCTCGTCGTAGAGCACGTCGTGTTCGTCCCGGCCGCTCGCCTTGGCGATGGCTTTGATGCTCTTGTCCGCAGTGGGCTCGTAGTCGGGAACTTCTCCGAGCACGAAGATTTTGTGCATGCCGGAAAGCACGAACGCGAGCAGCGGGTCTTCGTTCTCCGAGGCTTCACCCAGGATCTTTGCCTTGGTCTCGGGCTTGCGCAATTCGCGCACGCGGTCTGCGAGGGGAAGTTCGGCCAAGGAGACGTAGGTGGGGCGGAAGCTGTAGGGAGAGAACGTTTGCAGACCGATCAGCAACATGGTCGGACGTGAGCCCACTTGTGGGCGCAAGATCGATCCCTCTTCCTTGCTCTCGTCACAAATCTCGAGAATTTCCTTCCAGAGCTTCGGCTGCTGATCGATCTGCAACAGGGCAAAACTCACCGGACGCCCAATTTCCCTGGAGAGCTTGCGCATCCAGGCGACTTCTTTGTGGGGCAACGCCAGGTCTTCACCCATGACTCCACCCGGCGCCAATTCGAAAACGCCGGCGCCCGCTTCTTTGAGTGCGCGTCCAATTCCGAAGAGTTCGTCTTCCGCGGCAAAGGTTCCCGGTACGGGCTCGCCGTCGAGGGCGCGGTGCACCAGGGTGCGGGAAGAAGAGAAACCGAGCGCACCGGCTTCGATCGCCTCTTTGACGATGGCCGCCATGGCTTCGATGTCTTCAGGGGTCGCGGGTTCGTTTTTGGCGCCGCGCTCGCCCATCACATAGCCCCGCACTGCACCATGGGGAATCTGCGTACCGATGTCCATGGTGTGTGGATGCTTCTCGAGGGCGTCGAGGAACTCGGGGAAGGTTTCCCAATCCCACTGGATGCCTTCACTCAACGCGCTGCCGGGGATGTCTTCGACGCCTTCCATCAATTCGACGAGCCAGTTGCGCGCGTCGGGTTTCACGGGTGCAAAACCGACACCGCAATTGCCCATCACCACGGTCGTGACGCCGTGCCAGCAGGAAGGCGTGAGCAGTGGATCCCAGGTCGCCTGCCCGTCGAAGTGGGTATGGATGTCGACCCAGCCCGGCGTTACGAGTTGACCCTCGGCGTCGATCGTCTCGCGCGCGCCTTCGCTTGCGTCAACTTCACCAATGGCGACGATTTTGCCATCGCGGACCGCGACGTCGCCTCGGTAGGGTGCTTCGCCGGTTCCGTCGACTATGGTTCCGTTCTTGATGAGTAGGTCGTAGGCCATCCTGGGCTCCTGGAGCCGAGCCGGGCACTTTCTCGGCTCAGAGTTTGCGACTGGGGGCAGTAAGATAGCGCCGATTTTACGAATTGAATCCCTGGAGATTTTTCGACACACCGAGTGCCGCTTCGCTCATTTCAGTCCAACGCTCCTCTCTTCCACGAGAACGCTACTTGCGCATGCCTAGAGATCCGAGACCCACGTCCGGGGAAAGCCCCGAAGTTCTGACTCGCTACCACCGGCAGCTCTTCGTCTTGCTGTGCGGTGCAACGGTTTTCGAAGGCTTCGACACCATGCTGACGAGCCTTTCCCTGCACTACATGGAAGCGGACTTTGCCGTCGGCCAGTCGGAACTCGCTCTGGCGGTGTCTTTCATCAGCACCGGGACGGTGGCGGCTTTCTTCTCGCTTCGCCTGGCGGATCGGTACGGACGCAGGCCCGTGTTCCTGGCCTCGATTGCGGGCTACACGCTCCTCACCCTGCTGACGGCGTTCTCACAGACCCTCGATCAATTCATCGCCCTCCAGTTTGTCGCCCGCTTGCTGATGGTGACGGAACTGGCTCTCGCCTACGTGATGCTCGGCGAAGAAATCCCGGCCCATCTCCGCAGCCGGGCACTTTCGCTGCTCGGAGGGTTCGCATTGTGCGGCGCGGCGCTCCCGGCGCTCGCCCTGCCGCTGGTCATCGAGACGCAATGGGGTTGGCGCGGCCTGTTTCTGCTCGGCGGAAGTTTGGCTCTACTGTTTCCGGTCTACTGGAAGCTTCTGCGCGAAACTAGATTGTTCAGCGAACGAGCGGAAGACGCTCGCAACGCTTCGTTCAAACTCGAGATGCAGAAGACGGCCACGCTGTTCCGCGGACACTATCTTCGACGAACCGCCGGACTCACCGCCGTCTGGTTCACGATCAATTTTTGGACTGCATGCACGCTGTTTTTCTTTGCCGCCTATGTCCAGGGCGAACGCGGTTGGGACGAAATGACCCTGGCCTGGGTGGTTCCTTCCGCGACCCTCGCCGGATTTTGCGGCTACCTGCTCGCGGGACGCTCGATGGATGCAATCGGTCGCAAACCGACTCTCGGAATCTACCTTGCTGGGGCATCGATCGCGGGCACCATTTGTTATCGCAGCGAGAGTGACGTCATCATCATCGCGAGTTACTTCGCATTGATGATGCTGGCGGGACTTTGGGCGATCGGAGAAACGATTGCAGTCGAGTTGTTTGATACCGACGTCCGCGCTACGGCGAACGGGCTGACGAACAACCTGCTTGGGCGCTGGGGGTTGGTGCTGGGGCCTGCGGCCATGGGGTTTCTCATTGGGAAGCTGGGTTCGATCGGCGAAGCCGCGAGTTGGCTTGCGCTGGGGAATTTGGTGGTGCTGCC
>Ga0114950_10005029_pt1 | contig 10276 bp, 8 predicted proteins | sample N075metaG_FD_83503 | JGI IMG/M metagenome (GOLD analysis project Ga0114950, IMG submission 83503) | Deep subsurface microbial communities from Kermadec Trench to uncover new lineages of life (NeLLi) - N075 metaG | ecosystem: Environmental > Aquatic > Marine > Ocean trench > Sediment | place... | reverse complement strand
TGCTCTCCGCGTCCTGCGAATCGAGGATAAACCCGCTCAAAAAGTCCGCGTAATGACCGGCGACCCATGTCGCCGTATTCGGGATTGCCATTTCCTGCATCATCTTCACGGTGGGGCCTTTTATCGCCTGCCCACCGACAAGCGGCGACACCGCTATGACCGGCGCGCGACATTTTCGCAGCGCCTCTCGTAGACCCGGCACGGCCAGGATGGGATCGATGCTGACGAACGGATTCGACGGACACAGAATGATGCCCGCCAATTCGTCAGAGCGCAGACATTCACCCAGCATTGCAGGCAGGCTGGCCTCTTCGGCACCCTTGAACTCAAAGCCGGTAACAACAGGTTTGCATTTATCGCGCACGAAATAGTGCTGGAAATCGAGGTCGCCATGCTCGGTCCTGACCACCGTACGAATCGCATCGTCCGACATGGGCATGATTTGATGCGTGACGCCGAGAGCCGCCGCCAACTCGCCTGTCACAATTGTTAGGTTTTGGCCCGCGGCAAGCCGCCATGAGCGCTCAACATTCATCGCAAGATCTTTATCGCCGAGCTTGAACCAGGTCTCGCCGCCTAGCGCCTCGAGGGCCGACATGAACGTCCAGGTTTCATCACTTCGCCCCCAGCCAGTCTGCAACTTGCTTTGCCCGGCCAGCGTGTAGACAAGCGTGTCGATGTCGGGCGATACGTGCAGGCCGAGGTGCTCAAAGTCGTCGCCTGTGTTTACGACGAACGCGAGCTCGTCAGCGCCAAGAATTTTGGACAGCCCCAAGCCAAGCTTGGCACCGCCGATGCCTCCTGTGAACGCCAGGTAACGCGTCGCCGCCATATCAAAGAAACATGTCGTCCGGCTCGGGCCGGATGCTGTCTGCGGCCTTTTGTTCGCTATTTTCGCCTGCCAGGCCACTGACAATCGCCACCGGAGTTCGGTCTGTCGTTTCACCCATCAGCAAGACGGCTGCTGCGGCAATCGCGTCCGCCCGATTGCTAATCGTGACCTTGAGTTCACGGCCGAACAAATCGGTGTGTCCGCGTCTGTCGTCGAGCACGTCCAGGCCGGCGCTACCGATGGCAATACCCACTGATCCAAGCCGCCAGGGTCTGTTCATGCTGTCACTGATAATGACGCCAATTCGCAGCCCCGTTTGCCCGGCAAGCGCCTCCCGCAAATTGCGGGCCGACTGGTCGGGGTTCTCCGGCAACAGCAACGCACACTCGCCGTCCACATGATCAATGTTCGACTGATCGATGCCCGCATTGGCACCGACGATGCCAAGGCGGTGACGAGCAATAATCACGCCGGGTTTCGTGCGCACAATATCAACAGATTCTGTGAGAATTAACTCAACGATGCGCGGATCTTTTTCCGTCTCTGCGGCAAGCTCAAGTGCCCTTGCCGATGGCAGCACGTCATCGAGTCGAACAAGGCGACCTTCGGCCAGTGATACGATTTTTTGGGCAACGACGACAATGTCGCCATCGCTGAGACTCACTTTTGCCCTGGTCATTGCGTCGGCGATAAGCACGCAAAGGTCGTCACCGCCATGGATGATCGGTAAGCCCTGCAGTGTCTGGATACTTAGTCGAGTCACGCGCCGAGTGCCGGACGACGATGCGCCCACGGTTGGGCGCGTTCCAACTGGCCTGCAAGTTGCAGCAGCGTGGCCTCATCGCCATAACGGCCCAGGAACTGCACACCAACTGGCAGTCCGTCGTCATTCGCCTGCAACGGCAACGAGATGCCTGGCTGTCCTGTCACGTTGCCGATCAGCGTGAAACACGTGTACTCACCCAGCCGCGCGATGTGTTGCTGCCGCGTTTCCCGCGTGTAATCAAAATAGCCAAGTGGCATTGGTAGTTGGGCCATAGTCGGCGTGAGCCAGACGTCATGATCTTCATAGAAACGGGCCACATCACGGCTTATTTGCTGCAGCACTTGCACCGCCAGCAGGTAGTCACCCGAACTTTGTCGTTCCCCATGCAGCCAGGTACGCCAGGTCGCCTCTTCGAAAAATTTCTCTTGCGGCTCGCGGCCTATGCGTCCGGCCCAATCCTTGACGGCCCAACAAAGGAATCCGGCCCAGACGTCGCCGAATGCTTTGAAAAGCCTGCTGCCGTCGATCTGCGGTGATGCCTCCACGACTTCGTGACCCAGCTGCTCACAGAGACGCGCTGCTGCCTCCGCGGCCGCGATGCAGTCTGGATGTGCAATGGCGCCATTCGGCGGCACGGTTCCGAGTCCGATTCGCAGGGGTTGCGGCTCCCGATCGACCTCGGCAGCAAACGAAGTTTCGGGAACCTGAGGCCAGTAGGGGTCACCCGCCGCAGGCCCGGAAGTTACGTCCAGAATTGCAGCACTATCTCGCACGGAGCGCGTGACGACGTGGTCACACAGCAGGCCGTTGGCTACATCACCGACAAGCGGCCCAAGTGAGTTTCTTCCCCGTGTGGGTTTGAGACCGACAAGCCCGCAACAGCTTGACGGGACGCGTATGGAACCACCTCCATCGTTGCCATGCGCGGCGGCGACCATACCTGCTGCCACGGCGGCCGTTGAACCGCCGCTCGAGCCTCCCGTGGTCAGGTCTGTATTCCACGGGTTCCGGCTTGGGCCGAACTGCGCCGGTTCCGTAGTCGGCAGCAAAGCAAATTCCGGTGTGTTGGTCTTGCCAAGAATGATGAGCCCCGACTGCCGATAACGCCGCACCAGTTCGCTGTCCTGCTTTGAGATGTAATTGCCGGCGAGAAAGGCGGAACCCTCGGAGATCGGAGTGCCCTCATACTCCGCAACAATATCCTTGAGCAGAAATGGCACGCCGGCAAAGGGTGCGTCAATCGGCGCGGCCGCGGCCTGTTCCCGGGCTCGCTCGTAGAACGTCGCAATGACGGCGTTGATCGCCGGATTCAGTTTCTCGATGCGTTTGATCGCTGCATCGACGAGATCGATGGCCCTGAGCTCGCCATTACGGACGAGTTCCGCCTGCGCGGTCGCGTCCAGGTACATCAGGTCATCCATGGTTCTTCCAGCCTCCGATCCGATGGGCGGCAGGATAACATCCGCGAGCATGCTTGACCGGCCCGACCTGCCGTTGCTAAATGACTTCTCCTGATAATGCAGATGGACTTTAGGAGACCGAATCGATGGACTTTGCACTGACTCCCGACCAGCAGGCCGTGTGCGATGCAGTGCAGAAAATCTGTGCCGGATTCGACGATGACTACTGGCTGTCACACGATCACAGCGCCGAGTTTCCCACCGAGTTTTACGACGCCATCGCGGACGGCGGCTGGCTGGGCATTGCGATGCCAGAGGCATATGGCGGTGCCGGGCTTGGTATAACAGAGGCCGCACTGATGATGCACACGGTCGGCCGCTCGGCCGGTGCAATGAGTGCCGCATCCGCTATTCACATCAACGTATTCGGTCCCCACCCGATTGTCGTCTTCGGTTCCGAGGAGCAGAAAAAGCGCTGGCTGCCGGACCTGATCCAGGGACGCAAGAAAGCATGCTTCGGCGTCACTGAGCCCGATGCCGGGCTCAACACGACCTCGATCAAAACATTCGCAGCGCGCAACGGCGACCAGTACCTGATCAAGGGCAAGAAAGTATGGATATCAACCGCGCAGCAAGCGGACAAGATCATGCTGCTTACGCGGACAACGCCAAAGGAAGAATGCGCAAACCCGACTGAAGGAATGACGCTTTTCTACACTGACCTTAATCGTGACTTTTGCGATGTGCGTCTGATTCCAAAGATGGGACGTGCGGCTGTCGACTCCAACGAAATTTTCATCGACGACTTGCCGGTGCCGGTGGCAGACCGCATCGGAGAAGACGGGCAGGGGTTCCGTTACCTGCTGCACAGCCTCAACCCGGAGCGAATCCTGATTGGCATGGAAGCGATCGGCATTGGGCAGAACGCCCTGGCCCGCGCTGCCGAATATGCGAAGGAGCGGATAGTATTCGATCGCCCAATCGGCAAAAACCAGGCGATTCAACATCCGCTGGCACAGAGCTGGATGGAACTCGAGGCCGCCTTTTTGATGGCGATGAAAGCAGCCTTCCTCTATGACGACGGTAAGCCATGTGGGCTGGAGGCCAATTCCGCGAAATACCTCGGCGCGGAAGCCGGCTTCCAGGCCTGCACTCGCGCAGTTATGACGCATGGCGGCATGGGCTATGCCAAGGAGTTTCACGTTGAGCGGCTGATGCGCGAAGTCATGATCGCCAGACTCGCACCGATCAGCCCGCAATTAATCCTCTGCAACATTGCTGAAAAGGCGCTTGGGCTGCCCAAGTCCTACTAGACAAGACCTGGCAAATGATCGTAACCGAGCGCTTCATATTCGTGCACATGCACAAGACCGGTGGCCAGACCATCAACAAAGTCATTGCCAAGTGCATTTCCGATAACCAGGTTATTGGCTATCACTATCCCCACTCCCTAAGGCCACAAAAATATAGACACCTTCCGATAGTAGGGTTCGCGCGTAACCCGTGGGATTGGTATGTCTCCTGGTACGCATTTAATCGTCGCCCCAAAACACGCAACGCTTTATTCGCCGTCTGCTCCGACGGCGGAAAAGCAAGCTTCAAGACCACGGTCACAAATCTCGTCAACCTGGGCGACGATAGTAATAGCAGCCAGTGGTATCGTGACTCGTTGATCTCAATCTTGCCGACAAGCCTAAGAGGTAATCGCGGCGTCGGCCTCACCAAAGACTGCATAACCAACTTCAACGACAACGATACTGCATATTGTTCGTGGTTGTTTCAGCGCATGCTCGGGGTAGCCGATGAGCAGCAAGCTCATATCGGCAAATTCGAAAATCTGAGCGACGATTTCATAAAAATCCTGAATCATCTGGGCGTTAAACAGGCCTCCAGAATAGAACATGCCTTGTCACGCACGCAGCGCATCAATTCGTCCAGTCACAGCCACTACTCCCACTACTACGACGACGAACTCCGGGATCTGATCGCTCGCAAAGACAGCTACCTGATTGACCGTTTCGACTATTCTTTCGACTCAGAACGTGTAGCCAGCAAAGTCATCAAAATTCCTAGTACCAACACTATCGACGGTTCCTTCAGGAAGCTAAATGACGATACGCAACACTTCTTGCCACTGCGGGGCGATTACGACATTAAGCCACTTTTGAGTGCACTGCATCGGGTTCCTGCTGAAAAGTGGACTCAGTCCGATCGAGAGAACCAATACAAGGTACACAGCCAGACTCAGTCGTTACTTTTGATTCACGATGACGACATGCGACACCGCGACCCTACTTACCATCGCTTGTATGAACATTTTTCGAATGAACTTAGCCCGCTACTGGACATGATTTCATCCTTCTATGGAAACGATGGTTATTTTATTCGTATCCTTTTCGCTAAATTATCGGCTGGTCGCACAATTATGCCGCACATAGATTTCACATTTTCCCTGTTGCACTGTCACCGAATTCATGTGCCGATTGTTACCAATAATGAAGTGTTTATATATGTGGGCGGCGAGCCCAGGAATATGAAGATTGGCGAGGTTTGTGAAATAAACAACGCGACTGTCCACAGCGTCGCGAACAATGGCGAGGAACCTCGAACCCACCTGATAATCGACTGGGCGCCCAATTCCGTATTGCACGCCATGGACGAGCGATCTTCGTCGGCAAGCCCCGCGATCAGGCACTAGCCCACCGCTGACAGGCGCTCCCATTCTTCTTTTAGCTGTTCCTGAAACTGCGGCGCGGCAATTTCTATCAACGCATCCGCACGCTGCTTAACCGGCAGCTGACCGATTCGTCGCGCACCGAATTCAGTTACAAAGTAGTCAACATCCGTCCGCAATATTGTCGCCGCGGTATTTTGCGGCAATGCCGATACGATACGTGATGCTTTGCCGCCGGAGGCCGTTGCCTTGAGCGCGATAATCGACCGCCCGCCCCTGGACAGTTTTGCAGCGCGCATCATGTCCACCGATCCTCCGGTGCCACTATGTTGTCGACCGTTTAGCATGTCCCCATTAACCTGGCCGAACAAATCAACCTGCAACGCAGAATTGATCGACACAAACTGGTCGAGTTCGCGAATCACGCCGACATCGTGAGTATAGCTGACCGGTCGGATACTCAGCTGTGGATCGTTGCCGGCCCAGTCGATCAAACCGCGGCTGCCCAAAGTCGTGCCTGTAACGATTCGACCGGTGTCGATCTGCTTGTTCTTGCCGTTGATATTGCCCGCCATCGCGAGCGTCATCACGCCGTCCGATATCATCCCGGAATGAATGCCGAGATCACATTTATTGCGCAGTTCGGCCAGAATCGCGTTCGGAACGCCGCCGATTCCAACCTGTAAACAATCGCCATCGCGGATGATTTCGGCGACATGCCTGCCAATGTCCACCGCAGCCTGATCAATCGCGACTGCAACGACAGTATTGACCGGGCTGTCGCATTCGATGGCCAGATCAATTCGCGACACTGGCCAGGCTGGCGAGTCGATCGGCAGCGGCTGCTGTTTGTTGATTTCGGCGATGAGGAGCTTTGCTTTATCGAGAACGGCAGGCAGAAAATCAGCACACAAACCCAATGAAAAATTTTCGTCATTTCCGAACGCAGGGAGCTGTGCCAGGACAACATCGAATTTCCGATCACGCGACAGGTAGTCGAATATGGATCGATATTGCATTGGCAAAAAATCGACACTATTCGACGCTATCGCGTCCCGGTTTCCCAGCGTGGCGAAGAAATCTGTTGATGTGCATTCTTCATGCAGCGCTGAAAAGTCAACGTTATTCATGCCGGGTATTGAAACCGAAACAAAGTGAACTCCGGCACAACACACAGGGTTGCGACGCAATGCATCCAATATCGTTCCAGGCTCTGCGGTAGCGCCTGCAACGAAGACAGTCATTCCTGGTTGCAGTTGCTGCGCCACCTTATCCGCTTCAATCCATCTTGTCATGGTCGTTTTTTTCACTCGCGCTCGAAATTGAGTTCACCAAATCAAGCGAGCATACTGCCCGTCTTGTCGATATGAAGGATACCGGTGTGAAGGTAGGACTGTCACTTGGAATAAGTCAACGCGAGCCGATCCTGCACAACGTCGAGGTCGTGCAGGCGGCAGAGGAGCTCGGTTTTGACAGCGTTTGGATAGCGGACGTGCAACTTTCGATGAAGGACTGCTTTACGGCACTAACGCTATGCGCCGTGAACACGTCGACTATCCAGCTTTCGACTGGCGTCGCAAATCCGATCACCCGGCATCCCAGCATTATCGCCAACTCGTTTACAGCATTGAACGAGGTGAGTAATGGCCGGGCACTGATCGGACTGGGCACCGGTTGGACGGGCGTGTATCCCATAGGCCTGAAACCCGCAACCATCAAGCAACTTGAAGAGGCGGTCATTACTATTCGCAGGCTCTGCTCGGGCGAGGAGGTCGAGGGCGGTGAGAAGGGCCCATACCAAATGGTTACCGGCGCTGGCCCAATTCCTATTTATATCGCTGCCAATCAACCGAGAATGCTGCACCTGTGTGGGCGTGTCGCCGATGGCGTTATCCTCATGGGTGGCGCAAACAAAGAGTTCACCAGTTGGCAAATCGAACATGTGCGACAAGGCGCCGAAGATGCGGGGCGATCGATGGACGACATCAAGCTGCATCTGTGGGCCGCCATTGCAGTATCCGATGATCGCGACCAGGCAAGAGACGATGTCAGTCACTGGGTCGCCTCACAGGCGCAAACTTTCAGCACGTGGAAGCACTTGCCTGAGTTTCTACACCCATACACAAAGGACTTTCAGGCTGCGGCGAAAGCGTACAACCGCCTGGAGCATATGTCGCAACATGCCGAACACAAGGACACAGTGTCACCGGAACTCATCGACTATCTTGCCTTCGTCGGCACGGCCGATGAGTGTCTTGCAAGGATTCAAAGCCTGGAAAAACTTGGCCTCGATGGCGTCACTCTCGCGTTCCGCGCGGGCGGGCGGCAGCAGCGTATGGAGACGCTGAGCGAAAGAATCATCAAGCCGCTGAAAGAGTCCGCGTAAATCGCGTGCCCGTAAATGCGTGATCGAGAAAACGTCGTCCTGATTCACGGCCTGTCCGAAACGCGTGACGTATGGTCACGACAAGAAGCATTTCTGCAATCCTCGATGAACGTACTGGCCTATGACGTGCGTGGCTTCGGCAGCAGTCCGACCGGCGCCGCCGACGGTACGCTAAGTCAATTGGCAGATGACCTGGCGAAATTGCCAGGCGCGTTCGCAGCTGGCCCAGCGTGGCTTGTTGGTTTCTCGATGGGCGGTGTTATTGCGCAACGATTCGCGCTCGACTTTCCCGAGCTGACGAAAGGCCTGGTGCTCATCGCGAGTTCCTGCACCGTTGGTCGCGGCGGACAGGAATTTTTCAAGCAGCGCATCGCAGCCGTCGAGACCGGCGGGCTCGAAAGTCTCGCAGCAACCAACGATTCGGATGCGCGCGGTTGTTTTTTCACCGACGATGAAGCACTAATCAGTGAATACAAGAAACTACGCATTGGCGCCGTCACGGACCCAGAGGGTTACCTGAATGCCTGCCACGCGATGTTAGGCATCGCAGATGATCCGTTGACCGAACAGATTGCCGCTATTCGGCGGCCGACGCTCGTAATTTCCGGGGAACACGATCCATACTGCCCACCGAAAGCATCGGCTATGATCTCGGCAGCGATTCCCGGCGCCGAACTCGTCGTTTTCGACGGCGTTGGTCATTGCCTGCAGTTCGAGGCCAGCGATATGCTAAACAGGTACATTGCAGAATTCACGACGGGCACAAGCCATGAGTGATGACAAGAAACAGCAAGCTGACTCCTTCAAATGGGAAACTCGAGATAGTGTTGCAATCCTGACCCTGAACAGGCCGCAGGCGCTCAATTCCTTCGACCTGGAAATGATGCAGGAGCACCGCCGCAGGCTGGAGGAATTTGAAGCAGATGACGAATTGCGTGTACTCGTCTACGCGGCCGAAGGGCGCGCCTTCTCCGCCGGTATCGACATCAAGAAAGCGCCGGACTTTCTTTACTGGGAGCCCGAGAAACGACATAAGTATTGGGTGACGCCTGCCTCAATGGAAATCAGCAAGCCGACCATCGCAGCAGTGAACGGTTACGCCTTTGGCGGTGGCTGCGAGTTGGCGTTAGGTTGCGACATTCGCATCGCATCCGAGAAAGCAGTCTTCGGTCTGCCGGAAGTATTGCTCGGCGCACTGCCGGGCGGCGGCGGGACCCAAACCTTGCCGCGATTGATCGGGCTTGGCGATGCATTGCTGTTGATGCTGACGGGCGAATCGGTGGATGCGACCGAAGCGCTGCGCCTGCGCCTCGTGCAGAAGGTGGTGCCGGACGAAGACTTGCTGGATGAGGCGCTGAAGATTGCAGATGCGATTTGCCGTGGCGGAAAAACCGCGGTTCGTCTCATCAAGGAAGTCGCCATGGCAGGGCTTATGTTGCCACTGGCCGAAGCGCTGTGGCTGGAACAGGTATATTTTAAACGCAACAGAGAAGAAGCTGGCGAGGAAATAGCGGAACGTCTGAAAGCGTTCCAGGATCGCGGGAAGAGCAAAAAATGAATCTGGGTTTGAAAGCAAAGACCGCCATTGTTACGGGTGGTGCATCGACTATCGGCAAGGCCATCGCCGAAGGCTTGGTCGCGGAAGGTGCCAACGTCGTTATCGCCGATATTGACGTTGCGCAGGCCGAAAGAGTCGCCGCGCAAATGCGCGAATCCGGACCGGGCGATGCGTTGTTCATTGAGGCAGACGTGACGAACGCGAAACAGATCGAGGAGATGGCAGCGCAGACTCTCGAGCACTTCGGGCAGATTGATATCCTCATCAATAATGCCGGATGGACGGCCAACGGCCTGTTTCTGGACAAGCCGGTTGAAGATTTTGAACGTGAGATCGCCATAAATCTATGGGGACCGATCAACTGTGTCCGGGCGGTAGCGCCTTCGATGATCGAGCGCACCAGCGGCAAGATAATCACTATCGGCTCAGATGCGGGCCGGGTCGGCGAATACCAGGAGGCTGTTTACAGCGCCTGCAAGGGCGGCATCATTGCCTGGAGCAAGGCGCTGGCGCGCGAGTTTGGCAAGTTCAATCTCAATGTGAACGTCGTCTGCCCGGGCCTGACGTTGCCCGAAAACGATGACGATGCGGGCGCCAACAGCCTGTGGCACAGCGAGAGTCATCAGAGCCGGATCTTCCAGAATGATGAGGTGCTGGCGA
>Ga0114950_10005026_pt1 | contig 10281 bp, 10 predicted proteins | sample N075metaG_FD_83503 | JGI IMG/M metagenome (GOLD analysis project Ga0114950, IMG submission 83503) | Deep subsurface microbial communities from Kermadec Trench to uncover new lineages of life (NeLLi) - N075 metaG | ecosystem: Environmental > Aquatic > Marine > Ocean trench > Sediment | place... | reverse complement strand
CCGGCGCAATGCTGGGAGGCGCTCGACGCCAAGCCCAAGCTGGCGGCATGGATCGTCGTCTGGATCGCGGTGTTTTCCACAGTTCTAGCGGTCATCAACCTGCCGATAACACGGCAGATCATGGTGCAGTCCGCGCAGGCATCGCAGCGCGCCGCGGGGCAGGAGATGTCTGCCGAGCAGGTGCAGCAGATGGCCGGTTGGATGACGACAATCGGCACGGTGGTCGCCTACGGGTCATCGCTCATGATCTTGCTGCTGATCGCCTTCACGGCGCTCATCATTTGGGTGCTTGCCTCGATCATGGGCGGCACCGGTTCCACCTTCGGTCGCGCTTTCGGTGTTGCCGCCGGGGCGGCGGTTATCCGGCCCTTCCTGTACAGCATCTACGCAACCGTCATCCTCAATATGAACCCGCCGGAGATCCGGCGCCCCGAGGATGCCTCGACGATAACCCCGACGCTTGGCCTCGATCTGTTGTTGGCGGGGCCCGACACGCCCGTCTGGCTCAACGTCATCTACCAACGCTTCGACCTGTTCAACTTCTGGTGGCTGGCGCTGATCGTCTCCGGCTCGATGGCGATACTGAAGCTGCGCCAGGGCCAGGCGATCACCCTGGCGGCGCTGATGTGGTTTGTGGGCACGTTGTTTGCCGTCGGTATGGCGATGCTGCAGAGTCTCGCGTCCCGCTGACCCGGCCGAGCGAGCCCAAGGGCTTGAGAGGAAGGCGGGTCCAGGGACACGCGATTACGGACAGCTGGCAGAACGCTCAACGACTCCGGCGGATCAGCGAGCGTTGTGAACTGTGATGATGCTGGGCGCTGAAGAACTCGCGGGGGGTGCCGCGAATGTGCCGTGGGGCTGATTGACCGCTGCGGCGTGCCGTTGCTACCATCGGCTCTCGACCAACGGAGCGACGCTCATGCGCAGCGACATCTCAATCCGCAGCGACATCTCGGCCCGGACCTCTCGACCCGGCACGCACGCTCCGTCTGCGCTGGCCCGTGGCGCCTGGCGATATTGGTATTGGTCCAGGTAGGGCCGGCTTCCGCTTCTCGCTTTTCCCTGACAACAGATTCGAACGGAGGCTGGGCCGTTGATCGAACGGTCGAGGTGTCTGCGCGTTTTCCCGGATTTCACTGATTTCGCCGTTGCCGCGAAGCAGGGGAACTTCGTGCCGGTGTGTGCCGAGCGGCTCGCCGATTTGTTGACCCCGGTGAGCGCCTACCTGCGTGTCGCCGGTCGTGTGCGCCGCCCCTTCCTTCTGGAGAGCGCCGAGGGGGGCGAGCATATCGGTCGCTATTCGTTTCTAGGCGGCGACCCCTTCCTCGAGGTCGAGGGTGACGCCGACGGTGTGTTCGTGATCGACGCCGGCGGCAACCGCGAGAAGATCGAGGGCGACCCGGTGGCGGCGCTGGCGGCGCTGCAGTGCCGTTACCAGGCGCAGCCGATTGCCGGTGCGCCGCCGTTCACCGGCGGCGCGGTGGGCTACATCGGCTACGACGCCGTCCGTTGGGTCGAGGACGTTCCGGCGAGCAATCCATCCGACGGCGACATGCCGTGGGTGAGTCTGGCCTACTACGACAGCGTTCTGGCGTTCGACCACCTTCGCCACCGGGTGGTGCTGGTCGCCAACGCGCGCGTCGAGGACGGCGCCGGCGTTGCCGAGCTCGAGCGCGTCTATGAGGAGGCCATCGACCGGTTGGAGCGCCTCTCGGAGATGCTCGACGCCGAACCCGAGGCCGCCGCGCCGCTCGATCGGGTGCTCGAGCGTGTGGGGGGGGACACAGCCGAGGCCAGCGGCCTCGCCGAGAGCCTCGACAGCGACGCTTTTTGCGCCGCCGTGGACGCTGCCAAGGAGTTCATCGTCGCAGGAGATGCTTTCCAAATCGTGCTATCGCGCCGCCTGAGCTGCGAGACCTCGGCCCGCCCGCTCAGCGTCTATCGTGCCTTGCGGGCCATCAACCCATCGCCCTACATGTTCATCCTCGATACTGGATACGGGCACGTCGTTGGTTCGTCGCCGGAGATGCTGGTGCGGGTGACCGACGGCGAAGTGGAAAACCGCCCCATTGCCGGCACCCGGCCGCGGGGCGCCGACGTTGAAACGGACGCGGCGCTGGCAGCGGAACTTCTGGCCGACGACAAGGAACGCGCCGAGCACCTCATGCTCGTCGACCTGGGGCGCAACGATGTCGGCCGGGTCGCCGAGTACGGCACCGTGAGTGTCCCGGAGTTCATGACGGTGGAGCGCTATTCCCACGTCATGCACATCGTCTCCGCCGTCAAGGGAACGCTGCGCGCCGGAATCAGTCCGCTGGAAGCGCTGTTCGCCGCCTTTCCCGCGGGGACGGTGAGCGGTGCCCCCAAGATCCGTGCCATGGAGATCATCGACGACCTCGAACCGGTGGCGCGCGGTGTGTACGCCGGTGCGATCTTGTACGCGGATTTCGCCGGCAACCTCGACTCCTGCATCGCCATCCGCACCATCGTCATGCGCAACGGACGCGCCGAGGTGCAGGCTGGAGCCGGCATCGTCGCCGACTCGGTGGCGCGGCGCGAATACGACGAGACCAACCAGAAGGCGGCCGCGGCGTTGGCGGCGCTCGATTGGGCCAATCGCGCCGAGCAGGCGGAGCGCGCCGAGCACGCCGAGAATGCCCCGCACGCCGAGAACGCCGAGAACGCCGAGAACGCCGAGAACGCCCCGCACGCCGAGCGCACCAAGCCATGATCTTGGTCATCGACAACTACGACTCGTTCACCTACAACCTGGTGCAGGGGCTGGGTGAGCTGGGGGCCGAGCTCGAGGTGCGGCGCAACGACGCCATCGACGCCGACACGGCGCGCGCCCTGGGCCCCACCGGCATCGTCCTGTCTCCCGGCCCAGGGCGTCCCGAGGGCGCCGGTTGCTGTTGCCAGGTGGTGGAGACGTTGGGGTCGGACATTGCCATTCTCGGTGTGTGCCTCGGGCACCAGGCCATTGTTGCCAGCCTCGGCGGTGCGGTGGAGCGGGCCCCCGAAGTGGTGCACGGCAAGACGGCGTTGATCGAACATGATGGAGAAGGCTTGTTCGCCGGGTTGTCGCAGCCGCTCGAGGTAGCGCGCTATCACTCGCTCGTGGTGCAGGCTGACAACCTGCCCGAGGGCCTGGAGATTACCGCCTCCACCGGCGACGGATTGATCATGGGGGTGCGCCACAAGGAGTGGCCGGTGTTCGGGGTGCAGTTTCACCCCGAATCCATCGCCACTCCGGAGGGGTCCGAGATGCTCCGTAACTTCCTGGTCATCTGCGGCGAGTTGGAGGCCTGAGTGTGCTGACCACGACGATTCGCAAGGTCATCGAAGGAAACGACCTGACGCGACACGAGGCGCGCGCCGCGATGCAGGTCATCATGCGCGGTGACGCGACGCCGTCGCAGGTGGCGGGCTACCTGGTGGCGCTGCGCATGAAGGGCGAAACCGTAGACGAGATTACCGGTAGCGCCGAGGCCATGCGCGAGGCTGCAGTCATGGTACCGGTGGACGGCGCCAACCTCGTTGATACTGCCGGTACCGGCGGAGACGGGGCCGGCACCATCAACATCTCTACCGCGGCGGCACTGGTGGCCGCCGGCGCCGGCGTGCGGATCGCCAAGCACGGCAACCGCAGCGTATCGAGCAAGTGCGGCAGCGCCGATGTGCTCGAAGCGCTCGGCGTGACCCTGGTCGAAGATCCGCAGATGCAGGCGGCGATCCTCGAGCAGGTCGGCTTCGTGTTTCTCTTCGCCCCCTTCCAGCACCCGGCGATGAAGTACGCAATGGCTCCCCGCAAAGAGCTCGGCGTGCGCACCGTGTTCAACGTGCTGGGGCCGCTTACCAACCCCGCCGGCGCGTTGCACCAGGTGGTCGGGGTATACGACGGAGCCCTGGTCGAAACGCTGGCCAATGTCCTGGGTGCGCTCGGTGCCCGGCGCGCCCTGGTGGTGCACGGTGCCGGCGGGCTCGACGAGCTCTCCACCGTGGGCCCGACGAGGGTTGCCGAGTGGGACGGATCCGCGGTCAACGTCTACGACATCGAGCCTGCCGACCTCGGTCTGGAGCCCGCCGAAGTCGGCAGCCTGGTGGGGGGCGACGCGGCGCACAACGCCGCCGCCATTCGTTCGATCCTCGAGGGGAAGAGCGGGCCGCAGGCCGACATCGTCGCCCTCAACGCCGCGGCGGCGATCTACGTCGGCGAGGCGGCGGACGGCCTGCAGAGCGGCTTGCACTTGGCGTGGAAGTCCATCCAGAGCGGCGCTGCCTTGGAGCGACTCGACGCCTTGGTGGAAGCTTCGCGGGGGGCGGCATCATGACGCTGCTGCTTTCGGACCTGGTGGATGCGGCGCGCGATACCACCCGCCGCCAGCGCTTCGTCGTCGGTGAGACCGGGCTGCGCGCCGAGGCCGAAGAGCTCGGTGCTCGCAGTATCGCCGGCCGCTTTCGCGCCGCGCTCGACGCCGCCGGTGTTTCGGTGATCGCCGAGGTCAAGGGCGCCAGCCCGCTGCGTGGCCCGTTGCGGGATCCGTTCGTGCCCGCCGAGCTCGCTGCCGAGTACCAGGACAACGGCGCGGCGGCCGTCTCGGTGCTTACCGAGGAGCATTTCTTCGCCGGTTCCATCGATCACCTGCTGGCGGTGAGCTCGTCGATCGAGCTGCCGACGTTGCGCAAGGACTTCGTTACTGAGCTGTATCAGGTGTTCCGGGCCGCCACCGCGGGCGCCAGCGCCGTGCTGCTGATCGCCGAGCTGCTCGACGGTGCGGCGCTGCGCGAGTTCGTCCTCGCCGCCCACTCCGTGGGCATCGATGCGTTGGTGGAGTTCCACCGGCCCGAGTTGCTGGTTGCTGCCGTGGAGTCCGGCAGCGGCATCGTCGGCATCAATAACCGCAACCTGGACACCATGGAGATCGACTTCGAACACGCCCTGACCCTGGCACCCGAGTTGCCTCCCGACATCGTGTCGGTGGCAGAGAGCGCCATTCGTGAGCCGGCGGATGTGGTGCGCGTCGCCGAGGCGGGCTTCGGGGCCATTCTCGTGGGCACGGCGCTGGTGTCCGCCGAGGACCCCGGGGTTTTGCTCGAGAAGCTTGTCGATGCGGGTGCCGCAGGCGCTGAGGGCGCCTCCGCGATGCGCGCGGGTCTCGGCACGGCGGACCGCGACACGGCGGACCCCGATACCCCCGGCACGGCGGACCCCGGTACCCCCGGCACGGTGGACCCCGGTGCGGCAGCGGCGGAGAAGCAGGGCGACGACGACTATCCCGATATCGATTTTGACAGCGCGACCCTGCTATGAGCGGCCTGCGCTGGAAGGTGTGCGGCATCACCAATCTCGAGGATGCCGGCCGCGCCGTGGCCGCCGGCGCCGACGCCATCGGGTTTGTCTTGTGGCCCGGTAGCCCGCGTGCCGTGTCGGTGGAGGACGCCGCCGCGATAGGGCGCCGGCTTCCCGCCGAGGTCTGGAAAGTCGGTGTCTTCGTCGATCCGTCGGCGGCGGAGCTGGCGGCATCAGCCGAACGTGCCGGGCTGGACTTCGTCCAGCTCTCCGGCGACGAAACCCCGCAGCTTTGCGCCGCCGCCCCGTGCCCGGCCTGGAAGGCGCTGCGGCTGGCGCCCGGAACCTCGGCCGAGATCGCCCAGCGGCAAGCCGATGCCTATCCCGGCGCCACGCTGGTCGTCGACGCGGGCGTTCCCGGCGAATATGGCGGCACCGGTGAAACCGCCGATTGGGCGGCCGCTGCCCACCTGGCGGCGCAACGTCCGGTGGTACTTGCTGGCGGCCTGCGCGCCGACAACGTCGGCGCCGCCATCGAGCAAGTGCGTCCTTGGGGCGTGGACGTGTCCTCGGGGGTCGAGGCCCGGCCGGGCGTGAAGGACGAGGACAAGGTGAAAGCATTCGCGCAGGCATTAGAGCCGTACCGATGAGCGATGACCTCAGGACGATGCCCGACGAGCGCGGCCGCTTCGGCCAGTTCGGCGGCCGCTTTGTGCCCGAGACGCTGATCCCGGCGTTGCTCGAGCTCGAGGAGGCGCACGCCGATGCCATGGGCGACGCGGCGTTCACCGCGGAGCTCGACAGCTTGCTGCGCGAGTTTGCCGGGCGCCCGACGCCCTTGTACCGGGCGCGCCGGCTCGAGAAAGAGCTCGGCGGCGGCACGGTGTGGCTCAAGCGCGAGGACCTGTTGCACACCGGCGCGCACAAGATCAACAACACTCTGGGCCAGGGGCTGTTGGCGCGCCGCATGGGCAAGCCCCGGGTCATTGCCGAGACCGGCGCCGGACAGCACGGCGTCGCCAGCGCCACCGTGGCGGCCATGTTCGGACTCGATTGCACGGTGTACATGGGCGACGAGGATATTCGCCGGCAGCGGCTCAACGTCTTTCGGATGCAACTGCTGGGCGCCGAAGTGGTGCCGGTTTCTTCCGGCAGCCGCACCGTCAAGGACGCCACCAACGAGGCCATCCGCGACTGGGTCACCAACGTCGAATCGACCTTCTATATCCTCGGCTCGGTGGTGGGGCCGCATCCGTATCCGGCCATGGTGCGCGACTTTCAGGCGGTCATCGGCCGCGAGGTGCGCGCCCAGTTGGCCGCTGCGGGCGAGGCGGATCCCGACTTGCTGGTCGCCTGTGTCGGCGGCGGCAGCAACGCCATCGGCTTGTTCGCCGACTGGCTCGACGACGACGTTGCCATGATGGGGGTGGAGGCGGCGGGGCACGGCATCGATACCGGGGAACACTCTGCCACGCTGTCGTTCGGTGAGGTGGGTGTGCTGCACGGTTCACGCTCCTATCTGCTGCAGGACGACGACGGTCAGGTGAAGCCGGCGCACTCCATCTCCGCCGGTCTCGACTACCCGGGGGTGGGTCCGCAGCATTCCTTCCTGAAAGACAGTGGGCGCGTTACCTACACCTCGGTTACCGACACCCAGGCGGTGATCGCCCTGCAGCGGCTATCGCGTGCCGAGGGCATCATCCCGGCCCTGGAGAGCTCCCATGCCATCGCCAAGCTGTACGAGATGGCGGAGAACGACGAGCTTGGCGATCGACGCCTGGTGGTGTGTTTGTCGGGTCGCGGCGACAAGGATGTCGAAGCAATCGCCGCCCATCTCGACGCCCACCCCGAGGAGGACCTGCGGTGAAGCCCAACGCAGATCGTGTCGAGGCCGCCTTCGCGGCGGGGCGCCGCGCCGGCCGGCCGCTGGTGGTGCCGTTCATCACCGCCGGCTTCCCGCACGTTACCTCGACCGCGCCGTTGGTGCGCGCCCTGGCCGGCGCCGGCGCGGACATGGTCGAGATCGGCATGCCGTTCTCCGACCCGCTCGCCGACGGTCCCACCATTCAACGGTCCAGTGAGGTAGCGTTGCGCGGCGGCATGACGGTGCGCCGGACGCTCGAGGATGTCGGTGAGTTGCGTGCGGCGGGACTCGAGACACCCCTGATCCTGATGGGCTACTGCAACCCGCTGTACGCCTATGGCATGGAAGTTTTTCTGGACCACGCTGCGACGGCCGGCGTCGACGGCCTGATCATCGCCGACATGCCGCCCGAGGAGGCGGAGGAATTTCTCGCCGGTTGCAGGGAGACTGGGATTTCGGCGACCTTCCTGGTGGCGCCGAACGCACCCGACCATCGCATCCGCAAGGTCGACGCCGCCTCGACCCACTTTTCTTATTGCGTGACGGTCACCGGTGTTACCGGAGCGCGCGCCGACGTGCAGGAGCGCACCGTGTCGTTCCTCGAGCGCATGCGCTCCCTGGCCACCAAGCCCTTTGTCGTCGGCTTCGGTATCAAGCAGCCGGAGCACGTCGAGGCGCTGGGGCCGCACGCCGACGGTGTGGTGGTGGGCAGCGCCCTGATCGACGCTATCGAGTCCGCCGGCGGGGAGGCACTATCCGACCAGGAGGCGGCAAACGCCGCAGCAGCGATCGTTGCACCATTGTGCGAAGCGGCCAGGCGATGCGCGCGGCGGGACGCCGACGGCGAGGGAAGCGACGAGGCAGACGCCGCGGGCGGTGACGAGGCAGACGACGCGGGAGGCGACGGAGCAGACGACGGTGAAGCGACAGGGGAGGCGGCGGGTGAGCGCTAGCGCTGATGACCGCGATCGGTCCGTGATCGAGAAAGCACGGCGGCAGATCGATCGCCTCGACGGTGAGATCGTTCGCTTACTGAGCGAGCGCGCCGAGCACGTGCGCGCCATCGGCGACGCCAAGCGCCGCCTCGGTGTGCCGGTCTATCAGCCCGAACGCGAGGAGAAGGTCTTCAAACGAGTGGTTGCCGCAAATCCGGGCCCGCTCGACGATGGGGCCATTCGGCGCCTGTTCGAACGCATCATCGACGAGGCACGACGATTGGAACGATTGGTCTACAAGAACGATGAAAACGACTGAAAAAGTTACCAGGGCTCTGGTACGGGGGCTGGGAGGAAACGGCATGGTCATTGTCATGAAACAAGGGGCCTCTGAGTCCCAGGTCGAGCACGTCATCGAGAGACTGACCGAGCTCGGGTTCGACGCGCATCGTTCGAGCGGTACCGAGCGCACGGTGGTCGGCGCGGTGGGCGGCGACGTCGAGACCGTCGATCCACGCGAGCTCGAGGTCCTCGAGGGCGTCAAGGAGGTTTTTCGCATCAGCAAGCCGTACAAGCTGGTGTCGCGCTCGTTTCGCACCGAGAACACGGTGATCCCGGTGGGAGGTGTGCAGATAGGCGACGAGCCGGTGGTGGTGATGGCGGGGCCGTGTGCCATCGAGAGCGAGGAGCAAATCCACCGGGTGGCGGAGATCGTCGCCGGATGCGGTGCCCGGGTGCTGCGCGGTGGCGCTTTCAAGCCGCGCACCTCGCCCTATTCGTTTCAAGGCCTGGGTGGCGAGGGCTTGCGCTACCTGCGCGAGGCCGCGGATGCCCACGGCCTTGGCACTGTCTCCGAGGTCATGGATGCATCGCAGGTCGAGCTGATGAGCGAGTACATCGACATCTTTCAGGTCGGGGCCCGCAATATGCAGAACTTCGCGCTACTCAAGGCACTCGGTCGCACCGACAAGCCGGTGCTGCTCAAACGCGGCCTGGCGGCGACTATCGAGGACCTGTTGATGTCGGCCGAGTACATCCTCGCCGGCGGCAACCACAGCGTCATCTTGTGCGAGCGGGGCATCCGTACCTTCGAGACGGCCTTGCGCAACACCTTCGACATCTCGGCGATCCCGGTGGTGCAGCAGGCGACCCACCTGCCGATTATCGCCGACCCCAGCCACGCCACGGGCTTTCGCGACAAGGTCGCATCGATGGCGCGCGCCGCGGTGGCCGCCGGTGCCGACGGCTTGATGGTGGAAGTGCACTACGACCCCGAGAAGGCGATGTCCGACGGGCCGCAGTCGCTGTTTCCCGACCAGTTCGAGGAGCTCATGGCGCAGCTGCACCCGATCGCCGCGGCGATCGGCCGCTCGATCGCATAGCGTGCTTGACCGGGGCGGGGCCCGTGGTTAGCCTCGCCCTGAAGCCGATTTTCCACGTTTCCTTCCGGCCCGAGGGCGCCATGCTTGCCACCGAACGACAGCCGCTCGCCGAGCGATCTCTGGCTTCCGCCGCGGCGGCCAACGTCGCCGTCGTGGTGGCCTTTGCCACGGTGATTTTCATCGCCGGGCAGATCCGCATCCCCTTGCCGTTCACGCCGGTGCCGATCACGCTGCAGACGTTCGCGGTGTATCTCGGCGCCGCCTGGCTGGGATCCGGTCGCGGTGTCGCCGGGCCGCTGCTGTTCGCCATCGTCGCCGCCGCCGGTTTGCCGGTGCGCTCGGGTTTCCAGGCGGGCCTTACCGGTGCGACCGCCGGCTACATTCTCGGCTGGATGCTGGCCGCCTTTCTCATCGGCCGTGTGCTCGCCGGAAAAAACGCACCCGTCGGCCGCGTCGTCGCCACCATGGTGGCCGGCTCGGCGCTGGTCTACACCTGTGGTTTGCTGCACCTGACGCTGCTGCTCGACGTTCCGCTTCCGCAGGCTCTAGTGATGGGCTTGCTGCCTTTCCTGCCCGGCGATGCCCTCAAGATCGCGGCTGCCACAGCGGCCTATCGCAGTCGCCCGAACCTCCTTTCCTAGCCGTGAAACTGCACGAATATCAGTCTAAGGAGCTGATGCGCCAGTACGGAATTCCCGTACCCGAAAGCGCGGTTGCCGATAGCGCCGAAGCGGCCGAGGCGGCCGCCGTGGCGCTGGCCGACGACGGATATACCCGCTTCGCCGTCAAGGCCCAGGTGCACGCCGGGGG